>Ga0247609_10004384_pt1 | contig 14053 bp, 22 predicted proteins | sample 172DNAGHGlowgp2_FD_193487 | JGI IMG/M metagenome (GOLD analysis project Ga0247609, IMG submission 193487) | Sheep rumen microbial communities from Palmerston North, Manawatu-Wanganui, New Zealand - 1728 DNA GHGlow gp2 | ecosystem: Host-associated > Mammals > Digestive system > Stomach > Rumen ...
ACTTGCGAAAAGGCATTGTTGTGCCTTGTCTTTTTGAAACCTTCCTTTGTTCGGGATGTCTTATACTTAATCTTTTTCAAATCCTCAAGGACGTATATTTTTGCTTCACATCGCAACAATGCGTTTGTCGCCCTGTTTAGCATGTCCTTTGACATGTTCCTTTCCTTTCTCTTCACCTTTGTTAGATGCCTCTTGGCTGAACGTGTGTTCTTGCTTTGCAAGCAGCGTTTGAGATAACGTAGTTTCCTGCGTTTTTTCAGGTACTCCTTGTCGGTGTAGTACTGACCGTCAGACGTTACGAACAGACGTTTCATCCCGAGGTCAACGCCAAGTGCCTTGCCGCCAATTGAAGGTGGCGTTGCCACTTCGAATGGAACCGACAGGAACAAACGTCCGTCACGTGCGAACACGGTAGGGTCTGAGAACGTGCATTTTCCAAACAGCTCACGAACCTTGTCATATAGCACGAATGTGCATTTCTCACGTTTGTGGCTGTTGCCGTTTGAGAGGCAGATGCCTTCAACGGATAGGTTTGAATACATACGTTTGTCAAGTTGAAGTGATAACGACTTCTTTTGAGGAACGTCAGCGTCCTTGTGCTTGTTCGAGCGTATTGAGCGTAGTGCTGCAAGCACCGACTTCTGCACCCTTATTATTCCTTGTGAAGGAATGTTCGGGAACTCCGTTCTCAACGTGTCATAACAGAGGTTGTGGACCTGCACAAGTCCAAGGCTTATTCCCGATGAAGTCACAAGAATGGCACAACGGTTGAATGCGTCCCTTGTATCTGACAAGAGATTCATCCAATATGTACGAGTTGTCTCACTCATCTTTAGTTCTATGTTGTATGTCCTGTATTCCATTACGTATTCACTATGTGAAGTTATATATAAATAGTATGCAGTCTTGAAAAAATCGTTAAATTAACGATTTTTTTTGTTTTTTTTCAAAAAAAATGTATATTTCTTAAAAAGAAAGAATAATGTTTAATAGCAAAAGGCGTGTTCCAATTCCTCCCACCATTGAAATGGTGGGTTTCCTTGGAACGTTATCATGAAGAAAAAAACAAACAAGCCATAGCGCTTGACAAGGTACTTGGATGGGAAGAACAACTTATTATAACTTCAATCGGAATATCAAATGAAGCCATCGCTTTTGGTGTAAGTAATTATAAAACCCAAAACGAGCATTCACATATTACTATTGCTGTTGCTCCAGGTTCAAAACCAGTTAAAAGCAATGAAATTAAACAATGGTCACGCATTTTGAGTTTTTATGCGACAGGTAAATTAGGTAAAATATCAAAAAACAAATAATATGAGAATTGAAACTTATTACGAAATATTAGATTACATCAAGAACATTATCAATGGTACTGAATTCGAGGGCCATGTGTATTCTGTTGGGGGTTGTGAGCGAGATAAGCATCTTGGCTCAGATACCATTAAGGATATTGACCTTGTCGTTGATTTGCCAAATAATTCAGGAATTAGGTTTGCAAATTGGCTTGAAACAAATGGTTATACAAAAGGTTCTCTAGTTGTATATGAGAACTTCGGTACTGCCATGTTCAAACTCAAAGAGTTTCCTGACGAAGAGATTGAAACCGTACACACAAGAAAGGAAACCTACAGGGACAAGAACAGCCGTAATCCTGAGACTGCATTCGGAACTATCAATGACGATTGTTTCCGTAGAGACTTTACTATCAACTCATTGTACCACAACATTTCAAAGGATGAGGACCTTGATTTGACTGATAGGGGATTTGATGACCTTGAAAAAGGACTTATCAACACCTGCTCTTCTCCCGATGAAATCTTCAACGAGGACCCATTAAGACTGTTAAGAGCTGCAAGGTTTTCAGCAAAACTTGGATTCATCATTGATAGTGAAGTGTTTGATTCTATGAAAAAAAACATTGAACGTCTTGAAATCATTTCTCAGGAGCGAATCACCGATGAATTCAATAAGATTCTTATGTCTGGCCACCCATATCTTGGATTGACTTATCTTGACGATATTGGGTTTTTCGATACTATCACACCGTACCTGTTCACTTATGAAAACGGAGAAAAAAATGTTGATGCCAAAAGTGACGCATTTGAAACAGTATTGGAAATCGTTGGCAAATACGAGTACGACCTTGAAACTCTTCTTGGTGGATTCGTTCAGAATTGGTATTGTGAAAGCAAGCAGAGAAATAAGTTCTTGAAGAATTTCAAGTACTCTAACGATACTATTGAAAAAGTTAATTTCTACGCAATGAAGGCATGGCCTCTTGAACTTGCTTGCAAATTGAAACTTGGAAGCAAAATCCGTGAGATTGCCTATGAATGTAAGACAATTGATGATTTTAATCACATTGTTGCAATCGCCAAATCGTCTCCAAAATTGAAAGATGGAAATTTCGTATTCGGATTCATAAGAAACATTGACATTGAGGAAATGATTGGGTATAAACTCCCCGTCAATGGCAATGACATTATGGAAATCCGTGGTATTGGCCCATGTAAAGAAGTAAAAGTCATAATTGACCATTTGCTCGAATGTGCATTCAAGAATCCAAAAATCACAAGAGACGAATGCGTTGAAATAATAAAAAATGTTAAACTAAAAAACATTGTAGTAAAATGAGCGGAAAAGATATTTTAACCCTTTTATTGTGTTCATTCGGGTATGACAGGAACATCAAAATAGAAGTGACAAATGTAGGTTATAGTGAACCAATGTATGATGTGCATGCTGAAAATAAAGATGGCGATGTATATGAGCAAATTGATAGCGAGGGGCTTATGTTTCATATATACGAAATCATTTCATATATGACTAAGTACGACAATTATATTAATGGGCCTTCTGACAAAACAAGGAACTTAGACCTCAAGAATCTTCACTTTGAAAGCAAATGGTGGGGTGTTGCGCCAAAGCACATACTTAATGCAGAGACAAGAGAAAAAATAATAAAAGAAAATGACGAAAGAGATGAAAAAATAAAGCAAGAAATCGAAAGAATGAGACCATTTAATAAATGGTCCGAAGAGCATAATCCATGCAATTCTTGTACAGAAAAAGTTCCTTTGATATCACTTCCTTCAGGATGGCATCACGATTGCGAAATATGTTATAATGGAAGTTGCAAAAAAATGAGACATTTTTTGGATGTGGAATATAAAGAAGAGCTTAAAAAATATAGAGATGGAAAATAATTTTAAGTTTACAGAAGAGTATATCCAAAAAAAACTTGACGGATTCTTTGCTGAAAGCACCAAGAAATATGTTCTTGAAAACCTATATGTGTTTAGATGGGAATCCGACAAGCTGATAGAAACAAAGTCAGGACTTATTTATGAATTTGAGATTAAGATAAGCAGGTCAGATTTCAATAATGACTTCAAGAAAAAGGACAAGCATATAATACTTGAAGGAAAAGAAACCCATATATCAACTTTTGACAAACTTGAATCAATATACAAAGAAAGGTATGAGAAAAACTATTTGGTAAGCCATTTCAAAAAGCCGAATTACTTCTATTATGCGGTTCCTGAAGGTATGATTGATAAAGAAGATGTACCTGACTACGCTGGCCTTATATATGTCATGCCAGAAGACGGGGAATTTAAATTCAACTACCTGAAATTGGTCAAAATGGCCCCAAAACTACATGAAACAAAATACTCAGACGATGACCTTAATCTTGGTGAAAAGTTCTATTACAATATGCTGTCATGGAAAGATAAGTTCCGTTATTTAAAAGAAAAACAACTTCTTGCTGAAAGTGATGGCCAAAAAATGACTTATGCCGAATTGCTTGACAAATACAACAAGGCAAAAAAAGAGATAAAAGGCTTAGAGGCTCTTGCTAATCAATTAGACGAGCAAAAGAAACTAAGTCTTGAAAATGAATTGAATTACAGGAAAATAATAAGGGCATATAGAAAAAAAATTAATGACCTTGACAAAGGCTTTAATTGTTTTGAATTTGAAAATAAAATACTTGAAGATATAAACAACAATGGATACTAAAGAAGACAAAAAAATCCGTAGCGAAGAAGAAATAGAAGAATTAAAAATGCAATTGATTGAAAAATGAAGAAGACTTAGAAATATGGAAAACAAAGAGAAAATCAAGAAAGAGATTGAAAAAAGAATTGAAATATGTGAGAAATATTCACAACACATTCTAACTACATCAACCAGGATTGGGAACCACGCTAAATTATTGGAGTTGCGTGAAATAAAAGATTTCATCGACTCCCTTCCAGAAGAAGAACCTATCGTAAAAGGATTAACTTGGAAAGATGTAAACACATTGGATACACTGATTGACCAAGTAAGACATGAATTTCCTAACGGAATGAGTGAAAAATCATTCGGCCTTGCAGTTCTTGAAAAATTTCAGGATTATCATGATGATACTGAAGAACCTGTAAACATAGAAAAAACAATGAACGAGAACGAAAGATTGGAATTATATAAAAAAGCCATACATGATTGGGGAATCGGGTCTCAAACAATGATGGTAATGGAAGAGACGGGAGAAATGCTAAATGCCATGGGTAAATACGACAGAGGCCGTGCAAACGAGGTTGATGTAATCACAGAACTAGTTGATGTTTGGATTATGATGGAACAAATGGCCTGTTTCTTTGGATGGGAAGATTTCCAAAAAGAGAAGGAGTATAAACTTGAAAGACTTAAAAAACGGCTTGATAAAAGATATAAATTAAACGAGGAAAAAGATAAAAAGCCATGAAATTACAACTTTCAATAGATGTAGAACGATATAAAGAAAAGCCTCTATATGATGTGGCTGTTTATGACCTTGACAAGCCAGTTAATTTCCATAGTTACGATTGCGTTTATTACAAACAAGGTGACAATCTGAAAGAATTAATTGAAAATTTAAGGCATTCAGAATATGCCAAAGCAATTGATAATTTTGTAAAATTATGAAGACTAAAGAATTATATGAATATCTGAAGCACGAATGGATTTTTAATTGCCATAAAAAATACCATTATATGTTTGACATGTGGTTTGAAAACATCACTGATAATCAGATACTTTACTTTACATCTTGGATGAAAGGCGAAAAAACTCCATGGATTAAATAATTCTGGCACGGTTTTTGATAATGGTAAGGTATAACTTTAAAAATTAAAATTATGTGTTACATTTCAAAAGAAAAAGAGACAAAAACAGCTGAGACCGACATCCATGTCATTAAAATCATGCAAAAAAAAGCCAAAGGCTATCGCACACCATTTACCCATAACTACATTAAAAAGAACATAATGAGTGGAGAATTTCCACTTGTTGCAGTTTGTGATGGCTTTCATCTTAAAGGAAATCTTTTGGGAAAGATTTCGTTTTGTGATACTATTATGTATAAATGTGTTGATGAGAATGCAGAAGAATTGTATGTATATAGTAAGGATTTTATCCATACATTCCCTTCAGACGCAAAATTAAAAGGGATTAAAAGAAAGGGACTTGAGGTTTTTGATTGTATTATCCCAGCCGGCGCTGAATATGTAGAGGGAGAATATATTTCTATTGACCCTAACGGTATGGTTATCAAGGCAAAAACATATGCCTCTTCACAAATATATTTTATCGGAAAACATCAGGACTAAAATTTGAAAATCATGTTAAAACCAATAAAAGGAAAAATCAAATCGACAGGCGAAGTCGTTGAACTTGAACCTGTCACAAATGAAGAAATTCGTAAGAAATATGCTTGGATGGAAAAAGTTTCAGGCGTGTTTTACAAAGAAAGTGATATTGAGATAATTCCTGAGGAAAAAGTGAATGAATGCATTTGCGAACAATTGAGAAAGGACAAAGACGCCCGTATTCACCTTGAAAATTGCTTTTATACAAGCCTAGTTATGGGCTATGGATGGATGGCTGCATATGGAGAAGGATGCGCAAAAACCGATATTCAATATTGCCCTTTTTGCGGTAAAAAATTTGAGTAAAATGGCAAAGGAAAGAAAATATCTTGACGAATTTGAAATGAGTCTTCTTGAAAAGTATGGTATCAAGATACTCAAGAAGAAATATGATGTCTTGGACCTCTTGGAAATGCTTCCTAAAAGATGGAAAGAGTATGACAATTGGGCAACAATCAATTTTTGGTGGGACGATGGAATGAGAGAATGGCATTGCACAACTCCATATTGGTTTTTTGAAGGCGCTTGCGTAAGAGCCACATGGAACGATGTTCGTGGAGATACATTGCTAACTTGTTTGCTTAATGCAGTTTTGACACTTGCAAAAAGAGACAGGGGATTTCTCAGTAAAACCTATGTAGTTGAAGATTGGAAATATAAACCAGAAAATTGGATTGATATTAAAGACGAATTGCCTCAGCCATTCAAGACTGTTTACATCAAGAAAGGCAGCAATATTGTTAAGGCATATAGGGCCTTTGACGAGAAAACTCTTTCAGATGCATGGTACGATGATGACGGAAATATGTACGATTGGTCATATAATTTATGGTCATATTCGTATAATTAAAAACTTAAAAGCACAGAAAAGCGTATGCTTAAACTTTCAATAAGCACGGAAAAAGAAGCATCTCAGTATATCGGTAAAAAATGTAGAAAATTGTCTTCAAAGCCATTTAAAAGCCGACTATACGAAAACACCATCAATGGAGTTGGATATATCCATGGAAAAGATGGCAAAGACAAACTTGCTTTTTCATTCATAGAAGACGATTCTTTGGTATCCTGTCAGATGATTTACATTAGTGAATAATTCTGGTACGGTTTTTGATGTGTGTTATAATGTAAATTTTAATGTATTATGATTACAAGAGAACAGGCAAGACAAAGAGCGCTTGATGCAATTAATGAAATCATTAGGAAAGAAGGCGGACAAGCCAAGGGTCTAATGTCACCACGAAAAGGAAAATGTGCGTGGACCAACTTGGAAATCAAACAGGCAATTATCGAAAACAGAAACCTGCTTGATTACGATGGAACAGAAATCAAGGGTATGAATCCTGTGGATGATATGTTTCGTTACTTACAATATGCAGAAGATAGAAAATTAAATTAAAATGGAACAAAAAAAATATAAAATAGGAGACACATTTAAACCCAAGGGTAGTAGGGTTGAATATACTGTTGTTGACATCTTCCAAGATAACGGAGAAGAATTCATTGTTGCCAAAAAGCCATTGGGATATGGTAGCTGGTCATATAAAAATGTCTTTTCCTATGATGAAAATGGAAATCTTTTCGGTAGAAGTTGATTTCTGGAACGGTTTTTGTACACATAAAAATGAACTTAAATCTTATTAATTATGAAAGAAATTAAAATTGAGTTCTGTTCTCAATGTCCATTTGGTAGAGTATTGCCAGACCCTGACCCTGACGATTGGTTCTGTGATGACGATGAGCGTGTGTACTGCACTAAATTAAGAAAAGATGTTGCTGGTGCATTGAGGCCTTATGAAGTTGGTAAAATTGACACCATCCCTGAAGATTGTCCAATGTAATAAATAAAAGTTGAATCATTGCTAAATTTAAAAATATGAAAGTAGAAATTGAAATTGAAGACAAGTATGTAAACGCAGCCATTGCGCAAATAGAACTTAGTGACACTTTTGATGAAGAAACCATCGAAAGTCTCAAAGAAAAATGCCATTCTGAAACAGTTAAAGTAAAGCCTGAAGATTTCGGCGCACAGGATGCAATCAACTTTAAACTCGGACTCGCTATGATGGCCGTCGGAACAATTGGCGAAGAAATTGAAAACAACAGTAAAAAATAAAAAACCATAGGCTACTATAAGCTGTAAGAATTGTATGGGAGATTGCAGGCACCATCATACGGATGATGTTTACGAAACTTATGACGATGGCTTCATTAAAACGAATGAGTTCAAAGGGCATAAGCACTATTGCGACATCAACCCTGAAGGCTACGAAAATTGGCATAATAGAAACAAAGACAGCACATATGGCCAATATAAGAACGATGAAATGCCATGTTACGAGCCAACAGAACTTACAAAGTTGCTTGACGATATGATTGATTTGGCGCAAAAAATTGTTGATAAATTATAAAAAAAAAAGAAGAAAAAATGAACATTGACGAAATTATTGACAAAATTAAGTTTGCCATTGAAATGTGTGGTGACGGTGGCCCAAGTCCGTTTAGAACTGAAGAAATCAATGAAATGTATGCTTTTTTAAATGCCAAAAAGCAGCCTGAGCATGGGTGTAGCCAATGGTGCATGGGTAAAGAGCCAAAATGGAAAATTGGGGACTTTCTTGCAAATTATAAATTCACATCAGACTATGATGGCGAACATTTCTACGGAGAAATAATTGAAATCGAAGAAGACGATGAATATGGCGATTGGCTTTACACATTCAAAGACACTGACGGCGATGATGTTGTTGTCTCAGAAGAAAACTTATGTGATGACAAAGCATACAAGGTTTCAAAAGAATATTACGAAAAACATCGCTAAATTATGACAAAAGAAGAAGTAATATCAAAACTCGAAGAAAGAAAAAAAGAATATCTTAATTTGCAAGAAAAAGCAACAGAACAAGACAATAAAGAACTTGGGTTCTCTGTTCGTGATTTTTGCAGTGGCATGTGTAATGCATTTGAATTATCTTTGTATCTCATTAAAAACATTGATTAAACTATGACAATCGAAGAACTTAGAAATAGCGGAATGATTGCGTTTGAGTACATTAGAGGCTCACACGCTTACGGCCTTAACACGCCGACATCTGATGAAGACCATGGCGGCGTTTTCATTTGTCCAAAGGAAATGCTTTATGGCCTTAGGAGTAAGTATATCGAACAAGTTGCCGATGAAAAAGGCGATACTGTGTTCTATGAATTCGGCAGATGGATTGAACTGCTCCTTAAGTCGAACCCGACAGCAATGGAATCCCTTTTCATTCCAAAGCGTTGCATTGTCGGTGAAGTGCATCCAATGGTTCAATATGTTATCGACCACAGAGACATGTTTCTTTCAAAGGAATGCTTCAAGACCCTTACGGGCTATGCCGTATCGCAAATCGGAAAGGCGAGGGGCCTTAACAAAAAGATTGTGAACCCTATCTACGAAAGAAAGGATGTCCTTGACTTCTGCTACACATTCAAGGGACAAGGCTCGCAACCGATGAAGGAATGGCTGAAGGAAAACAACCTTGACCAAAAATATTGCGGGCTTGTCAACATCCCGAACATGAACTGCACATATGGCGTGTATTATGACTTTGCCGCATATTTCAAGTTTGAATTTGTCGATAAAGGGCTCTACCATGCCGAAGATTTTGACCAATGGTGCTTTGACATGGGATATTGTAACGGAAACAAGTTCTATGACCCTGACACATCTAACGCGCTTGGCGTTGACGCTAAGAGAGTTTTGGACAAGAGGTTCTTTAAATACACGGGAATCGTAAACCCAGACGATATCTACGAATCCAACGATGTGAGGCTTTGCTCAATTCCGAAGTACGAGACGCCTATCTGCACCATGACATACAACAAGGACGGCTATGTCGTCCACTGCCGTGAGTACAAGGAGTACAAGGAATGGGAGGCGAAGAGGAACCCTGAAAGGTACAAGAGCAACCTCAACCAAAACTATGACGGAAAGAACATGTGCCATTGCATGAGGCTTACAAGAATGGGCAAGGAACTCGCACTCGGCCAAGGGTTTAATGTTGAACGGACCTACGACCGCGAATACCTCCTTTCAATCAAGAACCACGAACTCGAATACGATGAAATCATGGCCCAAGCAAGCAAGGAGAAAGAGGAAATGGAAGAGGCAATCAAGACTTGCACACTTCCCGATAAGCCTGACTATGAGAATGTAAACAAACTTCTCACGGATGCAAGGATGAAATTCTACGAATGAAAAGAAAAAGCGTAGCCGACTCGGTTACACTTTTTTAGTGTCTTTATTCTGACGCCGTCTGAACCGTCCATCCCACTGGTATGCCATTTTGACCTCTATGGTCTTCTGGATTCCAATTCGCGTTTGAATTCATGACAAAAGTTCCCGTTTCTCCAGTTGGTACGCCTATGGTCCAATCTTTCAAACCATTAGATGTAATAACAGTAAATAACGCTTTAATATATTTAAGACTGCTACATCCATTGAACATAGCCTGATACATGCCATTTCCAGTGCTTCCGGTTTGTAATATTGTAGCAGTCTCTAACGATGAGCAATTTTCAAACATTTTTACAAATTGTTGTGCGCCGTTTTTAGGAACTTGTCCATTTATTTGTGGCGTTGTCTTCAATTTTGTACAGTTTCGAAACATGTTTTGATAACACCAATAATACAAATCAGTCGCAGGTAATACTGATGGTGCGGATTCTAATTTTTTACAATCTTCAAACATATGTGCATAGGAAGCGTTCCTTATCAGCATTGATGGTAATTCCGGTGCAGATAATATAGATGTGTTTTTAAACATATTCGAGCATGCACTTGTTGGTATTAAAGTGCTTTGCGAGCCGATTTGATTTTGTACTGTTGTTAAATTTGTACAATTTTGGAACATACAAAAATAACAACCATCTGCTAAAGTTTCAGCAGGCAATTTTGGTGCAGTTTCTAATGATGTGCACCCATAGAACATAAATTGATAGCAATAACTTGTCAAAGCTTTTGCAGGCAATGCAGGTGGTGTTTTCAATGCTGTGCACCTATTAAACATGCTAACATAACAACTGGCCGCCAAAGTCATTGCGGGCAATGCAGGCGCCGTTGTCAACGATGTGCATCCTCGGAACATAGCTCCATAACAATTATCTGCTAATGTTGTTGCAGGTAAGACAGGGGCCACTGTTAATGACGCACAGTCACGGAAAAGTTCGTAACACCCATAAGCGGGCATCGCAATATTGCCGCCAACTTCATTGAACAACGATGTAATGTCGCCTGAAGATTTTATTTTGCCAGTCATCACAAACTGATGATAATTTGAAGAATCTGTACCAAGCGTGGCGTTATTTCCCTTGAACTTGACGGAATCCCCAACATTTTGCAATGTAATCGTGTCGCCAATGACATAGTCTTGATAAAGGCCACCGTTGTTGGTGGAATATTTTAAAACCGCGTTTTGTAATGCCGTATCCGTCCCGGCACGATTAAGTTTTATCGTGCTGTTTGCCTCTTCAGCAATAAATGTTAATATGTTACTATTGTCATTGTAATGTACATCATTTTCAGATTCTTCTTGTAAGCAAACATACACACTTGGGTCAACATACTCGTTACCGCTCATATATTCTTCACATTTTTGATGGTTTTCAAAACTTTTTAAATGCCTTTTCATCTACTGTATACCTTTTTACATATAAATAGTCGCGTTTGTACTTAAAAAACGCCTATTTTGCCCATCAAATCCATTTGTTTTTCATGACATTATTTTGTATATTAAAGGAAAACTTGACTCGCATGGAGAAAGAAAGGCCTAACAAGGAACTGTTGAACGAATTTGGATACGATGAATCAGTGATATTCGAATCCCCAGACTACGACGCGGCAATAATAGGAACGACCGATGATAATAGGGTCGTATATTCATATGACCTCATGGTCAGATGCCTTATGGATGAAGACGGTATGTCTTATGAGGAAGCCGTCGATTTCATAGAATACAACACGATTAGGGCTTTGCCTTATATTGAAGGGCATCCGATAGTTGTACATATGACTGACATGTTCGGTGTAACAAACTCATTGGATGGGGTACAATTAGACGAAAATGACGACACTAACGAAACAAGAGACTAATATGGGAGAAATCTATAAACTGTTCGATGACTTTGAGGATGAAACCGTTGATATACAAACCGGTGATGATGCTGTTGATACCGATGAAAGCAAGTTGAACAACACCAACATCATGAAAAACATCTCTTCAGACCAAACCGAGATTTTACATAACATCGGAATGCTGTACAATGGAGGGTCTGACCAATTCGATGCAGACATGACTGCAAGTTCACTTGGCTTCTACAACGGCGGACGGAACTATATGTACAACATACCAGAGCCGAGAATTCTAATGGATGTGTTTCCGACAAGGGATGACATCATTAAGATAGAAAAATGGGGAAAGCTCCCATTGGATGACAATTCCATCCATTCATTGGTGATAGACCTGCCATTCGTAATATCGCCAGCAACCGCGCCGTCAGCAAAATCAAACAAGGATGGGGCAAGCCTTATTTACAAAAGGTTTTCAGGATACTACCCGGTTGATAACCTGTTCCTGAGTTATTACCATTGGATTTCCGAGGCTTACAGGGTTCTCGATGATGAGGGCCTGTTGATTTTCAAATGCCAATCAATGATTTCCGGAGGAATAAGGCACAATGTAGAGGAATTCAGCTTCATGGCAGCTCAGAAACTTGGGTTCAGGATGGAGGACAAGTTTACGCTTAGGGCAAAAGCAAGGCTAATATCACCAAATAAATACAAGGACGGAAAGCAAAAGCACTCAAGAAGCTATACATCAATGTTCCTTGTGTTTATCAAGTCAGACAGAAAAAAATCAAAGGATTTCAACTATTTCGACATGCTTGAAAGATGTGAAAGAGAGGAAAAGGAACAATATATCAATGTTGTTGAAAAATAAGGGCACCCATTTCTGAGTGCCCTTTTCTCATATATGACATCAAAGTTTTACTGGTTTATCAATCTTTCAAGATTTTCAATCCTTTTCCTCAATTTTTCGTTTTCATCGTAAAGGTTTTCGATTGCCGAAAGGGCCACTATTGAAAGTTTCGCGTAGTCGACTGTCATGTTCCCCTCTTTGTCCTCTTCGACAATCTCAGGGAAGAACCTCGCAACCTCTTGTGCCGATGTACCTATGTGAATCCTGTCGTCCTCGCCTTCTTTCCATGTGAAATACCTCTTTGGTATACTCTTCACTATGCTCTCGTCTACAACGATGTCAGGCCCGAAATTCTTCAACCTTTCATCAGATGTCTCGTAGAACCCGTTTGTGGCCTCGACCAAGTATCCATCAAACACGACGCTTCCCTTAGTGTTGTTAACATACGCGGTTTCCGTCAATCCGGATGTCGTTCCACTTACACCATCCATGCAAAGGAAATACTTGAATCCAGGACTCCCTGTGTCAGGGACATACGACACTTTCGTGTCTTGAACAGTTTCCATTGCCGCTGAAATCGCATTATATACAGCGTTGATGTTGTCCATATTGGCAAATTCGACACCTTTGTACAACGAGACGCCACTCAAGCACAACGGGAATCTTACTACCCTTCCTGTCACATGGTCAGTCATCACAGGAGCGTTTACTCCGTCATAATCAGTTGTGTAGAATTGAACCCTTGCTCTTCCCTTATAATTCCTTATATCATTCGAGTCGTAGATGTCGTATACGGGGTTTACTCCATCACCTGAACCTAACGCCCTGTCGCCACCGATTGACAGAACATCACTATTAGTGCCCTCGTCTTCACCGTAGAATGACAAGTACATTTGTGAAGTTCCGCTATGGAACTCACCAATGTATACGCCTTGTTCATCTATCGATATGTATGGGATTTTGTTCCCGCCATCGAATAATGTTTCTGACAACGCAGATACAGGTAATATAGTATTAAGAGTAACTTCCGAACTATCAGACACTTTAAATGTTGAAACTGTGTGCCCACTTGTCGTTCCTTCTATGTCAACTACACTTATTGGGTAATAGAAGTTAACGCCATCTATCGGTTCGGCATCCCTTTTAATCATTTCATCAGTAAACGGACCTATTGCCTCGCCAGGAGGGCCTGTAGGCCCTGTAGGACCTGTAGCGCCGCTTGCACCTGTCGCGCCTGATGCACCTGTTGGTCCCGTAGGACCTGTAGCGCCGCTTGCACCCGTGGCGCCTGATGCGCCTGTTGGTCCCGTAGGACCCGTAGCGCCGCTTGCACCTGTCGCGCCTGATGCACCTGTTGGTCCCGTAGGACCTGTAGCGCCGCTTGCACCTGTCGCGCCTGATGCACCTGTTGGTCCCGTAGGA
>Ga0247609_10004385_pt1 | contig 14053 bp, 15 predicted proteins | sample 172DNAGHGlowgp2_FD_193487 | JGI IMG/M metagenome (GOLD analysis project Ga0247609, IMG submission 193487) | Sheep rumen microbial communities from Palmerston North, Manawatu-Wanganui, New Zealand - 1728 DNA GHGlow gp2 | ecosystem: Host-associated > Mammals > Digestive system > Stomach > Rumen ...
CAAACCACGTTGGATATGGTGGAAACCGGCGGCGACCTCGCTTTTGAAGGCGAAATCACCGATTATAGAACCTCACCCGTGGCCATCACGTCGGGGCAAACCGCCGCCATGAACCGCCTCACCGTCACCGTGAAAGTGCGTTTCAGCAACCGCATCGACGACACGAAAGACTTCGAACAAACCTTCTCACGCTACGAGGACTATCCCAGCGACCAAGACCTCAACTCGGTGCAAGAGTCACTCACCGCGACCATCATCGACCAATTGGTGGAAGACATATTCAACAAAGCATTGGTAAACTGGTAAAATGGACGACGGGACACGAGACTACTTGACACGGGACAAATGAACAACTGGTAACTGACAACTATATAGATGGACAGCAAACAACTGATAGGATACATGAGGATGCCCGAGCGGCTAAAAGGAAAAGCCATTGGTGAAATGGAAGCCTTGGTGGCGGATTATCCTTATTTCGCTATCGGTCAAGCACTTCTGGCTGTGGCCTACCAAAATGCCAGCGACGAGCGTTACGAAACGCAACTGAAACGCACGGCAGCCGTCATGCCCAACCGCGACAAGTTGCGACTGTTTTCCGTCATCGCCCGCCACCGTTTCGAGAGCGAGCCCGAAACCACTGCCCTACCCGATGAATTTGCACCTACCGACAACGTCTTCACCTCCATCGAACCCATCGACGCACAAGAAGAAGTCAGCGGCAGCATCATTCGCGGGAAAGTGTTCATCATCCCCGAAATCGACCTCAGCGGAAGCCACGAGGAACTTTCGGCAGAAATGGCCCTGTTGGAAGAAAAACGGAAATCGCTGGACGAACTGAAAGCCATCATCGCCGCCCGACTCAAGCAAATCGAAGAAGAAAAGCAAAAACAAGATGCCGAACCCGCTGAACCGAAGAAACTCAGTCGCAAAGAGCTGATTGACAAGTTTATACTTGAAAATCCAACCATCAGCCGACCCAAGGCCGAGTTCTACAATCCCATCTCGGTGGCCCAAAACAGCATCATCGACCAAGAAAACATCGTCAGCGAAACTTTGGCCAAAATTTACGAAAAACAGGGCTATATCGACAAGGCAATATCAATTTATGAAAAATTAGGCTTGAAATATCCAGAAAAAAGTCGTTATTTTGCAGCCCAAATTGAACGGTTAAGAGAAAGTCAAACTTAAATCAATAGAAATGTACACATTAGTAGTAATTTTAATCCTGATTGTCAGCGTGTTACTGGGATTAATCGTCCTGGTTCAGAATTCAAAAGGCGGTGGTTTGGTCTCCAATTTCGGAGGTGCCAACCAGATGATGGGTGTGCGTCAGACGACCGACTTCCTCGAAAAAGCCACTTGGACGATGGCCGGCATACTGGTGGTGCTCTGCCTTATTTCGAGCATTACCATTCCCAAGAACGTGAAGCAAGGCAACGCCCTCGACACTGAAATGCGTCAGCAAATCGAGAACACGATGCCTACTGCACCGGCCACCGAAGCCGCTCCCGTTGAGGCTCCCGCTGCGGAAGCCCCTGCCGAGCCAGCCGCTGAATAAAATACCTTATTTTAGGGTAAAACGAAAGCCTGGGCAAAACGCCTGGGCTTTTTGTTTAAGAACGACACACCTCCATGTATAAGATACGTCCCTCGGTCGGAACGATTTGGGCGTATCAACTTATCATCATAAACCAAGGCAGCTTCTCAAACATTCAACTCGGCTTGAATAGCAGCATAGAGTTCGGGCAAACGTCGCGAAATGGCCACTGGACGTCCGTTTTCGGTGAAACAATGTGAGCTTTGCGCCGTGCAAACCAGCTTGTCGCCCACGCGCATCTCGTAGGAAAAATCAAACTTCAATTCCGAAAGACGGCTTATCCAAACCTTCACTTCGACAACATCCTTGAAGGTGGTGGAATGTTTGTAATTGCAACTGATGGCGATGACCGGCGACACCACGCCTTCTGCTTCAACGCGGTCGAAACCAAAACCAATCTGGTCGAGATAGTCGACGCGAGCTTCTTCCATGATGCGGACATAGTTGGAATGATGCGTGATGCCCATTCGGTCACATTCATAATACTTCACTTCGTGCTGGTAGGTATGCATGGCTTGTTCGATTTTGAGCCGCAAAGATACAGCTATTTCATTTTTTCGCACTTTTTTTTTGATGCAAGGTTGAAAAAAAAGGGGAAACTCTCTATGTCATTAATGCCCGCCAGCAAAAAGGCCGCTGTTGGGCCTGCAAAAAACGAAATATTTTTTTAATTTCTTGCAGAAAACGAACAAATTGGCCTGATTTTTGCAGTAAAAACAAACAACAATATAAAGATTATGAGAGTGCCCCATGGGGCATACCCTCATTTGTCCTCTAACGAAAACACGTCACTAACTCATTGATCACCAAACAAAATCACACACAAATGAAGTACGCTTACGACTCCCTTGGCAGCCCGACTGCCCAACCTCAAGCCAGCAAAGAGGTCTTTCAGACCAATCTGGTGAAGAGATTCCTCTATCTTGTTGAAGAACAAGAGACCAAGTTCATGATTCATTATGGTGACAACAACCGCTTGTGCAAAGGCGACATGGCTAATGCGGGCTACGAAGCTCTGCTCGCGGCCGCACGTTCCTTCGACCCTGCAAGCGGACTTCCCTTCGAGCCTTACGCACGCAAGGCCATCAGAAACGCAATGCAATCCGAACTTCGCGACCTGTTTCCGGTCGACTTGAAGACCACCTGGAAGAAAGACGATTTCGTGTATGGCGAGACCTTCAGCAGCAGTGCCATCGAGGAAAGCCAGCCAAGCTGGTGCTGCAACTGGGACGACGACGAACGCTACCTGAAAGAACTTTTGGCCGACGCCATCAGCCAACTCAGCAAAGCGGAACGCAAACTGATTGAGGCTCGCTACGGCTACTACGGCGAGCAAATGCGATTGGCCGAGTTGGGCAACCTGCTCAACGTCAGCCACCAAGCCGTCGACAAACAGCTTCGTCGCATCCTTCACAAGCTGCGCGACCTCATCGACGGCTACCATCTTTACCGTTGCTGCGCCTAAACAAGCGCACCTCTTCCATACGAAATCGGCCATCTACAGATTCCTGTCGCTCAAATCCCGACATGGAATGACGTAGATGGCCGATTTCTTATACCAAGCTATTTATGGCATCAATAGCCGAAAATCTCTTCCGTGCTGACACGACGGATGGGGCCAAATTCCTGCAAGCCCTTCATGTCGAGTTCCTTCTCATCGCCGAGGATGACGTAACGGTAAGGCTTTTTGGCCATCTGCTCCTGCTCAAAGTTCACGATGTCCTGCAAGGTGATGTTGGGCAGAGCATTGTAGATGCGCTCGTTGATGTCGTAGTCGATACCACGGTTTTGGGCGCTCAGCCAAGCGTTGATGAGGCCGAACTTGGTGGTGCGCTGGCTGGCCAAGCGTTTGGTCAAGGCTTCCTTGGCGATGCCAAAAGCCTGTTCGCTCTCGGGCATTTCGTCGAGGATTTCAAGGAAATGGGTCACGCAATCCATCATCTTGTCGTTTTGGGTGATGATGTGGGTGAAGAAGTATTCCTTCTGGTCCTTGTAGCTCGGCTCCATGTAGGCGGCAAAGGCGTTGTAGGCCAAACCGCGAGCCTCGCGCATCTCCTGGAACACGATGGTGTTCATGCCACCGCCGTAGTACTCGTTGAACAAAGCCTTCACAGCAGCCTCGTCGGGGTTCCAGTCGCGTTGCTCGTTGTGGATCATACGCATGTAGATATTCTTGGCATCGTATGGGGCAATGACGATCTCGTTCTCGGGCGTGGGTTGCATCTCGTAGTGCTTGCCTTCGGGAACGGCTTGCAGTTCGGCCACGGTCTTGTGGTTTTCGGTGACGGCCTTGGCCATGTCTTGGGCGGTCATCGGGCCGTAGTACAACACGGTGTGCTGATAGTTCTTGAGGTTTTTCAGCAGGTCGAGCAGCTCTTTAGGGTCGATTTGACGCATTTGAGCGATGCTGAGTTGGTTGCGGCTCGGGTTGTAAGGGCCATAGACGCCATAGTTCACCAAGGCGCTGAAATTGCTGCGTTGATTCAGTTTGGCGTCCATGCGGGCTTTCTCAAGCTGTTGGATGCACATCTCTGCCACCATCGGGTCGGCCTGGGCGTTCTCCATCACGTTTTCCATCAGGGCCAAAGCCTCGGGCATGTTTTCACCCAGACCGCGCAGCGTGACGGTAATGTTGCGGGCGCCAACGCTGATGTAGTAGTCGCAAGCAAGTTTGTAGAACTGTTGCTTGATTTGCTCGTTGGTGAGTTGGTCGGTGCCAAGGTATTCAAGATATTGCGATGCCAGACCATAGCGCAAGTCTGACTCTTCGCCAAAATCGTAGCGGAACGAAAGAATGAAACGTCCATTCTCCTTGTTTTGGACATAGATGTAAGGCAGACCAGCTTCGGTGTTGCCGAAGGTGAGGTCTTTCTTGAAATCGACGAAACGGGGTTGGATGGGATTGACAGGCGTTTCTTGCACTTCTTTCACGAAGTCGCTGACGAGGTCGCGATTGGTGGGGATGGGAGTGATGGCAGGCTTGTCGATTTTCTTCTGGTTTTCATCCACGCCTTGGCGCTTGTAGACCACCACATAGTTGTCATTGAAATGCTTGTTGGCGAAGTTCACAATGTCCTGCTTGGTGAGCGCTGCAATACGGTCGAGATAACCGACTTGTTGGTCCCAGGGCACCTCATTAATGTAGGTGTCGACAAACATATTGGCTCGGGCCGCGTTGCTTTCCAAAGAGTTGTAGTAATCTAGTTTGGCATTGTTGATGACCGAAGGCAGGAGGTCGTCAGAAAATTCACCTTTCTTCAGCTTCTCGATTTCGGACAACAGCAGGGCTTTGGCTTCCTCTAAGGTTTGGCCCGGACGAGGCGAGCCACCCATGATGAAGCTGGTGTAGTCGCGAAGGGTTTGGCTTCCAGCAAAGGCATAAAGCATCTGCATCTGTTGGTTGATGTCCAAGTCGATGAGACCTGCGGTGCCGTTGCTCAGCATCGAGCCGATGACATCGAGGGTGTCGTTTTGCAGCGAGTTGCCACGGCCAAAACGCCAGCCCATCATCAGGTTTTCGGCTTCGAGGCCATAGATGGTGGTGTCCTTGGGGGCGGCAATGGGCGCCAAAGCGGCAAATTCGGGCTGCTTCACGTCGTCGCCAGGTTGCCAAGCGCCAAAATACTTGTCGATAATGGCGATGACCTCGTCAGGATTGAAGTCGCCAGCCATGCAGATGGCCACGTTGTTGGGGCGATACCACTTGTTGAAGTAGTTCTTGATGTTGACGATCGACGGGTTCTTCAGGTGCTCCTGCGTGCCGATAGTGGTCTGTGTGCCGTAGGGGTGCGTCGGGAAGAGCATGGCACTCAGAGCCTCCCACACCTTGCGGTTGTCCTGCGCGATGCCGATGTTGTATTCCTCATAAACGGCTTCCAATTCGGTGTGGAAACCACGGATGACCATGTTCATGAAGCGGTCCGACTGGATTTTGGCCCAGTTTTCGACCTCGTTGGCGGGGATGTCCTCGGTGTAGCAAGTCACGTCGTTGGAAGTGTAGGCATTGGTGCCTTCGGCGCCGATGGCCGACATGAGCTTGTCGTACTCGTTAGGAATAAAATACTGGGCAGCCAGCTGGCTCACCGAATCGATTTCGTGATAGGCCACGCGGCGTTCTTCAGGGTCGGTGAGGGTGCGGTACTTCTCGTAGCGGGCCTCGATGTCGTCCAAGAAAGGTTTTTCGGCGGCGGCATCGGTGGTGCCGTATTTGTCGGTACCCTTGAACATCAGGTGCTCAAGGTAGTGGGCCAAACCGGTGGTCTCGGCAGGGTCGTTCTTCGAACCGGTGCGCACGGCGATGTAGGTCTGGATGCGTGGCTCTTCGTTGTTGACGCTCAGGTAGACCTTCAGGCCGTTGTCGAGCGTGTAGATGCGGGTCGCGGTGGGGTCGTCCTTCACCGTTTCAAATTTGTACTTGCTTTCCTCTTTCGGGCTGTTGCAGCTCGCAAAAAGCATGGCGAAGGCTGCACCAAAAAGCAACCAACGTCTTGATTTTAAGCATTTTGAATTGTTCATTGGAAAATATTTTGAAATATCATCGCCGCAAAGGTACGTTTTTTTCCATTTGGCGACGAAGAATAGGCGTTAAAGGCTACAATTCCTTCCTCAGCGTGATGACGACAATTTCGGGCGTTGTGCCCAGACGGAACGGGATGCTACCTCCCAAACCTTCGCTGACGAAAAGTTTTTGGGCACCTTCGGTGTAAAGTCCGCTCCATTCGGGATAGAGCCACTTGGACGGCGACCACCGTCCCAGCTTGAACTGCATGGCGTGAGTGTGGCCGGAAAGCGTCAGCGGAATGTTGGATTCGGGGACGACTTCCATGCGCCAATGCGATGGGTCATGCGAGAGCAGGATGGCGAAAATGCCCTCTGGAAGACCCGACAATGCCCCTTTCAGGTCGCCGATTTCCGGGAAAGGTGGCTTACCCGTGTTTTCCACGCCGACCAAAGCGATACTATCCCCTCCCATAGAGATGATGCGATGCTCGTTGAGCAACAAGTCCCAGCCGATACGCCTTTCGGCGGCTATGACCGGCACCACGGCTTCGCGGATGTCGGAAGGCCGCTGTCCCAGCATGGCATGGATGCAATAATCGTGGTTGCCGAGTACCGAAAAAACGCCATCCTTGGCTTTCAAACCAGCAAGAATGTGTTCGAAAGGTTTGGTTTCTTCGGGCGCAAGGTTGATGAGGTCGCCCGTGAAGACCATCAGGTCGGCTTGCTCCTCATTGGCGCGTTGCACCACTTTTTCGATGAATTGGACATTGTTGCCATGTGTGCCAACATGAAGATCCGAGAGTTGCACAATCTTATATCCGTCAAACCCTTGGGGCAAATCGGAGAATGTCAATTCCACATTCCTGACGGTCAACTTTTTCCATCCTAAAACCGTGCCATACAACGCCATGATTGCGACGATGGCTCCCGCAACGATACCGATGCCATTGGTGATGGTCGAAAACGAAGGTCCAAACGGCAGCTTGCCCAACAAAGAAAAAAACGCAAAGACTATCTTAGGAAACGCAACACAAAACAACACTCCAATAATAAGATGCATTTTTGCCGGGCCAATTCCGTTCCGTAAAGTCAGCATGAGGCAGAAGGTCACGAGTGTGGGAAGCCATAACAGCAGATGCGCCCACCAAGTCGCGCCGCGCATCAAAGCGAGCGAGACATAGAGGTCGGGCAGGACAAACAAAACAACGATAGTTAGGATAAGTAGAGCCATTTCTTCGGGTTATCTAAATGATTCAAGTTCAAGCAGGAAACGTTTTGTCTCCAAGCCGCCGCCATAGCCCGTCAGCGAGCCGTCGCTACCGATAACGCGATGGCATGGCACGATGATGCTGATGGGATTGGCACCGTTGGCGTTGGCCACAGCCCGCACGGCTTTCGGCATCCCGATACGCCGAGCCATTTCGCCATAGGACGTAGTGGTGCCGTAAGGAATCCGTTGCAACTCGGCCCAAACCCGTTGTTGGAACTCCGAGCCAGAAAAAACCAGCGGAAGGTCAAAAGTTGTGCGCTCGCGGCGAAAATATTCGTCCAACTGCTGAATTGTGCGATCAATCACTTCGGAAGGTTGTTCGACAAAACGCGCTTTCAGTAGCCGTTTCAGCCGGTTTTCCGTAGCCTGCCGATGCCAGCCCTCGGCCCAGTCGCAGAGGCAAAGCCGATTGTCGACAGAGCCGAGACGCAATTTGCCGCAGGGTGCGTTATATTGCTGAATGACAATTGTTTTCACAATATTTGCTCCGCGTGGTTTTTCGTGTCCACCTTGCCGATGGCGTCGATGATGATGCCTTGCTCGTCAATGACGTAGGTGGTGCGCAGCGTGCCTTCGGTCACCTTGCCGTACATTTTCTTCTCGCCCCAAGCCTCGTATGCTTTGAGGATGGTGAGTTCGGCATCGGAAATAAGGTGGAAAGGCAAATTGTATTTCGCGATGAAGTTCTGGTGCGACTTGGCGCTGTCGCGGCTCACGCCCACGACGTTATAGCCCAAGGCCAAGAAACGCTCGTAGTTGTCGCGCAGCGAGCACGCCTCCGAGGTACAGCCAGGGGTGCTGTCCTTGGGATAAAAGTAAAGCACTAACTTTTTTCCAGCGAAGTCGGTGAGTTTCAAAGTGTTGCCGTTTTCATCGAGGCCCTCGAAATAAGGGGCTTTCGTTCCTTTTTGAAGCATAATATGTTGTTTTACTGATTTATAGTTATCTTTCATCACCCATCACCAACCCGACAAACAAGAAGCCACAACTTCTTGATAATTTGGGCGCAAAATTACATTTTTTTGGCAAATCCGCAAAACTGTCGTACCTTTGCATCGTGTTTGACACCTTTAGGAAATATGGCCATGTCTATATCGCTTTGATTATAAGCATTTTCATGCTTGTGGCGTTTTCCAACTGCCATTTCGACGCGCAAGAGACTGACAATCAGGCCAATACAACAATGTATGCCAACCTGTTGGAAGACAACGCAGATTTCGATGAAGACGATGAATACCTTCTGTTTTCGGATTTCGAAGCGAGGGTTTCCAATGAAATTCAGGACGTTCCTTTCGTGATGCGCCAAAGCCTGCTGGGACGAAAATGCACCAAAGCCATGCTCCTTGGGCAGGTGAGGCACCATTTCCCGCGAAACGGCATCGCCGAAGGCCATAACTATACCTTTTTACCGACAAACAAGAGTGGTGTGGATGTGTTCCATGCCACTTTTTTTGTTCCATTCACACGAATAACAACCAAATTCTATATCCTATGACAATGACTATCATTACCGCCATCCTCACCTTGATTGCAGGTATCGGCGTTTTCTTAATGGCTTGCAACTTAATGAGTTCCCACCTTGAAAGAGCGGGCAGCCGCAGGCTGAAACAATTATTTGCCCGCGTGGGCGAAAGCAAATTGATGGGCGTAGGCATCGGTGCATTGGGCACGGCGGCCATCCAAAGCTCGGGCGCAGTCACAGTGATGACCATCGGCTTCGTCAATGTCGGCATCATGTCGCTGACCCAAGCCGCGACGGTGATTTATGGTGCCAACATCGGCACCACCGTAACTGCACAACTTGTGGCTTTGGGCATGCTGGGCGGCAACGGCCTGTCTACCACGGTCTTATTCTCTGCCTTTGCGGGCATCGGCGCTTTTATCATGATGTTCTCCAAGCGCGAGTCGTGGAAACAGACTGGCGGCATCCTGACGGGCTTCGGCCTGCTGTTTGTCGGCCTCAGCATCATGTCGGGGGCCATGGACGACTTCGCAGCCTTGGACAGTGTTAGGATGTTCTTGGCCAGCATCAAGAATCCGTTGCTCATCGTGCTCATCGGCGCCTTGCTGACGGCCATCATCCAGTCGTCGTCGGTGCTCACCTCCATTGCCATCACGATGGTTGTGGCGGGACTGCTCACACTCAACCAAGGCATTTATCTCACGATGGGTTCCAACATCGGTTCGTGCGTGGTGGCCATCATGGCAGGTCTCACCAGTGGTCGCAATGCCAAACGAACGGCACTTATCCATCTGCTTTTCAACGTGATGGGTGTCGTTGTATTTATGATTATCGCGCTGCTTATGAGGATTTTCACCCAAGGAGAATGGAGCTTCGGCAGCGTCTTCGAGCACTTGTTCCCCAACGCGCCTCAGGTGCAGTTGGCCATGTTCCACACCGTATTCAATGTCTGCACCACTTTGGTGGCTTTGCCGCTGACTAACAATTTGGTACAATTGGCTTGTCGCCTTGTCACCGATCGCGTACACGACAACCGCGACGACAAGATGCACCTTCATTTCTTGGACGAAACCATGCTCTACACCCCTGTGGTGGCCGTCAAACAGCTGAAGGCCGAGATTAACAACATGGCTGGCTTGGCCATTGAGAATTTCAAGCGCTCCATCAACATCATCACCACAATGGACTTCGGCGAGGCCGAGGTTTTTGCCAAGACCGAAAAAGAACTTAACTTCCTCAACAGCGAGCTGTTGCGCTACATGGTGCAACTTTCGGCCAAACGCCTTAACAAGTTTGACACTCAATTTGTTAGCTCAAGCATCCGCAGTGTCAGCGACTTGGAGCGCATCGGCGACTATGCCGAAAACATCGTCGAGTATGCCGAGAGCCTGAAAGCACAGGATGCTTCGTTTTCGCCCAAGGCCATTGCCGAAATCAAGCTGATGGAGCAAAGAATCGAAGCGTTGTATGCAGAAATCCAGCAAGCCTTCCATCACCTCGACCTTACGGCTCTGGAACGCGCCTACGAGATTGAGGAAAGCATCGACGATTACGCCAAGACCATGGAACGCAACCACATAGAACGGTTGGTTAAAGGAGAATGTACGCCTCAAGTGGGGGCCGAATACCTCTCGTTGGCACAAAACGCCGAGCGTATCGCCGACCATTTGATTAATGTAGGCAACACGATTAGGGAGTTGGTGTAGCCATCATCTGCTCCACCTCGTCGCGATGTTCCCAAAGGGTGCAACCGCCCGTGTGCTCCCAATTGAGCGCATTGGCGTTGCGAAGTTTCTGGAACAAAGGCGATTGCAAAGCCTTGCGAAGCCCCATTTCGGCCACGTTACTGTCGCTAAAAGGCGAAAACGCGCAAGGCTCGGCGCTGCCGTCGGGGCCGATGTGGAAGAATCCGCGACCCGAGGCGAGACAACCGCCCGCCTCTTTCTCGTCGCCGGGGAACGAAAAGAAAATGATGTCCTCATAGGCAGCTCGACGTTCCTCAAGCAGCCGTTCCATTTCTTCGACATGCGCTTCGGTGAACGCCAAATGCTCGGTACCTGCATCGGTGGGGACGTATTCGACGAAAAACACAATCTTGCAGCTGTAGGCAAACCTCGCCTCTCGCGGATTCGACAAAACGTTTTTGTAGGCCGTCGCCATCAGCTTGGCGATGCCTTTGCTCATATAAGCAGCTAAATCCATATAAAAATTTGATTTACAGCTTATTAAACCCAATCAAAGTTTTCTTTGCCTGCCCCAATCTCGAAATGGCACTTGACGATGCCGAGGTCCAATTTGGCGTAGGGCGTCAGGGCGAAGCGGGTCTTGGCCGAAACCTGGTTGACATTCGTCAAGCCGAACTCAAACTTCTGCTGGTTGATGGCCGTTGGGGCCAACAGAGCCGCTTCCATGCCTTGGCGGAACCATCCGGGCATAGTGCCTTCCACCTTGCAAAAATGCTCGATGCCTTTCTTTTGCGGATGCGCCTTGCCTTCGTGGGCTCCGTAGCCCAACGAAATCATGCAGGGAAGCGTCTCGCCTTCAAGGATTTGGTATTTGTCGGGCTGTTTTTTGAACGACATGCCCACCCAGCAAGTGCTGAGGCCAAGCGTTTGGGCCAGCAGGACGATTTTCTCGCCGTAGTAGCCCATTTCTTCGTCTTTGCCTTTCGGCCCAATGACGGCGATGTAGTTGCTCACACCCGAGAAACTGCCGTATTTGGCCATGCCGCCCGAGAAGGCTTTAGGCTCATTGACAACCAATTGGATATGTAGGCCGCCCTCGCGATTGCACTCGTCAATCAAGCTCCGCAGCTGGTTGATTTTTTCTTCTTCGATAGGTTTTTCGAGGTATTGGCGCACTGAATGACGTGCGCGCATGGCTTCTTGTAATGTCATAATGTGATGTGTTTTGGGCAGCAAAAATACAGTTATAACATGTAAGGTCTATGAAAATGGACAGAAATTCAGCTTTTTTCCCTATCTTTGCGCCATGAACGAACGCCCGGAAATCATCATCGAAAACAACTTGACCGACATCGCCGACGAGCGATATTTGGGTTATTTGGCACATGCCTTTTGTCGGAATGGGTTCTGCACCTTCACTTTCAACAACCAAACACATCGCTTCGAGGCGGGCGACTGCCTCATCCTGACCCGATGCGACACAGTCTCTGATGTCGTGCAAAGCCCTGATTTCGTGGTCGATGTGGTGTATGTAACGCAGGAGTTCATTGAGGTGTGCACGCCACAGAGCAACTACGGTATGAAGGGTCATTTGGCCTTGTTCAACAACCCGATTATGCGGCTCAATCCTGAAATGCAAGAGGTGTGCATGCTCAACTTCGACTACATCAAGCGGCGCCATCGACTCACCAACCACCACTTCCACCGCGAGGCGATGATTAACGCCATCCAGTGCATGATCATAGACTTCTTCGATTTCCATACCGAGCTTTATGGTGGCGAGAAGAAGGTGAGCAACCAGTATGCGCAAATCATGGACGGCTTCTTGGCCCTCTTGGAGCGCGGCGACTACTACGAGGACCGCGAAATAGGCTACTATGCCGACAAACTCTGCGTGACGCCGAAATACCTCTCCGAGGTGACCAAGAAACTGAGCGGTTTCCCTGCCAACTACTGGATTACGCGATACACAGCTTTGGAAATCAGCCGCCTGCTCCGCGACCGCCGCCTTACCTTGACCGAAATCAGCGACCGCTTCAACTTCTCATCGCTGTCTTATTTCACAAGGTATGTGCAGAAGTATCTGGGCGCGAATCCGATGGATTTTAGGGAATAGGCGAAAACGGCGTTTTTTGAAATCATCCCCGAAATTTGTGTAAAAGCAGGTTTCGGGGATTGTTGTTATTTTGCAGCATCAATCAACAAAATCACAAAGCAATGAAAAACAAGACATTCATCATCGCCGCACTCGCCCTTCTGATGGCAACGGCTTGCAACGGACAAAACGACAAAACATCTAAAAATCAAGGTAATATGAGCAAATCAATCGTCATTTTCTTCTCGCACGCTGGCGACAACTACAGCGTGGGCAACATCGAAGTGGGCAACACGAAAATCGTGGCCGACTACATCAGCGAAATCAAAGGCGCCGACCAGTTTGAAATCGTCACGCACAAGTACGACGGCATGGCCTACATGCCCCTCATCGAACTGGCCAAGGCCGAAGCCAACCGTGGCGAACTGCCGCCTTACGAAGGCACGGCCCCTGATCTGAGCCAATACGACACCGTCTTCATCGGCGGTCCCGTGTGGTGGGGCACTTACCCGCAGGTGATGTTCACCTTGTTTAAGGACATCGACCTCGACGGCAAGACCGTCATCCCCTTCACCACCCACGAAGGCAGCGGCTTGGCCTCATGCGTCAGCGACGTGAAAAAAGCCTTCCCGAAAGCCAACGTCACCAAGGGCTTTAGCATCTACGGCCACGAAGTGCGCACGGGCAAGGACAAGGTCGAGAAGTGGCTGAAAACCCTCTAATCTTCATAAGGTCATATTTTTTGACGGAGCGGCGGTTTCTGTCGCTCCACTTGCTGTTTTTGCTTATCTTTGCGGCTGGTTTCGCTCTTATCAACAAGAGCCGTGACCTATCCTACCGACAAAACGACCACTATATGACCAACTTGGAGAAATGTAACGCAGGAATCGAGTACTCGTATGCCGATGAGGAACTGATTGCCCTCAAGACCGAGGCCATCAGGCAATGCGAGATTTTCAACGCCATCGACGGACGCGATTATTTGGCACAATACCGACAACTGCAACAGATGCTCGGGGCGGTGGGCGAACGCGTATGGATCGCAAAGACGTTCCATTGCGACCGAGGCAAGAACATCTTCATCGGCGACGACTTCACCGGCAACCACAATCTCACCATCCTCGACATTCGCGAAGTACATATCGGCAACCATGTGATGATTGGCCCGAACACGCTGATCACCACGGTCGGACACCCGCTTTCGCCAAAGGGCCGCCGGGAATATCACGCTTTGGCCAAACCCGTGCGCATCGGCGATGATGTGTGGATCGGCGGCAACGTCACCATCCTGCCCGGCGTGACCATCGGCAACAACGTAGTGGTGGCGGCAGGCGCCGTGGTCACCGAGGATGATCCCGACAACACCCTGGTCGGCGGCGTTCCCGCAAAAGTAATAAAGACCATCGAGAACGACATCTGAGATAGAATGCGAGCTACTTTTTTC
>Ga0247609_10004389_pt1 | contig 14043 bp, 9 predicted proteins | sample 172DNAGHGlowgp2_FD_193487 | JGI IMG/M metagenome (GOLD analysis project Ga0247609, IMG submission 193487) | Sheep rumen microbial communities from Palmerston North, Manawatu-Wanganui, New Zealand - 1728 DNA GHGlow gp2 | ecosystem: Host-associated > Mammals > Digestive system > Stomach > Rumen ...
GGTTGTGCACCTCCGGAGCCAGCCGTGTTGTCGAGCCACACGCCGACGTAGGCGTTGACATCGCCCGCTTGGGTAACGGCCGCATCGGGGTCGATGTAGAGTTTGGCCAACGAACTTGTGTTGCTGGTAATATTGGCAGCGCTTTCGTAGAGATAGATGGCCTGCGAGGCTCCTGTAAAACCGCTCAATAAGGTATTGATGCTTCCGTAATGCAGTTCATTTGGTGTGCCGCTGGCGGCTGCCACGGCATTGCTGCCTGGCATCTTCAGAACGGGGTAGTCGCCATTGATGGTAGGTGTGGTGGGGCGACCCCACTTGGCATAGGTCGGATTGGCGCTCACCCAATTGTTAAGTGTTTCCACAAGTTGCTTGTTGCTACGCGTCGGGATGTAACTATTGCCCGAAACAGCGGTCACCTGCTCGTCGAGGGATCGATAGAGGAAGGTGCTTGTCGCCGCTGTGAATGTGCTGTTGGTGCCTGATACCGAGCCGCCCTGCGTATAGCAGTAATTCACAGTACCTGAGCCTGAGCCAACGAGAGTGGTTGCACCGCCACTCAGGTAGCAGTTCTCAATCGTTCCTGCATTGCTGCCAGCTAAACCATTGCCTGACGACACGATAGCATAGCTGTTTTTGAGGCTACCGCCCGAGGCGATGGCACCGATGAGGCCGGCCATACTGGTGCCGCCAGTGGGGGTTGCAATCGCGGCGCAGTTATATACCAAACCGCTCTCCAAGTAACCCACTAGTCCACCGAGGCAGTCTACAGCGCTTGAACTTGAGCTGAGCGTGCTTGCCGCAACCAAGGTATTCTTGACCGTGCCGCCGTCGACCCAACCAAACAGTCCTATGTTGTAATATTGGTAAGGGCATTTTATACCTGTGATGATATGGCCTTGGCCGTTAAAGATGCCCTTGAATGCTTTTCCGGAATTGTTCACACAATTGTTTAGATAGCCAATAGGTTCCCAGTTATGGTCCTTCAAGTCAATATCTGCACTAAGTATGACAGTCTTGCCTTCGTAGTCCTTGGTGAGCACGTCTTTCGAGAAATAGGCCAAACCTGCCGCAGTCTTCACCTCGCTCACGAAGCCGTCGCTAAGTACATAATCGGTTCCAGAGGAGGCCGACTGGTTGTGCCATGAGTCCAGTGCTGTATTAGCAGTTGCGTTTTTCACCAAATAAAGACTCGTTCCAGTAGTGTTGTTATAAAATGGCGATGCATTGGTGTTGAACACCTGGCTCTCCTCCTTGTCGTCGAAGAAGAAGTGGTTGCGGTAGGCATAGAGGCAGTGGGGGGCCGTGCCACGCGCTATCTCCAGGGTGTTGTCGGAATAGCCGTTGTCGTTGCGGACACCTATGAGGGAACCGCATTCCAAACCACCATTTCCGATTTGGATGTATTTTGTGTCGGCTTCCGCGGAGATATACACATCGTCCTTCCTTGAAGAAGTTCCAGTATTGCCTGTGACTTTCACTAATCCGGATATCTTAAACGCACCATAGTCAGGGAAAAAAATGCCGCCACCTGATTTTTTGCTGCTGTTGTCATAAATTTTGACATTGGAAAGGTCGAGGTCAGCAACAAAGTCTGAACCTGATCTGACATGAATGCCGCCACCTTCATTTAAAGCATAATTGTCATAAATCTCAGTGTTTGTGATAGAAACCTTTGCTCCTGTGGAGATGCCACCACCTACACCACCTCGTGTATCTCCAGATGGCCAATCCTCACCATGATAAACCCCACCGTTGGGACGAACACCTGCTCGGTTGTGGTGAATCTTTGAGTTCTTAATGGTTAAAGACGAATTCGCATCTCCTTTTGCATACCAACAGATACCTGCGCCATCCCCATATTTACCGGTGGCATTATAGCAAACCTCACAATGATCCAGGGTTAGTTTTGATTTTGCAGCTGCGTAGCAGCGTATCGTACCCCCCTCACTGCCATTCCAGTCAGCATGTGAGTAACACTTACTGACCTTTACATAAGAGAGTTGAATATCGAACTTGCTGTAGTCTTGAATGTTTATTACACAACCATTTCTGGTTGCAAGGCTGCCCCTAATGGCACAATGAGTCATAGTAAACTCATTAAAATTACTAGGTGTTCCTGAAGAGTCGTATCCATCTTTAATCAAGCCGCAATTATAGTAATCTCCCTCAGCAACATAGTTGTTTTGCATGACAACGTATTTAAAATTCAAAGTAGATCCAGTATTTAGCCAAAACATTGGACCGGATATTTTTACTGCATCAGCATGATTTTTTTCAAGCGTTCTGGCATCGCCTGCGGTGTTGAATACAGCACCTCCGTCAATCACTATGGAATCACCCAATCTGCCTTCCAGTGTCAATTTATGTCCACGTAATTCGATGAATGTGTGTTCACTTCCTCCGGGATACGCTTTTTTCTTGATGGTTCTGTTGCCGCATCCCGCCGAGCCACCCATATAGATGGTTAGGTCTCCATTCATATCCACCTTTTCTATATCAAGATTACTACTCAACGAATATTCACCACTTGTTTGCCCTGTATAGTTATCATAGAAAAAGGCTTTGTAGTTGCCGTCTTCTTTCGCTTCGAAGGTGAAGGTCTCGTAATAGGAGACAATGGTTTCCTCGTCTCCCTCAATTTTTTTCCAGAAAGTGAAACCACAGCCTTCCTTCGCTTTGGCTGTCAGGGTTATCGTCTCGCCTTTGGCGCATGAGCGGGTGCCTGTCACCGTGCCACGGCTGGTGTCGTTGGACTCAGCGGTAATGGAGACGCTTTGGGCCATGGCCCCGTTTGCCATGCAGCACAGCAAGGCCATGGCAAATGCCATTAATATTATAATAATGTGTCTATGTTGCGTTTTCATTTCCAATCCTATGTGTTTGTTTTCCTTATTCATTCAGTTCTGTTGTTTTAATTAGCCACTTCAGCAGGCTGTTTCCCGAAAATCACCTCGTCCATCCGCTACATGAGCAGCGGTTGCAAGAGCAGACCCCTATGTACGAAAAGCTCGGCATCCATGTCGGGCTGCTCGAACAGGGCTAACAAATTAATAAGGTGTCGTTGTAGTTGTGTTTTCATCTTCAGTCGTTTTTTTATCTATCTTCTTGTAATACAGTTGTTTTTTTATTGTCAATTCACCAATTCTGCCTCCCCGAAAACCATCTCATGCACCCGCTGCATGAACAGCTGGCCCATGGGCAGGCCCAGGCGCACGAAGAGTTCGGCGTCCATGTTGGGTTGCGTTAATATGCAGTCGAGGATTTCGACAGGCACTTTTGTCCTGGCGGCAAGCCATGCCAAGTCGTGCCCCTCTTCCTGCAAGATATTGCGCAGGAAATCGCCGGCGTGGAAGTCGCCAAAGTCTCCGTGGAAGTTTGCTTTTCTGTTGGCCATCATGCGTTCTCAGGTCTTTTCAAAAGTTCAACAATAACGGCTTGCCTTGGCCAACACACAAAAAGCGTGGACATTATCATCATTTTTGCCAGAAGGTCCTGAGAATACCCGTTACGGAAAATGCGGGTGTACCTTAATTAATTAATTAATTGTTTGGGGTGTACACCAACAATGTCCACACGTAAACGTGTGGAGCATTTTGCCCTCTTGCCGTAACGAAAATTTCTCAGGTTTTCTGGTGCAAGAGATAAAGCATAACGCTTCATTATGTATCGAACTGGCGAGCCAATTCAGGGCGCAAAAGTACGGAATAATTCTTAATCCGCAAGGGGAAGGGAAAAAATTTATGTTTCCACGGGTCCGAAATTATCTTGTAGGTATTTGAACAATTACTTATATATAAGGTGTACATTCCATGCCTAATTTTTCCTACCCGAATATCGTTTGATGTATTGAAAACAATAGTTTTTTTTCTTACTTTTGCATCCCGAAAACGAGAAATCAAACCAAAATAAAAACATAAGGAATAAAACACTATGTATCAAATTTTTAAAGACCAACTCGAGAAATCGAAGATGATTATCGCTAGCATCAAGCGCAACCATCGCATCGGGCGCGACTCGGGCGTTGAGCCAGAAGCCCTGCAAAAAATGGAAGACGACTGCAAACGCCTTGAGGCCATGTCGGCAGAATTGGACAAGATTCAGGAAGAGTACCGCAAGAAGAGCGACATCGCCCATGGCGTACTCAACGACCTGAAACAACACACCAAGGAGGTGAAACGCACCGTCAAGGCCAAGTATGACCAAACTTGGTGGGTCAAGTTCGGTATTCCCGACAAGAGATAATTATCCCTGCCCATGTCATTTCGAGGCTTTTGAAGGCACAGATACACTCGCCCAAGGCTCGGTATGACATGCCTTCTAAAGACGAAGAAATCTGTTGGTAGCTTTGCCCATGTCATTTCGAGGCTTTAGAAGGCATAGATACACTCGCCCAAGGCTCGGTATGACATGCCTTCTAAAGGCGAAGAAATCTGTTGGTAGCTGTTGTCAATGTCATTTCGAGGCTTTTGAAGGCTCAGATACACTCGCCCAAGGCTCGATGACATACCTTCAAAAGGCGAAGAAATCTGTTGGTAACAAATGTTTATCGAAATCCGCTTCAAAACGAGGCGGATTTTTTTGTTTTTATCACCACTTTCCGCCCGTTGCGCAAGGTGGTGCCGAAAAGATAAACCTCACCACCTTCGCCCATCTTCAAAGCCTTCCGGAGTTCGTCGACGCTCAGTGGGAAATTGCGCACCGCCAAATTGGCCTTGTCGACATCGGCCAAAAGGGTTGATTTCACCTTTTTATTATAGTCGGCCCAAGCTTCCACCTCGAAAATGCGCCCAGGAAAGTCGGCAACCAAAGTCTCCGAAGTATACAAGTGACTGTTTTTGTGCAATTTAAGCACTCTATAATGTTCAGCTACCCATTTATAGGCTCCGGCCTTCATCAAAGCGGCATTGGGTTCGTAGAGATAACGGCGTGGTTCGTCGGTCAAATGCAACTGGCAGTCATGTTCCTGCCCAAAGGTGAAAACCAGCGTGGGCTGGGGGGTCAACAAATTGGCACAATGCACTGTAGGCTGTCCCGAAAAGTTTCGTTCCATGATGAAAACCAATTCCTTACATTCGTTGTTGACGGCAATCACATGCACATGACTCACGCAACGAAGTTCAGCCAAAGCCTTGCTGATGTCGAGCATGGGCGACAATTTGACCATCACGCGCTGGACTTTTTGCAGCAGCAAGTCTTGCATTTCGGCCACATTGGGAGTGCAATCGCCGATGCAGACGGTTTTCCGTCCGTTTGCATCGCGACGGGCTGGGTCGAGATAAATCCAATCCAGGTTTTGAAGGCATGTCATACCGATTGGAGCAGCCCATAGATACACTCCCTCGTTCCTCGGTCGGTATGACAGGGGCTGCGGAATGAGCGTATCTATGCCTTCAATATTCTTTGAAATATGTTCTAAATAGTCTTCAGCAGTTACGTTATGCACCTCAACATTGACTCCCAAAGCCGCAAAATTATGTCGCGCCAAATCGCACAGCTCTGTTTGGCGTTCCACATAGTGGGTTTGCCGGAAGCCTTGCGACAGATAGTAGGTGTCGATACCCAAGCCTCCAGTGAGGTCGGCGAAGGTGTGGCCTTGCATCAGGTTAGCCTTGTAGCGCGCCGTGGCTTCCGACGAGCATTGCTCGATGGAGAGACGTGCGGGAAACAGCAAGTCGTCGTTTTGGCTCCATTCCGGCACTTTCTTTTGCAGCAGTTGCCGCGCCTCGATTTGTCGGAGGGCCAATGAAAAATCGATGCCGACGGGTGCCTTTTTCAAGGCAAGCGTCGGCACGTCGTCGTTCAGGTGTTCCCTGATGAACTTTTTGGTTGTTTCGTTCATAAGGCGATTTCAAATAATAGCATAAAAGGAAACTCCTACGGAGTATAACTCATTGGTTCATTGCGTTTTTGTTATTAAAAGAAAGCTCCTACGGAGCATTTTTAGAAGTTCCCATAAGTTGTTCCAAACTCTTGTCAGAATAGATACGCTCACCTTTCTGTGCATAGATACACTCCCTCGTTCCTCGGTCGGTATGACATGCACAGAAAGGTTCGGTATGACATGAACAGAAAAGTTCGGTATGACATGCACAGAAAGGTTCGGTATGACATGCACAGAAAGGTTCGGTATGACAATCTGACAAAACCCTTCAGCAATCAAAACTTCTTCAAGTTGACCACTTCGAGGTCGGTGAGGAAACGCCATTCTCCGCGAGGGAGTTTATATTTGTCCAAACCGGCAAACATCACGCGGTCGAGTTTCAGCACTTCGTAGCCAAGGTGTTCGAAGATGCGGCGCACGATGCGGTTGCGGCCTGAATGAAGCTCGATGCCAATGCTTTTCTTGCTGTCGTCATCTTGGTCGTAGGCGATGCTGTCGGCGGCAATGGGGCCGTCGTCAAGCTCGATGCCTTCCGAAATGCGAAGCATGTCGTTTTTGGTCATGGGCTTGTTGAGGGTCACATGATAGAGTTTCGGCACTTCGCTGCTCGGGTGGGTGAGTTTCTTGGCCAAGTCTCCGTCGTTGGTAAACAGCAGCAGGCCAGTGGTTTGCTTATCCAAGCGACCCACAGGGAAAATGCGTTCGGGGCAGGCATCCTCAACGAGTTGCATCACGGTGTCGCGCTCGTAGGGGTCGTCGCTGGTGGTGATATAGCCTTTGGGCTTGTTGAGCAGGATGTAGCGCAGCTTCTCGCGGTTGAGTGTTTGGCCGCCATACACCACTTTGTCGTCGGTTTTCACCTTATAACCCATCGTGGTGACCACTTCGCCATTCACCTCGACGCAGCCGGCCTTAATCAGGTCGTCGGCTTCGCGGCGTGAGCAGATGCCACAGTCAGCCAAGTATTTGTTGAGGCGGATTTCGCCTGTGGCTTTCGGACGGTCGTAGAGCGGGTCTTTTTCCCTCACATAGCCCTTACGGCCACGACGCGGAGCCTCTTCTTCTTCGTCATTGAAACGACGGCGCGGACGGTCGTCATCATTGAAACGGCGCGACCTTGGACGGTCGTCATCATTTCTGCGGCGCGGACGCTCTTCTTCATCATTGAAGCGGCGCGACCTCGGACGGTCGTCATCATTGAAGCGTCGTTTTGGACGGTCGTCGTCGTCGAAACGGCGGCGCGGACGGTCGTCATCATTGAAGCGGCGTTTTGGGCGATCCTCGTCGTCGAAACGGCGGCGCGGAAGGTCGTCATCATCATTGAAACGACGTCTTGGACGATCCTCGTCGTCGAAACGGCGGCGCGGACGGTCGTCATCATTGAAACGACGCCTTGGGCGATCCTCGTCGTCGAAACGACGTCTTGGACGGTCGCTGTCGTCAAATCTGCGACGTGGGCGGTCGCCAAACTTGCGGTCGCCACGGTCGTCATGTCGGCGTTCACCTCTCGGCTTACCGCCATACTCGTTTTCTTCTCGTCCTTCTTCGTCACCGTCGCGGTGATAAAATTTGAAGGACCTTCTCTGTTGGAACTTCTCTGGTTCCTCTCTTCTGGTGCGCGGACGCTTGCCAGATCTTTCGTTGTCAGTCATTGAATTAATTATTGTTAGTTGCTAAACTTTAAGATGCGAGACTTCGGGACGCAAGATGCAGGCTTCCGTTTCCACGGAACGACTGTCCCTTGTCCCAAGTCTTTTTGGTCACGTGTCCTTGTTTTTGGGGCGGCAAAGGTACAACTTTTTCGGCAAACCACACATTTTTTCTATTTTTGCAGGCTCAAAACGCAAGAAATGGAACAATTCGACAGGACTAAAGAGTTAGAAACCAAGAATATAGGTGCATTGTTGTGGGCATACGCATTGCCTTCCATCGTCAGCCATATCATTGCTTCGATTTACAACATCGTCGACCGCGTGTTTCTGGGGCAATATGTGGGGGCTTTGGCCATCGCAGGCTTGGCCATCACCATGCCCATCATGAACATCATCCATGCTTTTGGCTCGTTGGTGGGTGCGGGTTCGGCGGCCCGAATGTCGATTATCTTGGGTAAGAAAGACTACAAATGGGCCGAGGACATCTTGGGTAACAGCCTCTTGCTCACCTTCTTCTTCGGCTTCCTTTTCGTCACGGGAGGCTACCTTTTCATGGACAAGATCCTGACCATGTTTGGTGCCTCGGCTGACACCATCGCCTACGCCCGCGAATACATGTACATCGTGCTTCCCGGCATGTTCATGACCACCCTGTCGTTCAACCTCACGGGCTTGATGCGCGCCACGGGCTATCCCAAAAAGTCAATGTGGATCATGGCTGGAGGAGCAGTGCTCAACATCTTTTTGGATGCGTTGTTCATCTACGTTCTGGATTGGGGCATTGCTGGCGCGGCTTGGGCCACCACCATCTCCATGTCGTGCACGGGTATTTTGGCTGTATGGCATTTCCTGAAAAAATCGTCGTTCATCCGTTTCCGTCGCCATGCCTGGAAACCTAAGTTCTACATTTTCAAGAACATCCTGATGATTGGCATGAGTCCTTTCTCGATGAACCTTGCCGCATCATTGGTGGTGGCGCTGCTCAACAACCAACTCCTTCGCTATGGCGGCGACCTTGCCGTGGGAGCCTACGGCCTCGTCAACACCTTTGGCAGCCTCAGCGTGATGCTGATGGTGGGCCTTTGCCAAGGAATGCAGCCTATTGCGGGCTACAACTACGGTGCAGGACATCCTCTTAGGCTCAAGGAAGTCTACACCTTGACGATGAAACTCAACGTCTTGGTAGGCTTCGTTGGCGCTTTGCTTGCCTTGGTCTTGCCTCATGCCATGCTGCGTTTGTTCACCAAAGAAGAAGAACTGATTCAAATCGGTATTCCAGCCATGCGTTTCATGATGGTGATGTTCCCCTTGGTAGGCTTCACCATCACCAATTCCAACTTCTTCCAGAGCATCGACAAGCCTTGGATTGCCATCGTCACCAGCCTTTCGCGCCAGGTGCTGTTTCTCACCCCGATGATTTATGTCATTCCACCTTTGTTCATCAACGCAGGTTCGGCCGGCCTGACCGGTGTTTGGGCCTCGATGACCATTAGCGATGTGCTTGGCGCTGTATTGGCATTTCTGCTCATGCTCACGCAACGCCATGTCTTTAGAACCGCCGAATTATCAAAATAAAAGCCCAGAGCCTGCCAAAAGACCATCTCGCGTTCCGCAGTCTCGCCCCTCATAGTCAAAAAAATGGACATCACAAACGCCATAACCACCCCTACCAATACCCACATCGTTGATTCGGTGACGGTAACGACAAAAAACGACATACGCCAGTTTTTGGCACAAGTACGCGCAACGGCATCGCCAGAGATGGCGGTCAACCGGCGCGACTTGGAATCGATGGTCAGGGAATGGCGGTCGCACAACCTGTTTTATGCGTTGCATGTGTTTCGCAGCCGCATGAAGGATGTCGACTTGGAACTGAAACAGCCGTGGTGGCGCGAGCTGTTTTGCCGCGTGGTGAGTTTCTTTTATTTCTGGGATTAATGTGATAAGGAGCCATTTGAAGGCATGGATACACTCCCTGCGGTCGGTATGACATGTCTTCAAACGGCAAAAGCCCATGTCATACCGACTGAGGAACGAAGGAGCGTATCTTATGATTTGCCCTCAAACGGCAAAATCAACCTATACCTTTTCTTCTCTCCAAAGTTGGCTGAACGACTTGGGCGCCAACTCGGGCATTGTCCGCCTTTCGCCCCAAACGGGACCCAAAAAACGCTTCAACTCAAACTTCTTGAAAAACATGGGACTATCCATCTTCTTGCGCGACTTGCAATGCCAAATCATCGCCTTGAACATGGCATCCAACCGCTGATTGCCAGCCCTTTCGGCATGGACCAAGTTACGGTTTTCGACCACCAAGTCGTCCAACGGAATCTTGACGGGACAAACTTCAGCACATCTGCCGCACAGGGCGCACACCGAAGTAAGGTAGGCGTATTCGCGCAAGTCGTCCATCAAAGGGGTCATCACCGCACCAACAGGCCCAATGTGGCTCGAACCGTATGCATGACCGCCAATGTTTTTGTAGATAGGACACACGCTCACGCAAGCGCTGCAATGGATGCACGACATCACGCTGCGCTGGGCTTCGTGGGCCAACAGGTCGCTTCGTCCATTATCGAGCAAAATGACGTAGGTGCGCAATGGACCACTCCCCTGCTTTGGCGAGCCAAACGTAATGGTATTGTAGGCCGCCATAGGCTGACCTGTGGCATGGGCCGACAGCAAAGGCAGCAAAACGCTCAAGTCGTCCAAATTGGGAATCACCTTGGCAATGCCGGCCACCACGATATGGATTTTAGCCAAAGATGTGGCTTTGAGTATATTGCCTTCGTTTTCGGTAAGCACTATGCCCCCTTCGTCGGAAAGCAGGAAATTGGCTCCCGTGATGCAAGCCTTCTTGTCGCTCAGGTTTTGGTTCACCTTGAAACGCGCAAAGTTGACCATCTGCTTGGTCGTGCTGTCAGGTTTCAACTTGTATTGCTCGGTCAGGATACCGTTGACCTCTTCCTTTGAAAGATGAATGGCCGGCGAAAGCGGATGGTAAGGCTTCATCTGCCCCGATTGCAACACGAAACGTGCCGTTGAGGTTTCGGCCACGTCGATGTTTTTGCGTTGCAGGAAATCGTTCAGCCCAATTTCATCCAAAACCATCGAATTGGAGCGCGACACTGCCGTGATTTGCTCCATCATCAGCAGTTCGAACACCAACGAGCGGGCATCGTCGGCATTGCGCGCCCAAAGCACCTTGCCGCCGTTTTCGTTGAAGTGGGTTTCAAAGTCGACGAGCAGCTTCTCCAATTTCATCAGCGACTTGTTGCGCAGCGTAAAGGCTCGTTGCTTTTCAAGTTCCATGTTGCGATAGTTGACCTTGCCTTTGGCAAACATGTTCTCGAAACAACCCGTGCTGTAGTTCATCTTCTGCCAATGCTCCTCGTTGAAGGCAATCTCACTTTCTTCGTTGAAATTCTGTTTGTTATAGTCAGCCATGGTCAATTCGTTTGCTCTATTTTTTCCACTCGGCGTGTGTGGCGACCACCCTCAAAATCGGTGTTTAGGAACGCTTGCACCATTTCCCAAGCCAATTCATTGGGGATAAAGCGTCCGGGCAGGGCAAGAATGTTGGCGTCGTTGTGCTGACGTGCCAACTTGGCCAACTCGACGTTCCAACACAGGGCGGCACGCACATTGTGATGATGGTTGGCCGTCATCTGAGCGCCGTTGCCGCTACCACAAAGGATGATGCCCAAAGGGTATTCGCCCTTTTCGATGGCCTTCGCCAAAGGATGGATCATGTCGGGATAATCGACGCTTTCGGGGCTGTGGGTGCCAAAATCGCGCACTTCGTAGCCCGCCTCACGCAACTTTTCAATCAAAAACTGCTTCATTTCGAAGCCACCGTGATCGCTCGCTATAGGAATAATTCGGTTCATTTTTCAGATGTTGATAAATAATTCGCAAAGGTACGTTTTTTCGGCATTATAGACGGGATTATTCCATTATTAATGAGTGATTTGCACCTTGCTACAGTATTGACGATTTTAAGATAAATAATTGAAAATAAACAAATTAAAGACTTATCAACAACTATTTTGTTGATAACTTTTTCATTGGTGTGGATAAAGCCGACCCATTGTTGACAAATGAATCCGACCCCCTGTTTTTCAACCTTCACACACGGCAAAATGAACATCATTTTTGAAAAAACAACCGCATTTTAGCCACTGAATCGGATTTCGTCGGATAAATGAAAAACTACAAATCAAATTGAGAACGAAACTTTTGATGAAAATCGGAATGACATTCTCAGCACAAAAACCATTAATGCAAGAAATTTATTGGAAAGTTTTCAACCAATTCACAGAGGTATAAACATCATCATTTTTTCTTTTATTAATTAAAAAAGGAATATAATATTGATGATTTGGGGCTGTTGAAAACATCGGCTTTGAACGTCGGCAATCCTTAGATACGCTCCCTCGTTCCTCGGTCGGTATGACAAGGACTTGTCATGGTTTTGAAGGCATGTCATACCGACCGCAGGGAGTGCATCTATGCCTTCAACATGGGCTTGTCGTGTTTTTGAAGGCATGTCATACCGACCGCAGGGAGTGTATCTATACCTTCAAAGCCCAACAAAGTTTTTTTCTTCACGTTAGGCCAAAAATGCCTATCTTTGACCGCTGAAAAAATGCAATATGAAAGGCAAAACAAGACGCATAGTATGGGTAGCAGTGCTGATGATGTTGAGGTTGGAATGTTTTTCTCAATCTGAATATCAACGTTTTACCTATCCCAACGGCCAGGTTTCGAGCGAAGGCACATTGCGCGAAGGCAGGCCTGACGGGATGTGGAAGACCTACTACGAGAGCGGACAGCTGAAGTCGATAGGCAAGCGCACCGACTTCCTTTTGGACAGCACTTGGGTGTTTTTCCGCGAGAATGGCGACACCACTTTGGTGATTAACTACCGCAAAGACCTCAAAAACGGGCCGCGTTTCACTTATAGTGAAACCGAGGTGTTGATGGAACCTTTCATCAACGATGTGAAACAAGGCGAAGGCAAGCGTACCGACCGAAAAGGCCATGTCTTGCAGACGATGAATTTCGTCAACGGCTTTGAGGAAGGCATTTCGCCCGTGTTCGACACGAATGGAGTATTGAAGGAAATCGTCAATTATCGAAAAGGCTTCGTGATGACTCGCGAGGCCCTGAACCGCTACGACCGCGAAGGCAAACGTCACGGCTATTGGAAGACGTTCTATGACGACTTGAGCCTGCACACGGAGTGTTACTACCGCCATGGCCTCCGCGACGGCTTCTACAAGGAATACGATGAGAAAGGCAACCTCAAGAAAATCACCAAGTTCGTCAACGATGTGGAACAAGTGCTCACTGGCGACCAAAAGCCGCTTGTGGTGCAACGCGAGTATTTTCCGAGCGGCAAGGTGAAGCGCGAAGCCTCGTTCCGCGACGGTAGACGCGAAGGCGTGTGGCGCGAGTTTGACGAAGACGGCAACGTGGTTAATTCACAAACCTATAAGAAAGGTGCCTTGGTGAGCGAAGGTGTGGTGGGCACCGATGGCAAACGGCGTGGCGAGTACAAGGAATTTTTTCCCGACAGTACGCTTCGCGCCGAGGGTTTGTTTATTGACGGTTTGCGCTCGGGCGAATGGAAGTTTTATTACCAAAACGGTAAGATTCAGGAAATTGGCACTTATAAGGAAGGCGACCCCGACGGCCTTTGGATATGGTATTACGACAACGGACAGAAACAGATTGAAGAACAGTTCTACAAAGGCCAGCCCAACGGACCTTACAAGGAATACGACTCGAAAGGCAATGTCATCGTTTCAGGTACTTACTTCGACGGAATGAAAAACGGCAAGTGGACCGAGCAGATCGGCGACATGCGCACCACGGGCGAATACCGCAACGACAAGCAAGTGGGCGAGTGGACGTCGTACTACGACAACGACAATATGGCTTTCAAGGGCAAGTTCAATGCGGGCTATCCCGATGGCGAGCATTTCTATTACTACGAAAACGGCAAGTTGCGCGAGATCCAGGTTTATGCCGCTGGCGTGAAAAACGGCGATTGGAAGAAGTATTTGGACACGGGCGAGCTGTATTTCACCGTGACCTACAAGCAAGGCGCGGAGGTGAAATACGACGGTGAGGCGTTGGATGATGACGAAATCATCAAGGAGTAAATAATGAACAAGTGCTTGAATGTCATGGGAATATTGTTGGTGCTGCTGCTTTTCCCCTTTTGTGGAAGACAGGAGGCACGACAAATGGAAGGGCAAAGCAGTAGTGCCCATGCGGCATTGGCTGGGATTGACTCGCTGATGTGGCGGCAGCCGGATAGTGCTTTTGCCATGCTTCAGGAGTTTGCTTCAAGTGCGGCAGCGGATAGCCTGGACGAGTTTAACGGGCATTACTGCCAGGTGCTGATTTCGGAGCTGCTGTATAAGAATTATTATAGACAGAGTAACCGAAAGGATCTGCTGAAGGCGGTGGGGTATTTTGATTCCATCGATGACGGGTTTT
>Ga0247609_10004391_pt1 | contig 14031 bp, 14 predicted proteins | sample 172DNAGHGlowgp2_FD_193487 | JGI IMG/M metagenome (GOLD analysis project Ga0247609, IMG submission 193487) | Sheep rumen microbial communities from Palmerston North, Manawatu-Wanganui, New Zealand - 1728 DNA GHGlow gp2 | ecosystem: Host-associated > Mammals > Digestive system > Stomach > Rumen ...
GCGCTTAAAAGTTTCAAAAATCTTACGACCTTAGAAATATCAGGAACCGTTACAAATTTGGAAATTTGCGAGGAGGCATTTAACGAATGCGAAAAACTTGAAACCTTTAAAATATCAGGAACTGTTACAAATTTGGAAATAGGTAGACTAGCGTTTGCTGGTTGTGAAAATCTTAAAAATTTTGAAATACCAGAAAATGTTAAAAATTTAAAACTCGACGAAATGGCATTTTCCGGTTGTGCAAATCTTGAAACCTTCACAATCTCAGAAACTGTTGCAAACTTGACAATTGACGGTCATGTGTTTGATTTGTGCAAAGAACTTAAAACCTTAATAATACCGCAAAACGTTGAAGAGTTATCCGTTGATGAAAGCGCATTTAATGCAAGTTATATTAAAAATCTATGCGTACCTGAAGCGCTAAAAAGTAAAATGCCTGAAAAAATGAGTAATCCGAAAGAATTAAAAATATATTACTATACTGGCGCAATTCCAACTATTGAAGAAATAGAGGATAGCGAAGACAATTTTCAGGATTTTTTTTGTAACGCATCTGATTAATTGCCTTGAAGGAACAAAAATTCAGAAAGTGAGAAAGAATAGATTTTTGCACTAAATATATTTGAGAATTCTTCAAATGAAAAATTATATGTACCTGAGGTATTAAAAGATCAAATACCTGAAAAAATAAAAAATTCAGAAAAAGTATTGTTTTATAGCAACGGAATAAATCCAACGAAAAGTTGGTGGGGCAACTCTGGTTGTATTTAAATATTAGCGCGCCAATACATTAATCGAAAATCAGCTATATAGTGTAAAATATTCTATATCCTCTCCAAATTTTAAAATCAAATATTAAATCAAGCGCGATAAAATATAAAGTGAATCCAGGGCCTTTAGACGAAGAAGTTTAACGACTTGGATTCATTTTTTGAGGAAACTTGTAAATGGACTTGGATTAAAACGACATATAAAAAATGGAAAAATAACTTTATTATGCAAAATTTAATTATTCCTATAAATTGTTCTTTTTGATCCATTTTATTTGTTTCATTCCATAGCATAATTGTTACCTTTTCAATTTGAATTACACATAAACACTTATCTTTATTCTAAATTTTTTTCTTACCTACCTTCTGGACTCAAACGTAGCTGCACAATGAGCCAATTGAAATTAATGCATATTTTAATTATATTATATTTTAAAAATATATAGTTTTATACGAAAATATTTTTATTATATTGACTTTGATTTTTCATCATGATATAATGACTAAAGTAAATTTTGCGCTAGTAGCTCAGCTGGATAGAGTGTTTGGCTACGAACCAAAAGGTCAGGGGTTCGAATCCCTTCTGGCGCGCCACGTATGTCTAATAAATTTTTTAATTCCTTTTCTTTTTAATTTAATATTGGGGAAAAGCACCTCTATAGAGGTGCTTTTCCCTATGTAAACTATACCGCTTTTCTAATCTCAAATTCTCTTTTTCTTTGTATATAAAACACACTTTTCCATAAACAGCTTATATTTTTATATGTTACTTTATGAAAAATACAATAAAGGTTTTCTTTTTATAGATAAGCTTTTTGAGTACCAAGTTTAGCGATAACTTGTAACGCTTTTATTTAATTAACATTAGTTTAAGATCGCAATAGATAAATTTAAATATCCGGCAAAAGTAACCCAAATTAAATATGGTAGCATTATGTATGCTGCGATTTTCGATATTTGATAAAATTTTAGAATAGTTATAAATATAAAAATCCATAAAAAAATTAACCACAAAAATGAAAACCAATATAATTGAAAATTAAAGAACCATATAGTCCAAAAAAAGTTAAAAGCTAATTGTAAAATATAAAATTTAATGGCAGAATTTATGTTTTTGTAAGATGTCAAAATAAGATAAGATGCTATACCCATTAATATATAAAGAATAGTCCAGACTACAGGAAATAACCATCCGGGAGGAGAGAAATTCGGTTTAATAATCATATCGAACATAAACATATTTTCTCTAGAAATTATACTGGCAGAGACTCCGATGAAAATTGGAACAGCAATACAAAAAATTAATGTTTTCCACTTTACTTTCAAAAACATCACCTCTCATAAAATATATGAAGGTTACAAACCTATTTATTCGAAAATAATAGTTTATCAAATTTTGAGCAAACTAAAATATAATAAAATTTTGGGAGGTAATTAGATGATAAATGAAGATACTATAGAACTTTTAAAAGAGTGCAATGCTGGAATAAAAATGGGAGTAAGTTCTCTCGATGAAGTTATTGATCACGTAAAAAATGATGATTTAAAAAGTAAATTAAAAACTTGTAAGGAAGAACATGTGAAATTAGGAAATGAGACTCGTAAAATTTTAAATAAATATGATTTTTCAGGGAAAGAACCAAACAGTATTGCAAAAACTATGTCTTGGCTCAAAACAAATGTTCAACTCGCAATGCACGATTCTGACAAAACTATAGCGGATTTAATCACTGATGGATGCAATATGGGTGTAAAGTCTTTAAACCGATACTTGAATCAATATAAATCGGCTGGAGAAGAAGTAAAAGATATAACAAAACGACTTATAAATTTAGAAGAAAAATTAGCAGTAGATATAAGAAAATACTTATGATTCCAAATTTGAAATAAAGAAGAAGCTACAAATAAACTTAAGATGTAATGGTTAACATCGATTTATTTATAGCTCTTTTTATTTTTACATATTACGTATATGTTATCTGTTATTTAATTTTTTATCTACAGCTACAGCGCAAGCTACGCTAGCCCCGACCATTGGATTGTTACCCATACCGATAAGTCCCATCATTTCAACATGGGCAGGAACTGACGATGAACCAGCAAACTGAGCGTCACTGTGCATTCTCCCCATAGAGTCGGTAAGGCCATAAGAAGCAGGACCAGCTGCCATGTTGTCGGGATGCAAAGTTCTGCCTGTACCTCCACCTGAAGCAACTGAAAAATAAGCTCGATTGTTTAGTGTTGCCCATTTTTTATATTGTCCAGCGACTAAATGTTGGAATCTTGTAGGATTAGTGGAGTTTCCTGTAATGGAAATATCAACCTTTTCGTGTATCATGATAGCAACACCTTCACGAGGATCATCTGAGCCAAAGCATCTTATAGATTTTCTTGCACCTTTTGAGAATGAAGTTTCTTTTATGATTTTTAATTCACCCGAATAATAATCGAATTGCGTTTGAACGTATGTAAAGCCATTGATTCTCGAAATAATATATGCAGCATCTTTTCCCAATCCATTTAGGATTACTTTTAAAGGTTCACGTCGTGCATTATTAGCAGTTTTAGCTATACCTATAGCACCTTCGGCAGCTGCAAAAGATTCGTGTCCTGCTAAAAAAGCAAAACATTTTGTTTCGTCGGATAATAATTTAGCCGCTAAATTTCCGTGTCCTAAACCAACTTGTCGTTGTTCAGCTACCGAACCTGGAATACAAAAACTCTCAAGGCCAATACCGATAGATTTTGCAGCATCTACTGGAGAATTGACTTTATTTTTTATAGCGATAGCGCAACCTAAAGTATAAGCCCAGCCGGCATTTTCAAATGCGATAGGTTGTATTTCTTTGATGATTTTAAAAGCGTCGACACCTAAACTTTCACAGATATTTTTAGCGTCGTTTAAGGAAGACATATTATATTTTTCGAGGCATTTTTTTATTTTAGATTCTCTTTTCTCGAAACCTTCGAACGTAATATTTTTTTCCATAACTAATCTCCTTCCCACATTATTCTTTTCTTGGATCTATAAACTTAACACCTTCATCGAACCGACCATAAGTTCCGATATTTTTTTGGTAAGCTTCCTTTGGATCGAGTCCATTTCTTATATCTTGCATCATTTTCCCAATATGTATAAACTTATATCCGATGATTTCGTTATTTTCATCGAGTGCTAAAGATAACGTATAGCCTTCTGCGGTTTCGAGATATCGTGGACCTTTTTTACTTGTGCTATATGTAGTTCCGATTTGAGATCTTAGTCCTTTGCCTAAATCTTCAAGTCCTGCCCCGACGGATAATCCACCTTTAGAAAAAGCAGTTTGACTTCTTCCGTAAGCTAATTGTTTAAAAATTTCGCGCATAGCTACGTTTATTGCGTCGCACACAAGATCAGTATTGAGGCATTCGAGTAAAGTTTTATCTGTTAAGATTTCAGCGGCCATTGCAGCTGAGTGAGTCATACCAGAACAACCTATAGTTTCAACCAAAGCTTCTTTGACGATTCCATCTTTCACATTAAGTGTAAGTTTACAAGCACCTTGTTGTGGGGCACACCAACCGATTCCATGCGAAAGCCCGGAAATATCTTTAATTTCACAAGATCTAACCCAATTGCCTTCTTCTGGGATTGGTGCCGGTCCGTGATTAGCACCTTTTTTTACAGTACACATATTTTCGATTTCTTGAGTGTAATCCATATGTGAGCTCCTTTCTCCAAAAAAAAATATCATACGTTTAGTATAAACTGTTTCAATAAAGCTTTCAAGTATATTTTTATGAATGTAAAGCAATACGTATCAATAATAATTTAGTCGAAAAGTTTGCAAAATAAAATATTTTCACCTTGCATCTGCAGTAGTAATGCAAACAACCTCTTTTGCACCAAATTCTAAAAGTATTTTCACACATTCAGATAAAGTGTTCCCTGATGTTATTATATCGTCACAGATTAAAATCTTCTTATTTTTTATATCGATTTCATTTTTATTCGCATATGCCCCTTTTACATTAACTTTTCTCTCTTCTAAGTTTAAAGTATGCTGAATCTTATTATTTTTGATTTTCTTTAAAATATCAGCATATTCCACTTTTAAAATTTTGCCCAAATCTTTCGCAATAAGTTCAGCTTGATTATATCCTCTTTCTTTATATCTTTGCTTTGAAAGAGGCACTGCTGCTATGTAATCAAAGTCCTCTATTTTGTCATCAAAGAGCAAAACTTTAGATATACTTTCAGCAAAAAATTTCGAATAGCTTTTTCTATCTCTAAATTTAAAATCACAAATTGATTCTCGAATCTTCCCTTCATAATGAAACGCTGAAATGCATTTTATTTTTTTACCATTTACTTCTACAAAGCGTTCTCGTCTTTCCGGTTTGAAAATTCTTAAACATTCATTACAAAATGGAAATTTATCCTGGACGATCTCTCCACAATTGATACACCTGGCGGGATAAAGTAAGGATAAAAAATTCCGTAATTTACTGTAAATGCTCATTTTCACTACCTCTAATTAAAAACTCCTTAAGACCAGAATACCTCCTGGTTTTTTTATCATTTTCAACCATTTTAACTACAGTCCACGGTGTTCCCACCATAATCAGCAATGATTTGCTCCTTGTTACGGCCGTATATAATAAATTTCTATAATAAAGTTGAGGAGCTCCAAAATACATTGGCATTACAACTGCTGTAAACTCGCTTCCTTGACTTTTGTGTACCGTTATAGCATAAGCTAAATCTAAATCTATTATCGTCTCTTGAGTGTAACTTGCCAGTTTATCATCAAAACGCACTATCATAGAATTATCTTTCTTGTTGATCTGTTCTATAAAACCTATGTCTCCATTAAAAATGCCTTCGCCAGATCTTTGATCGTCTCTGACAAATGGAATATCGTAATTATTTTTTATTTGCATTACTTTGTCGCCTTCACGAAAAATATTCCCGTTTATTGTAATCTCTATCTTCTCAAAACTTGCTGGATTTAACGCAGACTGTAAAATTTTGTTTAAATTTATAGTGCCCGTTTCACCTTTTTTACCAGGCGATATAACTTGTATATCCTCTAAAAATGAGTATCCGTAAGCTTCCGGTAATCTCCGCTTACACAAATCTTTAATTGTTTCACTTATTTTTGTGGGCTCATTCGCATTTATAAAGAAAAAATCACTATCTCTCTTCGTTAAGTCTGGCAATTCTCCATTTACAATTTTATGTGCATTCATAACGATCAAACTTTCTTGTGATTGCCTAAATATCTCCTTTAATTCAACTACGGGTAAAATCCCTGAAGCTATAAGGTCTGACAAAATATTTCCAGGGCCAACAGACGGAAGCTGATCTGAGTCACCTACCAAGATAAGCCTAGTGCCAAGTGGCAATGCTCTTAGAACGCCTTCAAAGACATTTGTATCCATCATGGAGACTTCATCTAAAATAAGAGCATCACACTTTAAAAGATTTTTTTCGTTTTTCTTGAATCTTGGGGTATCTTCACTATCCCATTCAACTTCAAGCATCCTATGAATGGTTTTAGCATCTCTTTTCGTCACTTCAGACATCCTCTTAGCAGCTCTTCCAGTCGGCGCTGCTAAAAATATTTTCTCACCGTTAGCCTCTAAAATATTTATTAATCCGTTTAATGTCGTAGTCTTGCCAGTTCCTGGACCTCCTGTTAAAATCAGTGCTCCTTTTTCTAAAGCCTCTTTTATAGCTTTTTTTTGCAAACTTTCATATTCTATATTTTGGGTTTTCTCTATTTGAGATATGCTTTCATCTATCCCGGTAATACTTCTAGCCGGAAATCTCATAAGCATCAAAAGTCGTCCCGCTATATATACTTCGCTAGAATGAATAGCGTTTAAAAAGGCAAATTCACGTCCTGATATAATGTCTTTTTGCAAAGTTCCCTCTTCAAATAAATTATCAAGCGTAATTTCAACATCATCTCTATTAACTTCTAAAAAATTAGCGCAAGCTTCAATTAATCTATCTACCGGCAAACAAGTGTGGCCGTTATTCATATTATGCTTAAGTATGTAACAGATCCCCGCTCTGATTCTGCATTTTATATCAACGGAATTTTTCTGCAAAAAAGCTATTTTATCAGCTCTTTCAAAAGAAATATTTATGGGCTCGTCACACAGTAAATACGGATTTGCTGATATAAAATTCATAGATTCTGTCCCGAAAATTTTGAAAATCTTTACGGTCTCTTCCGGCGTAACTCCGTATTTACCAAGCTCTGTCATCAATGTCTTGACTCCGAAAAGTTGTTTGAATTCTTCGGAAATCTTGGTAGCTCTAGCTTTAGTCAAGCCTTTCACTTCAGATAATCTCTCCGGCTCATTTTCAATGATTTCTAAAGTTTTATCCCCAAAAGTATTTACTAATTTCAATGCAGTAGACGCACCTACGCCCTTGATAGCGCCTGAAGAAAGATATTTTAAAATAGACGTAATAGTACTTGGAAGTGACCTTTCGTATGTTTTCACATTGAATTGCTCCCCAAACACAGGATGATTTTTAAATTCACCGATTAAGTGAAGTTCTTCTCCCGCGCTAATACCTGGCATAATCCCCGTAGCTGTAATGTTTCCGTCTTCTGAAGATATCTCTATAACGCTGTATCCATTTTTGTCATTGGTAAACACGACTCTCTCAACTGAACCTATCACTTCAAACATAGTTTTACTCTGCATATTTTAAAATTTAACAGCCGCCATTTCGCAACCCGCTAAATTAACTTCCCCTCTTCCTTTTAGTTCTCTATTATTAAGTTTAACATACTTACCTTTAGAGTTCAAACTTCGCTACTCGGCACACAAAAAGAGCCTGAAAAATTCAGGCTCTTTCATGAGTTTTTTATTTTAGGGTTAGTACGTTCTGATATGTTTTAGCAAACACTCCCCAACCCTTAACTTGTCCAATATCTCCAAGATCTAAATTTTCTCCAAAGTGATTTTGCTCGTCAGCGAAATATACATATTTTATATTGTCGTTTTTATGTTCTTCCAGTAACGCTTGGACTTCATCTTTTGTTAAAGCTCCTGCCTCATCTTTTAGAGTGATTTTAAGCCAACTGCCACCCGCGGCATACTCTTTTTTATGTTCTGCTACTTTCTCAGCTATCGATTTTTGTATTGCTGCTTTTGTCGTTTCTGCTACTTCGTCATCATCATCTTCTTCCCAATCCTCATCATAATCATCTTCATCGTCATAGTATTCGTCAGGACGTTCTGCACGATATTTCTCCATAGCTTCACGAAGCACATATGTCAAATCTTTTTCCTCATCTGTTGCTACATCTAATTTCGACATTGCGTTTCCCTGAGCTACACTTGCTGCACCTTTATCTATTTCTGCTGCTATTCTTTCTTCTAGCAAATTTACAATTTTTTTCGCTTTCTCTAATTCTTCTTTATATTCATTTAATATTTTTTCTGAGTCTTTCAAATATTCTTCTGCTTCTGCGATTTCTTCTTCGCTTGTTTCTTTGTTATTTTTCAAATTTTCTAAAATCTTTTGATTTTTTGCTAATTGTTCTTCTGCTTCTTTAACTAAATATTCACAATCTTTTACCTCTTGTAGTGCCTTATCTAGAGTCATATTTTCATCTATTTCCATTTTTTTTAAATCATTATTTATTTTTTCTATTTCAGTCTCTGCCTTGTTTAAGTCTAGGTCTGCTTTTTTTATTTGATCTTCTTGATCTTTTACATTCTGTTTCGCTTTTTCTAAGTCTTCCTTTATTTCCTCAATGGATTCTTTCTCTTCATCTGCCCCCTCTTCTACTTCTGGAGAAAGTACAGTGTCGCTTTTTTCTTCTTTCTTTACTTCTTCATTTTCATTGTCTTTTATTTCTTCACCTTCCGGTATTTCATTTTCAGTATTCTCATAGCCTACTCAAAAGTATAAAAGTCCTTTGCTTTATCATCTTTTGCAAAATTTTCTTTTTTGTCCATATTGCAGATCACATATGCCCATAACGTTCTAGCTAAAGGTTCTACATCATCTGCACCATTTTGGCTTCTGTACGCTTTATCTTCCTCTTTATCGATTTTTTTGTCAAATTTTCTTTGACACAAGAAAAACATTTGAAGCCTTGTTTTTAAATCGTAAAATTTAACTTTATTTTTACTATTTATCGCATCAACTACCTTTTGCAGTTTTTCATTTAAATCTTTGACATTAGCTATCTTTTAAAAGTGAATTCTAGTTTTTGTCGTTTGAATACGTCAAAAAATTAACTACATGCCGCACTGTTATATCTGCATAATCAGAAAATGTTTTCTGTGAAAACTGTACGCTTTCACCTCATATAACTAAGAATGCTATTCCACAAAATATGCAGAATAATAAACTTAACAAGCAGAGCGACATTTGCGTCCTCCTTGAAGTAGCACTTCCTAAAGTAGTGTGGCGTCTCTGATTTTTAATTCGACATGTATGAGCTGGATAGTGGTTAGGACTGTATGTCTAATGAGGTTGAGTGTTGCAAAATTAAAAGGAAACTTCTGTTTGAAATAATTTTTTATATAATTATAATTTTGTTTTATTTAGGTATAAATATTGCTAAAAATAACCATAAAACCTCAATAATCGATGGAAAAGGTAAGTTGTTAACTGAAAGTATATTATTTTCAAATCCTTAAAAGGGTTGTGCAAAGCTCTTAATGTTGTAATTGTATGGAGACAATGGGGCGTTATTGGCTTTCTATTACGCTTTTTTAATTGAAAATAATTTTAATACTAAGGTTAATAATTCAATTAAGTCGGAAGCTTTCAGAAAAATGCACATATGCCAAACTAAAAATGATTCAAAAGATTCTTTTATAAGTTCTCAAATTATGCTGTTTGGTCAATGTGCAGAAACAAAACTCTTTGAGGAGGGATCTCTAATGTTGCATATACATTGGAGAATTAAGGTTCTTGAAGAGAAACACGGAATCATTGATCATGCTTAAACTATTAGACCAACAATAAGTTTTGCGGTATCGCAAAAAAGCTGATTTGACAAAATTTTACTAAGGGAATATTATTAAGAAGACACTTATTTAGTATGCTATATGGTTGTATTTTTCCAGAGTTGCAAGCTTTATAGTTGCTATTTTATTCTTTCAATTTTTGCAGATAGTGAAATGATTAAAAGTCACATTACTCATTTTAGATTTAATAACAAAACAAATGTGGTTGCAAAACGTGTACTCTGATAGCTTTGTTTTTGTAGTAGTTAAGCGCTTCGATATTTTTTGTTTTGTATGCTTTTACTACATTAAAAATTGAAAAGTATTAAAATTATAAATTTGTATAGATATCGTATTTTGTGATAAGTTATAATGAAAGGAGCTTTTTAATGAAAAAATTTATAAAAAGAGGATTAAGTTTAATTTTAGTTGCAGCTTTATCGTTAAGTTTCAATTTAGCATTTGCAACAAGTGAGCAACGGCAAGATGTAGTAAATTATATGAATAAAATGGCTAATGTACCCTGGATAGCGGGAAGAGATATTGAATATTGGAATCCTAAATATGGCATAGTTTTTAAATGTGGAGAAAATTATTTTGGAGTACCTTACTCACAGTTTTTAAGAAATACAAGCTTAGAGACTTTTAAGCGTTTGATAAAATCTGGGAAATACTACGGAATATGTGGGCTTGGCCACACAATCCCAGAAGGTTCAGATTGTTCCAGCGCAGTTTCAATGGCATGGCAACTACTTAATAAAGATATTCCGTATCTAAGTACATATGATATGATTCCGACTTTAGATAATCCTTACATTGTGAAAGTAGGAAACTATAATGTCCCAGAAGATGCTACTACTTCAATTGAGATAATAAAAAATAACGAGGAAGACGCTATGTATAATGCATATTCAGAATTGAGACCTGGAGATGCAGTAGTTACTAGAGGAAATGATAGTGGACATGTTGTCCTGGTGAAAGAAGTTGATGCTAGAAATGAAGAAATTATAGGAATCGGTCAAGAAGGCGTAAACGAAAACGGGGTATGTTTAGGAAAAGATGGCAAAAGTACGTGGAGAGATAACAGAAGGCTATCTTTTGACGAATTGTATTCCAAGAATTATATTCCAATTACAATTAAGGAATTTAGTTGTAAATGATTGCTTATATCGAAGATAACCAAGATTTTCAGGAGGTGGCAGTATGAGTAATGTACCTACTCCACACATTGAAGCGAAGTTTGGAGATATTGCAAAAAATGTGATAATGCCCGGAGATCCGTTAAGAGCGAAATTTATAGCTGAAAATTTTTTAAGTGAAGCTAAGTGCGTAAATTCAGTGAGGAATAATTTAGGCTATACAGGGAAATATAACGGAAAAGCAGTTTCAGTTATGGCATCAGGGATGGGTATGCCATCTATGGGAATTTATTCTTATGAACTTTTTAATTTTTATGGAGTAAATCAAATTATAAGAGTCGGAACAGCAGGTTCTTTACAGGATGATGTAAAAATAAAAGATATTGTTGTTGCATCGGCTGCGAGTACAGATTCAAATTACATAAGCCAATTTGGCTTAAATGGACAGTTTGCGCCAAGCGCTAATTATGAAATTTTAAGTAACTGTATTAATTTATTAGAAGATAAAAATTTAAAATATTATGTTGGAAATGTTTTGTCGACAGATGTTTTTTATTCAAGTGATCAAGAATCTATGAAAAAATGGCAAAAATTAAATGTTTTAGCAGTAGAAATGGAAACTGCAGCTTTATATATAAATGCTGCGAAAAGCTGCAAAAAGGCGCTGAGCATACTTACAATTTCAGATTATATTTTCAATAATCAAGAGTCGTTAACTTCTGAAGAAAGAGAAAAAAGTTTATCTGAAGCAATAGAGATAGCATTAGCCTTAAGTTAATGCCTTTTAGCGTTTTTAAAAGCAAGCAAATAGATGATATGTCCCTAAAAGTTTAGACAAAAGGAGGTACATATTTTAGAAAAAAGGACATAAAAAGAAAAATATATCTCGGAATTAAAAATAGGAGTTATACAAAATATGCGAGAGAACCGACTTGGCCACAGAGAAACAGTAAAGAGGTATTGGGAAGACTCAAAGGGAAAAGAACCGAATCACATAAAGCAAATAAAGAGGAGGGTACGCATATACTTGGAAGAAAAAGCCGAAGGGCTTATGAAAGAAAAACGAGAAAGGTCGAGGCCTTTCACAGGGCGAGAAGAGGAAGCGCATCTAAATTAGAAAAGAAGATTGAGAAAAATTTAATAGAAGAAAATCAACATTTAAGTAATGTAGATAGAATACTAAAAAAACTTAGAGTCTTAGTTTTAGCGCAGGAACAAAAGAAAAATAAAAAGCAGTAATTGTCTCAGAACTAAGACAAAAATATTCGCAAAAAGTTGGTGCCAGCTATCTGGTCTTGCACGAAGCGCGTTCTATTACTATCTAAAACACAGATAAATACCAGTGTGAAAATCAAGAAATATTTAGCTATAATAAAGGTAGATATGGATATCGAAGCGTTATATTGGTTTTCGTAGTAAAGGATATTTAATTAACCATAAAACTTTACTAAAGTTAATGAATAATCTGAGCTTAAAAGGCAAACAGCATAAAAATACCAGAAATATTCATACAAAGGGACAATCGGCAAGATTGTAGAAAACACATACTTGCAAGAGAGTTCCATTCAGACAAGCCGTTTAAAAAGATAATAACTAATGTAACACAATTCAATATTGCAATAAAAGGTATATCTTTCACCTATCATGAACTTATTCAATAGGGAAGTTGTTTCATACTCTATTTCGCTAAGTCCTAATTTATGGCAGATAAAAGAAATGCATGACGAATTATTCAAGAAACTTACAATTAATTAAGACCGATATTTCATTCTGACCAAGGTTGGCAATACCAACTTTCCGAGTATCAACGTCTATTATCTGAACACAACATTACTCAAAGCATGTCCCGTAAAGGAATTTGTTTAGATAACTCTGCTATGGAAAATTTTTTCGGCAGACTTAAAGTCGAGATGTTCTACGGCGAAAATTTTGAGAGCATTAACTCTTTCATTGACGAATTAAAGAATTATACCTACTATTATAACAACGATAGAATTTCGTCTAAACTAAATGGAATGAGCCAGTTCCAATTTCGAGCTCATTCTCTCACTGCTTAATATTTTTGTCTAAACTTTTGGGGGCACTTCATTTTGCGCGTTGTCATGATTTTATAATAACATGAATAACAAAAACAAATAAAAATTCATATAATGCTAGTAAGCTAAAAAATTAATAAAAAGGTTGGCAGAGATATGTATAATAGAAACTCATATAATAATTGTCTTTCAGCAATCCTAATTAGTGCGATAGTTGGCATAGGAATAGCAGTTTTATTTAGCTTAAACTATATTGCCAATATTATAATCGGATTATGGATTGTATTTTCTATAGGAGCATTAATTTTCACTATTTATTCAATTTTCATGTTATTTTATAGTCAAGGACGATTTAGCTGCTTAAGAAAAGCAATTTTGGCGCATAGCAAGTGTTTACTTGCAGGAATAGTTGGAACGATTTTATCAACATTAGTAGCGTTAAGCTCAACTTTAATTGCAACTTCTACTGTTTCAATAATAATAATCTTTTTAACTACACTATTTTTCGTATTGATGTTGATAACGTTTGTGCAGATGCTACTTTTCTCAATTTTCGCTGATATAGACCGACAATAAAAATTATAAAAAGTCAAAACTATAAAAATATTCCCGAAGAAGCTCAAAAGCTCTTCGGGATATTAATTTAGCCTATACTTGTTAGTAATAAAGAACTGGTGGGAGATGGTGGATTCGAACCACCGAAGTCATAGACAACAGATTTACAGTCTGCCCCATTTGGCCGCTCTGGAAATCTCCCATAATTTTAAAAGACAGCTTACGCTGGAGCTGGTGGACGGACTTGAACCCCCGACCTGCTGATTACAAATCAGCTGCTCTACCAACTGAGCTACACCAGCAAAACCTTGATACTTAACTATAGTATCACAAAGAAAAAACTTTGTCAACATATTTTTTGAGAAGGCATTGCTAAAAGTGAATAGAAGGGATAGAATGACGATGTAAAAAATGAGAACAGAATCAACAATCATACTAATACTTTTTAGATTGGCAGTAAGTTTTACGAGCAAATCGAGCAAGATAATGACGTAATAATCTATTCATTCTTTCTACATTATAGGTATGTGCTTTACCTATTAATCTTTTTTCGGGGTT
>Ga0247609_10004393_pt1 | contig 14025 bp, 14 predicted proteins | sample 172DNAGHGlowgp2_FD_193487 | JGI IMG/M metagenome (GOLD analysis project Ga0247609, IMG submission 193487) | Sheep rumen microbial communities from Palmerston North, Manawatu-Wanganui, New Zealand - 1728 DNA GHGlow gp2 | ecosystem: Host-associated > Mammals > Digestive system > Stomach > Rumen ...
AGCCAGGAGTACCGCTTTTGGAAACATACACGCGGCAGATGTCTTCCCACTTTTTGCTTTACCATAAAGTAAAACATACTTTCCTTTGAGGTCGCGCGAAATCACACTTGGTTCAATTTCCCATAAGTGCTTCGGCATAGTAACCTCCCCTTAGATCAAAATCCAAGATCGATCTTTCCCGTCGCGGCGGGAGCTTTCGGTGCTGAGGCTTTCTTCGAGTTTTTGAGTTCCTCAAGCTGGGCGCGCTTTGCCAGCACACCTGCTTTGATTTCCTCAACTGTCCACGAATACTCCTCATCGAGAGGTGTTGCGGTTCCCGCAGTTACTACTAATTCACTAACGGAAGTGGTTCTTGTGACCTTCTGGGGTTCACCAAAATCAACTTCTTTGTAAATTTCTTCAGTGCGAGAACTGAAGTTCAGTACACCCTGTGCAGCATAGCAGTTTCCAGGCTCCCACGAACCTTCAATACCAGCAATAACACTGGGACTGATTGCTACTACTGTCATAGAATCAACATTCAAAGCCGCCGCCGTCTCAGCAGTATACTGAGGAACAGCAAGTTCGACATTCAGTTTAGCCGGAGTAAGCTCAATTCCATCTTTATCAGTTGCACGCGCGATGCTTCTGACCATACCTTCGAGGGCGAAAGTCGCCGTCGGATTGAAAGATCCCGTTGCTACGGAGATAAAGTTCGCATTGATTCTCGGAATCGACACGATATTTCCATCTCTGCCAACGAAGCTATTGATGCTTATCGTTCCGCTTGTGATTCTTACTTTCGTTGCGCCTTCCACTCCACCTGCGGCAGCGATTGAGGTGTACTCTTTCATTACCTTTTCAATAGAGGTGTAAGCCGGATTAAGCGCATTGTTCTTGGTGTACTTGGTAGAGAACATATGAACAGGAACTTCAAGGTGAGTCATCACTTTGTTGATTTCCTGGTCTACTGCAATTTTAATGACGCCGCCAATCGTTTCCTGCGTGCGGCCATTTCTCTCAAAAGAACCATACTTCAAATCAGTTTCTGCAAGAATTCCTTCGATCGTTACTACATTTTTTGCTTTCCTATACATTAGTTTTGTCTCCTTTGTATTTGATGATTCTTTCAGATTAAAAAGGGGTCTTTTCAGACCCCAACATTAGTCTGTAACTACAATATTATTCCTCGTCGTCCGAAGGAACGTAGTTATAACCAGCCTCGGTCAGTTTGACGATAGTGATTTTCTTACCGTCTTCGGTCTTTCCGCCGTCTTCCGTAACAGCCAGACCGTTTTTAACAAGAGAATTCACACGACCGGTGACAGATGCGATTTTCTCCAGGCCAAGACCTTCCATAATGTCAGAGGTCTTGCACTCGCCGCCATGATTCTTGATGTAATCAAATGCTTCCTGAGTCTTTTCTTTAAGTACCATAGTTTACTCTCCTTATCCGCCGTTTTAATTTAATTTTTTGTTCGTTGTTGGGCGGCCAACGTGCGAAAAGTCTTCTTTAACTTTTCTGAATATATTATATCAGATTTTTCTGATAAAATCAAATTTTAAAAGAACCAAAGTGAGCAAAATAAAATTTAACTGTAAAATAAAATTGCATAGTGATAAAAGCCTTTACTTCAAATCTCTTGCTCACTTTGTACTTATATTATACATGAATTTTAAAAGAAAATCAAATTTTAAAAGGTTTGAATTTTTATAATTTTTGAATTTTCTGGTAGTTTTATTGAACGGACACCCTGCGCGCCAGGTAAGGTTGAAGGAATATCAGAATAGTTAAGGCGAATCTGGGATGAGGAAGCGACGACCAATATATCTTCAGTAGACATAATAGGAAGAAAATCGCTCATAAGTGTTGCCTTTTGAATCTTCTTTCCTTTGGTCGCGCGCCCTGTAACCCGAAACTCATCTATATTACTGCGCTTTATAAAACCATCCTCTGATATAGATACGAGTTCTTTTGTGGCAGAAGGAATAATGCGCGCACTTATAACACTATCTCCTTCATCGAGTTTCATTCCAATAACCCCACGGGTTACACGTCCAATGGACGAAAGTTCAGAGGTGGCTATCATTATAAAGTTGCCTTTTTGTGAGAGAATTCCAATATTTTCATTATTTAAAGGAAGAACAGTAACAATCTCATCGCCTGTGTCAAGTTTGATTGCTTGCGCGCCACCATTTCTCTTGAGGTTATATTCAGTGAGACTTGATTTTTTTACTAATCCATTCTTTGTTACAAACAGAAGGTCGCGCGCTCTGTTCTCCGGAGAGAGTACAGTAGCAGCAATTACAGCATCGTCGAAATCAAGATAAAGTTTTTCATCTAGGGTAAACTCACTTAATTGTTTATGATAGAAGTTTCCTTTCTTTGTGAAGAAGAGGATTGTATCTGTGTTATGTCCAATTAAACTTTCAATTACATACTCGTTCTTATCGAGTTTGAACTTAGCACCAACCCCATTCCTGCGCTGACTATAGAGTGAGGAAGTCTCATTTACATAGACAGAAGCATTATTAGTAATTGAAATGGCGAGTTGTTTGATTTCAATTGGCTCATTTTTAGAGTCCTCGGAGAGATTGAGGATTTTAGTGCGTCTTTCATCCCCAAATTTCTGAGCGACCTCACGCCATTTCGCAATCAACTCATTGTTGAAGAGGTCGGTATTGTTCAAGATTGAGGTAAGTCGATTTGCTTCCACTGTAAGATCATCATATTCATCTGCGAGTTTCTTTGCTTCGAGGTGCGCCAGACGGCTCAGTTTCATATCCAGGATTGCTTTAACTTGGACTTCGTCAAGTGGGAAAGTATCCATTAATTTTTTGGTAGCCTCTACTGTGGTGGAAGAGGACTTGATGATACTGACAACCTCGTCGATATGCGACATACAGAATATAAGTCCTTCAATGATGTGCATCCGTGCCTTCACTTTTGCAAGGTCAAATTCAAATCCCCTACGATAAACTTCTTTTTCATGGTCGATATGGGCTTGGAGGATTTCTTTCCAAGTAAATACTTTCGGGAAGCGTCCATTATCAAGCATCGTAAAGTTAATACTATAGAAGGATTGAAGTGAGGTATTTTTAAAAAGGAAACGAAGAACTTTATCTGGGTTTGCTTTTTTATTGAGGTAAATTTTAATAAGAGGAGTCTTACCTGTGAGGTCATTGAAGCGTTCAATACCTGGATTGTTATCGCTGTTGATGATGTCTTCCAGTTCCTTGCAAATGGTTTCGGTATAGACCATGTAAGGGATTTCAGTTACTACAAAGCAACGCTCTTTCGAGTCCCATTCAACAGTAGAACGAATCTTACAAGCGAAGCCAGTACCGGTTCGATGTGATTCTTTGACCTGGTCGGCATTAATGATTGTTGCACCTGTCGCGAAGTCTGGTGCACAATATATCTCATCAAAACTACAATCAGGATTTTGAATGAGGGTGATGAGTGCGTTATTCAATTCTTTCAAATTGTACTGAGGAATTGAGCTGCTGGCGCCAACACCAAGACCAAAAGTTCCATTCACTAGGTTAAAAAAACCTTTGGAAGGAAGAACAGATGGATATTGTTCGGTGTTGTCATAGTTATCGCGCCATTCTTTGATTGTATCCTTTTTTAAGTCCTCAAATAAATAGTTAGCAAGAGGCGAGAGTCGTGCAGATGTGTATCGAGGTGCCGCCCAAGAGCCAGACGCAAGAAGTGTACCTGCTGAACCTTCTACTTCCACAAGAGGATACCTCATTGCAAAGTTTTGTCCCGCGCGCATTATAACGCCTTCAGCACTTGAGTCACCATGGATATAAAGACGGAAGGCACTACCGATTGCTTTTAAAGTCTTTTGAAAGGGTTTAGAATGGACAAATCCATCAGTAAACATACAGTAGAAGATTTGACGCGCAGAAGGTTTGATGCAGTCGCGCACATCAACTAAGGCTCGGTTTTGAAGAACTGCGCCCGCAAACTGAAGGAATGAATCTTTTATAATTGGAGTTAGATTTTGTTCCATATTTTACTCCTTTATTTCATTAAAGTCAATATTTTTAAAGATGAAATCACGCTTTGGCTCGCTATCTTCTCCCATTAGGTTACTAAGGAGAAGAAGTGTGTCACTATCTGGGATGAGGCGATCCATGCGCTGAAACTCGGTTGTAAACATTGAATTGTGTGCTTGCTCTGCACTGAGGGCGCCGAGACCTTTTGCACGCATTGTCTCACCATTTATCTTTCGATGATTATATTCGTCATCATTGAAGTAGTAGTATTCTTGTTTACCTTTCTTTACGATATAAAGGGGAGAGCGAAGCCAACAAAGACGACCCTCTTCAATGAACTGCGGAGCAATCTTATAAAGGGCGCACATAATCAAAAGTCCAATAGAGTAGCCATCTGCATCAGCATCAGTACAGATACCAATGCGGCCATATCTCAATTTTGAACTATTGTATCTGCCCGGGACTATATTCATTGCACTTAATAGAAGTTTGATTTCTTCATTATCATAAACTTTTTCTTCGTCATTTGCAAAAGCATTTATCATTTTTCCTCGAAGTGCAAGGATTCCATATCTTTTTTCGTCGCGCGCCATCGCGATGGAAGAGGCAGCAGACAAACCCTCAACAAGTAAAAGAGTTGAGTTTTCTCCGAGGAATTCGGCGTCTTTGAGTTTGTCGGACGCAAAGACCTTTTTCTTTTGATTTTGCTCGACTTCTTTTGCAGCGTTGAGTACGCGCTGACGTTCTCGTTCTGCGGCAGCATCGGCTTTTGCGAACTTTTTAAGCATAGCTGCGATTGTATCAAACTCACTTCCATACTTGAGTTTCATCATCTTTAGTGCATCACTAAATGCGTTTGACGCAAGAGTACGAAGTGAAGCGTTATTAATTTTTGTTTTTGTCTGATTCGCAAATGAAGGTTGCGCAACAGAGCAGTTAATCACATAGAAAAGGTTTTGGCGAATCATGTCGCCATCGAAATTCTCTTTTGCAAGAGAGTTAAATGTTCTTGTGATTGCTGTTTTAGCACCAGTGATCGGACTACCACCTTCGGGGCATCTTAATCCGTTGACGAATACATATGACTCTTCGTGCTTTGTTCCCCATTGAAAAGCGATTTCAAGTTTATCAGTACCATCAGTAGCAGAGGTGGTAATAATATGATTATGTAAAGGTTCTTTTATATTATCTTTTACGAAGTCCAAAATACCATTCTTGGCACAGTATGTGTTGGTTTTCCCTGTGTCTGTATTAGTTACTGTAAACTTAATACCAGTATAGAGATATGAAATATCCTTTATATCTTGACAAATTCTATCATAGGAATACCCAATCTTTCCATTCTTAAACACTTCTGGATCAGGTACAAACTGTACATAAGTACCATTTTCTTTAGATGTTGCACCTTCAGTATAACTAACCAATAATCCTTGATGAAAAACTGCTGTTGCCTGAACTCCATCACGATAACTTTCAATTACACAGTCTCGTGCGGACAGACAGACACACTTCGCGCCAATACCATTCAACCCTGACGAGTTCTTGTACGCACCTTCCTCAAATTTGCCACCCGTATGAGAGCGAGAATAAATTGATACAAGTACATTTTCGCCATCTTCGCGCAGTCCAAATGGTACGCCACGGCCGAAATCTCGAATCGAAACACTATTTTCTTTTTCAGAAATAGTGATTTGTATTTCTTTTCCAAAGCCTGCAATCGCCTCGTCAGTTGAATTATTGATGATTTCTTTAAAGGCTTGGTAAGTACCTTCGTTGTCATCGCTTCCAAGATACATTTGAATACGTGTGCGCACGCCCTCACGGAAGTCTAATGATTTTATATCATTAATATCATAATGTTCTATTTTTTGATTTACCATCTTGTAATCCTCGCCTTCTTTGAAATGCCTTTCGACCAAATCAAAAATTTTCTTGCTCTTGTCGCCGCGACATAACACACATTTATTTCTTCATTCGCATTGAATCTTGTCCCAATTACAATCACATTATCCCACTCAAGTCCTTTCGCGCTATGTATGGTCAGAATTTTTACTGTGTCTTGTTTCATCTTTGTACCAAGTTGCTCGTTTGTGAGGTCGCCTTGTTTGAAAGTATCAAAAGGGATGTTGGCGCGAGACAGTACAATTGCCATTTCATTTGCTTCGGCGTTAGTCCGAGTTAGGATTGCCCATTCTTTATAAGGTGGATTTGATTGAATTAGATCGACGAATTTCTTTGGGTTGAAGTCCGATTCGAGAATTGTACTGTTCCAATCAGTCATACAGATTGAATGATCTTCGTTGCCGGCGCGCCTTGTAATCCTTTTAGCATAGGAAAGGATATTGGCGCCGTTACGGTAGTTCTCATTCAAATCAAATGTCTCAACTCCAAATTCCCTCGCAAGATTTTTGAGAAGTCTTGGGTCGCCTTTATTCCATTGATAAATTGATTGCTTTGGGTCGCCTACTACAAAAAAGTGCTCCGGCGCTATCATCTCAAACAGAAACTCAAACTGGATATAAGACGAGTCCTGCGCTTCATCCAAAATAATCCAATCCATCGGCTTCACGCACTCTGGATGTTCTTGAACGAGTTCAAATAACTCATCGAAATTTTCATTTTCTATTACTTTTGATGTTTGAATTCCACTACTCATTAAAAAGTAATTAGCGAGTGAGTGAATTGTACCGATAAACAATCCAGGTTTATCATCTTTATCAAGTCTTTTTCGTAGTTCTCCTGCTGCCATATTTGTAAAGGTAATGACTGCCATTCGACTTAGATCTTGGCCAGAACGAATCAACTGGCGCACCTTTTCGGTGAGAAGTGCAGTTTTACCTGATGCGGCAGAGGCGATTACTACGGTTCTATCATTTGAATTTTCTAATATGAATTGTTTTTGTGGTGATAGTTCCATTCTTATCCCTCGCGTTCATTTAATCCATAATTTTTGCTATCATAGAACTTAATCCAGTAGGCTTCTCGTTCGGAAAGCTGGGCTTTCGGAACTTCCTCAAGGATTTCCCATGTGAAGTTTTCAATACCATCCTTTTCCATTGTGGTATGGAGCATCGAGTGAGAGATGGTTCCGCAATGATAGCAACTCTTTGTATGTTGACGCCATCTATTAACAATGTTGGTGGACTTACCTATGTAAATCTCACCAGTAGAAAGACGCGTTATCTTGTATATACCGGAGATTTCTTTTCCGCTTGTCACTCGCTTTATCATTTCTTCTGCGGGCGACTTTATATAGTTATCATAGATGATTTTATCGAGAATGTCAAATTTTGAAAATTGAGAACGAATTGAGTAGAGAAGTCCGATGTCGTGCTTCGCCGCGTCGTCAAGTTGGATCTGATAAAAGGCTTGATTTTCTTTAATGGCGCGAGAGCGTTGAATTTCCTCATTGATAACTTGGCGCTGCTTCTTATAGTCTTCAATTTCAAGAACGAGTTGTTCGAGTTCACCACTTAATATTGAGGTCTGAGAGACCAGTTCAGTTTGACGGCGCTCTTGGTCTTGTTGAAAGAGTTTGGTGTTGAATGAAGCAGCTTCCTGGGCGGAGCGAGTCCAGTCTTGGATTTGAGAATCGACATCCTTGAGTTTGAGGGATTTGTAGTAGTTGATGTCTTTGTTGGCTTCGGCACGCAGATGTTCTTCTCGTTCCTGGGTGACTTTGAGAGCCTCTTGCGCAGTAGCAAGCGATTCATTGATTTGGGCAAGTTGCGCAGCGGCTTCCTTGAGTTTGGTACTTGCGGCGAGTTCCTGCTAAACAACGGCTTCCTATGCGTTTTGACGCCACCGTTTGTTCGTGGCTGCGGCAACACAGATTGCTATTATCCCAATTAAGAAAAGGGAAAGAAGTAATATATATATGATCTCCATAGTTTTATCTCCTTTATTTCTATACACAAATAATTATATCATAAATTTAAGATTTAGTCAAGTTTTGATTTTTTAATAATTTTCTGATATAATATAAGTACTAACTAAAAAGGAGATAAATATGGAAAATTTTATTGATGGAATTAATTTCTACGAGTTAGAAGCACAGAAATACTGGTCAATGCCTTCAAGTTGGTCAGATGAGAGAAAAAAGGACGAAGTACATAACGCGATCTTCTCAGGAGATTATGTTGGCGCTAGAAAAATGGATGGCGCTTTCTATAAGTTTCTGAAGGATGAGGATGGAAACATGAAATTACTCGGTCGGAGTAAAGGTGTGAGTGGAGATTATCTAAATAAGATTGACTATGTCCCCCAGTTAGCACCATTTTTTAATAACCTCCCAAATGGTACGTGCTTACTGGGGGAGATTTATTTTCCGGACAATGAGGGTTCAAATCATGTGACTACAATAATGGGTTGTCTAGCTCAGAAGGCGCGCGAGCGTCAGGAGAAGGGATCGAAACTCAACTATTATGTGTTCGATGTGCTGGCATTTGAAGGCCGCGCGCTGTATAAGCAAAGCATCGAAGCTAGAGTTGAAGTTTTGAATAGTCTCAGGACAAAGTATAGTTATTACTACGTTCAGTTTGCGGCTTATTATAGTGGAGAAAAACTTTGGGACGAACTTCAGATGATTCTTTCTGATGGTGGCGAAGGCGTAGTTATTACGAAGTGTGGTACTTGTTACCAGCCAGGAAAAAGGCCTGCGCGCCAGACATTTAAAGTAAAGAAAGAATTGAAAGAGACGATTGACGTAGTTGTACTCGGTGCAAATGCGCCAACTCGTGAATATAGAGGAACAGAGATAAAGTCTTGGAGATACTGGGAAAATCCAGTAACTGGTGAAAAACTTGAAGGTTACTACTATCAAGACTATGTTGACGGGGTTGGACTTGATCCTGTTACGAAAAATTACTTCTATGGTTGGGCGGGAAGCCTTGCAATAGGAATTAGAAAAGATGATAAGCTGGTTGTGATAGGATCGCTCAGTGGTTTAACTGAAGAGGTTCTTGCAAACTGGCAGAAATATAAAGGCGCTGTGGCTGAGATAACTGGTATGCAGATTATGGATACTGAAAATAAAGGGATACGCCATCCGAAGTTTGTGTGCTGGCGCCCTGATCTCAGGCCGAGTGATACAGACTGGTACCGTTGGTTTAATTAAGAGGTGAGGTTCAGTGAGTACCAATGTAAAGTTTGGAATTAAATAGTCATTAAAGTAGGTTGGTATCAACTGGACCGATGAGGAACTTAATGAGGCTCTGAATGTATTCGGTAACATTGAAATGAACGGATTTTTAATTCAGGGCTTTGTATAGTATTATACTACTGGTGATTTTAATGGACTTGTAAAAGGTGGTATTTATCTTTTTCATAGTACAAATCAAAGCATTGCCAATACACCAGTAACTGATGGTATATTAGAAGTTTTACCTTCTATTAAAAATAACGCAAACACAAATTTTGTTATTTAGCGTATTACCGCCATATCGTCAAATCAAGCTACTGGCGCCATATACATCAGAAGTGGATATTAGAATGGCTCTACATGGACTTGGATGAGTAATCCTAATTGGATTACGATTAGTACTTCTGGTGGTACTTAGACTATAGATACTGAAGTTACAGAGAATAGCCAGAATCCTGTTACCAGTGCTGGTATTTATAACTTTGTTGAGAATTAGATAGTATAGGCAACTGACCCATATATTGAACTTTATTTAACTTTCGATAATGATCATAATATTAATGATACATTGTTAATGCGGTTTATTAACTTTTAGGATAGTGTACCTACTAACTATAGCGATCTTGTTGCATCTAATGACTTTAAAAAGGCTTTATTAAATAATGTTTTGATTTATATGGGAGAGTATGGCGTACCTTCAACCGCGCTTGGTACATAGGGTACTTTGATGAGTGGTAACGCATATTTTCCCTCTCCAACAAGTCAGAACTGGTATGTGACTTTAGCAACAACAATAATTTGGTTTGGTAATTACTATGATTATGCAGTAGGCCATCCAAGTTATATTGATGGCGCATGGTATTTAACTGGTTGCGCACTACATCAGCCAGAATGGGTTGCTGAAGTTTTGAGTGCGCGCAACTATACAACGGAACGTACTTCTTATACAAACTCAAATCCCACCACAATGACAGTTGGCGGAATACCTGCGGGCACGACTTTTGATAATGAGTCATTAAGTAATATAATTGAATCTTTACTTTATCCCTATGTTGCTTTTAATTTTAGTTCTTTTACAACTACTGCGGCATCCGGTACATTTGAGTATGGTACAGCAAAGTCAATTACTGCTGTTAAACCTACTTATACTAAAGGTTCAAAGGATTTAACTAATATGAAAGTTGGGACTACTTCTGGTGGTTCAAACCTCTACAATAGTTCGGTGCCGAATTCAGGTACTTCAATATCATTATCAACTCCTTTGTAGTTAAATGGATTATCAAATCAAACAATATATACTACAATTACTGATGGTACAACTACTACTACAAAGAGTGTTACTTTTAGTTTTCCATAGTATTACTATTGGGCCAATACTAACTCAACTACTGCACCTGGTTCATTATCTGCGGCCAATGTTATCCGTGGTGGTTCAGACGCAGATGGCGACGTAAGCGGCGTTCAAACTGATAATAATTCTTATTTATTCTTTTTTGTACCTTCAGGTTAGAATAAGAGTCAAATTCAATAGTATGCAATGAGCCAATGGAACAATGTTGATACTATTAGTATGGGAACAGTTACTTTCCTTACAAATACAAATCAGTCGGTAACTACATATAAAGCATATAGAACTTCAATGCTAGTTGCTGGTAGTGGAAATAGATTTAGAATTAACTGAGGTGAGATGAAATGGCTCTTCAATATACTGAGGCGGCATTCCGTCTCAAATCAATTTTAGGTTCGCGCCATTTAACTGATGCTGAGTTTATAAAAGGTGGATATATGGTATTCGATACCATTAGCAGTCGTGATGCTGCGCCGCCTTATACTGGAGATGACGCCGACGGATCTAAAGACGGTGTAATCTTAGTTGGTAGTTTTTGCTATGTTTAGGCAACTGGTAAGTTTTACTATTGTAGTGCTATTGATACAACTAATAGAACGGTTACATGGAGCGAATTTTTAGCAAGTGGATCGACTAACTACTTCTCATTTGTGTACTTGAATGACGAATATGATCCTTCGCTAACTCTTATCGGGGATAATGTTAATATTGCATTACGAAGTCTTGTACCTGTAATATTTATGGGTTCAAATCTCGGTTCTGGAGTGATCTTCAAAAGAGATTATATTGCGCCATCTGCTACATAGAATAGATATTATTACTATGTGTTGTTTCCCGATGCGACGAAGCTCGGTGATACGTGGGTAAATGGCGCAGTCTTTGAATCGGATTCAGCATCGACTCCATCAAACTTAACTTTCGTTAGTTGGTCAGTTCCTTCAACCCAGGCTCAAATTGCTGAAGCAATAAGTACAGTTCATCCCCATACAATCGCATGGGAAGATGATACAACTGTTGAAATATCTGGTCTTTCAATTACAACCCAATATCTTTAATTGTGAGGTGAGTACGCGTGCCAAATTTAATAAAGTTCGATCATATCAACGTGGATGGCACTACTCGGTACGTGTACGATAACGATGCAGTCCATACTGGTGATGTTGCATCGACAGTCACTTAGGGAGGTACCAATCCCGTAAGTGGCAACGCAGTTTATAATTTTAAACCGCTCGCAATGAGTGGAATTTTCAAAGGGACTTGTGACACGGCGGCCGCAACAAACGAAAAAGCAGTTACTTGTCCCGAATTCACTCAAACAGATTTTGTAACCGGCGCCATCGTATTTGTTACTTTTGCTCATACTAACGATGCAGAAGTTGCGGACATTACATTAAATGTAAACAATACTGGTGCGAAGCATATCAAGTATATGCGTAATGCCGCAGAATCAAATCTTGCTGGCAAAGGCTATCTGCGCGAGAACATGACATATAGGTTTGTTTACAATGGTAGTTACTGGGTTTGCGATACTGACTATGATGCAAACTCAAATACAATTGGTTATCAATTAAGAACCAATAGCTACTCATTACCAATGAAATCAGTAACCTATCGGTATCGTTTACTTTTTACGAGTGCTGATGGTACGCATTTTGTGCCAGCAACTAACTCAACCAGTACAAATGCCACATCAAGTAGAACTGTTTGTCAAGATCCGATTGATCCTTTTGGTGAGATCGTGTATTACAGTACCACATCTTCGGTGGCAGCAGGTTCTCGCCCTTCTGCTACTACTCTTTGGCAACAGTACACATTAACTCTTGGATACAGTTTCAACCGAACCGGCGCAGCACTTACATTGACAAGTTGGAAACCTGTTTATGTGAAGGCGGCGCCGCAAGCAAATGGAAGTGTAATTATAGATGCTGACACTCCATATGTATAGGATTTGCCGACTTCTGATGATGGAAAGATTTATATTTTTCTTGGAGTGGCGTATAGTGCGACCGCAGTTGAATTGAATATGAATCACCCGGTTTATTACTTTAAGAATGGATCAATTCGGTTGTGGTCTGGATAGATCGCGACACATTTGAATTTTGAACAAAACGTGAGTGGCGGGTATACAATGGTAGCCACAGACGTCTAATATAAAGGAGGAAAACAAAAATGGCTGGTCATGCTACAGTTTATACGCGCGACTATATTGAACAAATAAAAAATACAAGTGGCGCAGCGTTTGATATTCACGATATTTAGCTGTGGGATAACACTGTTGAATTATGGGTTGCTGGTTCTACACATGCTAAGAATGATGTAGTTGTGTATGATGGCGATGCCTTTAAATGTATTTCTGCCACTGGATCTTCGTAGACCACGGTACCCCATGATGACACTACCCACTGGTAGAAATATGCAGACTATGGTGAAATCTTTAAGGAAATTCTTGATTCATTAGAGAATACTTCTACCACTGATGAAAAAGTTAAGGTTGCGCAATTAACATAGGGTACAACATATATGCCGATTCTTGCATCGGCAACTGGTACGGCGACAAGACAAGTTGACGATACTTATAAATCATTTACTTTTACCTTATCTTCTGGAACTACTCGTGTAGCCACTTTAAAAGTTGGTGGTAATGTTGGTTCTTCATATTCATAGGGTCTATTACATCTTCATGGAACAACTTCTGTTAGTGGTGCAGAAATTAAATCAATTGGTGGAGTACTTGATACTTTTTAGATTGCTGCATTTGGAACATAGGCAGGATAGACAGGTTATATAGTAGCTAAAGTAGGAGAGGCTGCTGTTGGTAGCGCGACTATTCCTGTATATATTGATGCAAGTGGTCATCCTCAAGTAACAACTAGTATTCCTAGTAGTTTTATATCTGGTAGTACTGCTAGTGCTGTAACTGGGATTTCAATTAGCAACCATGGTACAACTTCAATAAAGCAATTTAGTACTGGTGGTAGTGGTTCTTTCTCAGCAACAGTAAGTAGCCATATCTTATCATTCTCGCATACTCACACAGCGGCTACTGGAGCAGATGTTACGGTTGTAACTGGCGCCACTCATAGCATTACTGATGGCGGACATACTCATGCACTTCATTCATAATAAATAATTAGGTGGTGAGCAGAGATGGCATAGCCAACTAATTATATCTATTAGATTAAAGATACTAATGGCACCGCGCACTATATATGGGATAATTATGCAGTTCATGATGTTGACAGTGCCTTTTCTGATACAAGTACAAATCCCGTCCAAAATAAACTTGTAACCAAATATAAACAAAACGCACTTGATATTGGATCGCTTAATCTTACTACCAGTACCGAACCCTATCTTGGTACGCTCAGTAATGAAATAATGACAGAAATCAATACTCATCTAATCTATAATGGTCAAGACCTCATTTTCAGCGCCACAATCAGTAGCTAGACTGTAGTGTTCCGTGTATCACAGACTGGCGCGAAAGTAGTGAATGATTATGAGTACATGATTTTTACTGGTACTTATGGTGTGCCTGGTACTGGCGCGG
>Ga0247609_10004394_pt1 | contig 14023 bp, 4 predicted proteins | sample 172DNAGHGlowgp2_FD_193487 | JGI IMG/M metagenome (GOLD analysis project Ga0247609, IMG submission 193487) | Sheep rumen microbial communities from Palmerston North, Manawatu-Wanganui, New Zealand - 1728 DNA GHGlow gp2 | ecosystem: Host-associated > Mammals > Digestive system > Stomach > Rumen ...
TCGGGCAACGGATGCACAACATCGGTACTGTCAGCAGAAAAAACGAGAACGGCTACACAAGCTATATCACGAACTATGAGGCGCAAAACTGCTCGGGATGTCCGCTAAGATGCGTCTGTTACAAGGGAAAGCAAGGCAACAGGGTCATCAGCGTGAACCACCATCTGAGGAAATACAAACAACGTGCAAGGGAGAAGCTGCTCGGCGAGGAGGGACTGATGCACCGGAGCAGGCGGCCGATAGAGCCGGAAGCCGTCTTCGGTCAGATGAAATTCAACAAACAGTACAGGAGATTCCGCCATAAGGGGAAAGACAAGGTCAATATGGACTTTGGTCTCTTCGCTATTGCCTTCAATATCCAAAAATACGTCCGGATGACGGCGTAAGAAGGTCAAAAAGGCATTTTTTTGAAAAAAATCACGCTGGCCCCCCCCCTCGCGAACCACATCACGGTCGCACAAACAAACACGACACAGAAAAAATCAGCACAAACATTTCGATAAGCCACCACACATCGTCACACAAAAAATAAGAGTGTGCCAAACGTGACTTTTGACACACCCTCACGTCATACGATCCCCCATTATCATCCAATTTCCCGTCATCATTACCCAATGCCCATCACCATCATTCAATCACCCGTCGTCATCATCCAATTACCCATCACCATCATCCAATCACCCGTCGTCATCATCCAATTCCCTATCATAAAACGATCCCCATCATCAACCTATTCCCCATAACCATCATCCAATTCCCCGTAACCATTATCCAATCCTCCATCATAATACGATCCCCCTTCTTCACCCTTTCTCTTTCCAAGGTACGGCTTCGCTGTGATATTTGCGTCACTACCCCGGCCTCCGGCTACCTACTCTACCCCAACTTCGTCAAATACTTCGGTGACAAACTGGTAAAAATTCATAATAAGTGATTTAAATGTTTTTCATCTTATTTTGGGGAACGTAATTACAAAATCAGAAACAAAGCCGCCCGGAATGGAATGGCCTTGTTGACTATCAAACATTAAGCTTCTTTCGTTTACTCGCTGTCGCAGAGGCAACGGACAATGACAAATTCACGGCATTCTTTAACGAAAGACTCACCTTGTTATTGAGCTATCGTAATAATAGGCGCCCCCAAAGCCTGTTCAATAAGGGCGATGGTTCTGCATGTAAAATTGTGACCGCCACTCAACCACCTGGTCACATCGGACGGGCGATGGTGGGTAATGTCTGCCAAATTTTTCTTGCTAATACCTTTCTCCTTCATTACAGCATCAATACGACTGGCTATGCCTTCTGTGATAGCATCAGTAGCCCAATCAAGTACAGGAATGCTGTCGTATGCTTCCTGAACAACAGGACTGTATATCTTAATGTTTTTTGGAGGTTTCATAATTCGAAAGAGGCACTTTCAATGCCTGTGATGACATTTTGTTCTATCTTAATTTTTCCTTTTTTCAATTCTTGTTCAAGCAGTGCGTCAAATTTCTGCAAGTCCATAACATATCCACTCAATTCTTCATCCTCTTCGTATGTACGAGTAGTCTTAGCACCACCATTCCCAACAATCAAAATTTGATCTGATATTCGCAAACAGTACAAGCGCAACACCTTGGATTCAATCGACAATGCAGTCAAATTATCCCCATAACGTCCTTCCGGACGGAAATAGCGTTCCAAAGCCCCATTTGCAACAATTCTGTTGATTGCCCTGAACACTTTCTGAAAATCTTTATTAAGTGTGGCATCGTTCATAAATTTTTGCACAAACTTCTCATATTCAGTTAAATCGCTACCATCAAAGCAAATGGAGTATAAACCGACTTTGTCACTCTGTTCAATAGTCTTTACCGTGGCTTTCTTCATAAAGCATCAAATATAATTACACCGCAAAGATACGTTTTTTTTTGATATTTCGCATATATGTAAAATATTTTTTCAAAACACCATATTGGCAAAAAGCCAAGGCCGCCCCGATGGACAGTTTGCTCAATATCATACCATAGGCCAAGCTTAGGCGATGTATAGGCGTAGCAAAGGCAGAGTGCAAGTGTCAACCGAAATCAGTCGCACTTCACAAAAGTGACAACCCAAATTAGCGAACTACGAACCACAGTTGGCAAACCCTTAAGACGCACTTGGCAAATATATGGCAAGTATATAGCAAGTATTTAGCAAGCCCAAACAAGCACTTTGAGTTTGCCAACCCCTTGCCATATGCTTGCGCACCCCTTGCGAAATACTTGCCAACTACGGCTCAACGGTTTGAAAAATCCTGCCTTAACCCTGCGTTAAGGGTGCGGTAAGGGTGCGCAGACCCCTGCGGGGTGTTGTAGAGACGCACGGCCGTGCGTCTCTACTATCCTGACTTACGATGAACCATAGGTTCGTGAGCGGATGAACCATAGGTTCGTAGGGCAATGAACCATAGGTTCATGGGCAGATGAGCCCTTGGTTCCTAACCTCCCCCTTTTCCCCTGTAACCCATCACACATCATTCTGTATATAAACAAGGCCGCTCCAGAATGGAACGGCCTCATACTAGTTCTTTGTTATTATATGTATCACCCGCAATTAATCGCGGAGACAACGGACGGAAACAGCATGATCAGGGAAAGGCCAACCCTGACCATAACCATTAACAATAGCTTCAACGTATTCAGAGTCATCATAGCTTAATGCAATGTAATATGGAACATAACTATTATTGTAATTATATAAAGACGTACTCCAAAAGTATGCCACTTTACCAAAGTCCCCAAATGAATTATAATCTGGATAAAAGGCATAACCAGTGAATCGACCTGTAGGCACCGCATTGAAACCAGTGGCATTGTTGCTATTTTGATTATATCCAACTTTGCAATTAAGCGGTTCAGTGGTGGGTGTAGCCCATCCTGCAGTGAATGCTAATGACTTGGCAATGTTTTGGTTGTCATTCTCACAACAAAATTGACTTTGAGAACTTAAGTAGCTAAACAAGACATCCCATTCATCTGCGCTTGGCACATGCCATCCAGAAGGGCAAACACCTTGAACTCCGCTGGGCACCTCATCGGACGCCGAAGAACCTCCTAACATAGCTGTCCAGTTATACAAATAACCATAGCTAGACACATTGGCCGAATTCCCGTATGGATAACAACGAAATGGACTATAGGTTCCTATATTATCGTCATAATATGGTTGGCCAAGCGGGATTTCAACGTTATTGCTATAATGCGTTGTTCTCAAATTCTCCGCCATCCAACACTGACCACCGATATCCACCACGGTATAGCTATTTCCATCCACATCACGAAGGCCATCAATACCATCCGAGTATCCATTCTCATTCGATCTTGGCGATACATTCGGACAATATTTCTTTACGGACAACGTCACGTTCTGCGAAGCTCCACATCCTTCCTCACTGGTCGCGGTGATGGTGTATATGCCTCCTGCAGAATAGGTGTGGGTAGCGGATGTACCACTGACAGGTTCAGGTTCACTGTCATTATCCCACTTGATAGTCAATGTGTTGGCAATGTCCGATAATTCCACTGAAAGCTGATCGGTCGTCACAGTAAAAGAAGGTGTTATAACATTCACATAAGTGGCAATGGTATCCATCAGGGTGCAGTATCCCTCACGGGTGGCAACACAAGTCACTTTGTAAGCACCTGCTGCATTGACGTTAACCGTAAGTTGTGTGCCAGTCACAGTGGAGGAATCCACGTCGTTCACATTCCAAGAGATTGTGTAGTCAGTACTGTTCACGTTGGCAAACGTGGCAGTGTACGTTATCGGAGTTACGGTTCCGCCACAGACAACCAAGGTGTCGTCAGAAGGAGATGCGGTCAGCGAGAGGGAAGGCGTAATAAAAGTCACAGGGTCACCATATTCAGTGCCTGTGTTTATGATGGCATAAGCGCGGATGGTATAACTTCTGTTGGGGGTCAAATCTGTAAGATTATGACTCAAAGTAAAGTTGTAATTCTGAGTTGCTCCGCTAACAGGGACAGGTGTATAATTGACATCTGATGTCTCTTTCCACTCAAAACCCATTTCCGAAATGGTTATATTGTTGGGATCGGGATTGGCGATGCTACCGTTCAGAATGGCACTCGTTTGTGCAATGTTAGTGGCAGGTTCGGTCATAACCGTGAATTGTTCGGCCCTTGAGATGAAACTTTGCTCATCGCCATAAACAATGCCATATGGGGTTTGGGCAAATGTGCGGTAGGTGTAACCTGTGTTGGAAGTCACTGGAAGGTTGTAACTCAGCGTAGTTTCGATGTCAGAAACCTGTGTAGTTTCGATGTCAGAAACCTGTGTATAACTGCCGTCTGCGGTCGCTTTCCACTCAAAGCCCTGAAGTGTAATGTCAACACCGCTGGGGTTGGAGATACTTCCGTTCAACGTAGCGCTGATCGTTCCAATGTTAGTGGCTTCGCCTGTCGTCACCGACATCGGTTCTGCAATACCATCATCACGCACGCAACGAAGAGAATATCCGTTAGAATTTGCTTCTTTGCCACTGCTCACGGATTGAACATTTCTGACGATTTCTCGATAATAACTACTATTGTTGTCGTAAGCATGGCTCGTCCAGAAACGAGTACTGGTTCCGAATAGTGATGCATTGTAATAGCCTGCTGGGAGAGCCCCGAAACCGGATGAGTTGCGCATCGGGTAGCGGAAATCGCCCGGGGTTAATTTTTGATTATTATAAAAAGCACTTGCCATATCTTCTTGCCAGTTGCAACCGGTAGCTAATTTCGCAGCGTTATTAGTTCCAACTTCAGTTAACATCTCATCCCACTCAGTAGCACTCGGAACATGCCAGCCCAACGGGCAAATGCCTCGAACGTTTGACGGGTTTGTGTTAGATGAGATTTCATCGTTCATCACTGCTGTCCAACTGTAGAAATAACCGTACGGATCAGCACTAATGCCTCCAACGGGGTCATACCTGCCATCTATTGATGTGCCATCTGGTTTTTGGATCGTACGGAGGTTTTCGGCCATCCAACACTGGGAGCCAATCTCCACTACGTTATACGTATTGCCATCGATGTCAGCCACGGTAGTAACTTTGCCATCGGAATTAGTTGTCTCTAACCCGGAGGTGTATGTAGAGTTGTTCGTATGCGCAACCGCCACCATACAAGGTTTCATAACGGCATCACCCATGGCAAAAGTCCGGGTGACATCACAAAAACCGTTATACGCATCAGAAGTAATCGTTACTGTATAGACACCTGGAGAATTATACGTATGTGAAAAAGCTCTAATAGTTGGTTTTTCACTAATGCCATCCCCCCATGAAATGGAACTAACAGCACCCCAATTATTATCATTGTCCTCTTTAGATAATATAGTGGGGCCTTCACTACACATTGCCAAAAGCACTTGGCGGCCACTTATTACCGTGGTCGAAGTCATTGTGCTAACATTGATAGGTTCTGTTTCATGATTGGCGGTGCAGTAGACAGTGTAGCTGTTAGTACCGACATTGGGAGAGCTAGGTCTGGTATAGGTGATAGTTGCGGTATTGGAAATGGAAGAAGTGTCGGAGATGGTTCCTCCACTACAACTCCAACTGTAAGTATAATCGCTAACATTACCTACGGTGGGAGTTGCGGTGTAAACCACCGTTGTACTATTGCCTTCACAGAGTTTGATAGTGGCAGCACCGTCACTCGTAAGAATCAGAGCAGTGTCGAGCGTGGAAATGGTCACTTGTTCGCCGTATGCCGTGCCTGCAGAATTGGTTGCGTAAGCCCGTACATAGTAGTCAGTGCTGGGACTGAGGTTCGTGAGGTGGGACACGAAGCTGCCCAATCCGCTACTATCAGTTGTGTGGTTGCCGTTAACGGTAGGGTCAGACGAAGTGCTCCAACACACACCGCGAGCAGTCACAGTCGCGCCGCCGTCATCAGTCACCTCGCCGCCAGTGGTGGCAGTGTTGGCTGCTACATCAGTTGCGGCAGTGGTTGTCACCGTGGGAAGACTCGGCTTGAAGAAGGTCACCTCCGCCCCGTAGGCCGTGCCCACACTGTTCGTGGCGTAAGCCCGCACATAGTAAGTAGTGCCAGGGGTGAGGCTTTCGGTAACTGCGAAGTCTCCAGTGCCCGTACCGCTGGCAGCATGAGTGGAGCTGGTGGTGGGCTGCGACGTAGTACCCCAGCACACGCCACGTTCAGTCACGTTTGCGCCGCCGTCAGAAACCACATTAGCTGCCATGCTGACACTAGCACCACCCGTATTGGTTATAGACACAGGGGAGACAGTGGGCAGATAGGTATGCCCTTCTGCACAGTCACGGACGCAGCGCACCGACCGGCCAAACGTTTTGTGAGGAGCAGTTCTCTCCGCAATAGAGTCGTTGTAATAGAACTCTCTACAATAGACAGAGTATGTAGGATTATCGTTTTCCGTGGCCGAGAGGAAAATGGCGTGACCATTATTTGTATATCCCTCTCCGTTGGTTCCGACACCACCTCCACAATCCCATGTACCAGAAGAAGGAATCGAGAAGCCAGTGCTATTGTTGGCAGAGAGAGTGTTACCTATACGACACCCATCCCCTGAAATTTCAGGCCATCCTTGCTGAGAAACCATAGATTTACTAATGCTTGTATAATCGTTGCCGCACACATAAACACCATTGTCGTATGAAGCGACGAAGTCGGTAAGTTGAGTCCATTCGGCATCACTCGGCAGGTGCCATCCATCGGGACAAACGCCCTGCACGTTACTCGGATTAGATGCGGATGAAAAACTGCCACCCATCGCTGCATACCAGTTGTATAAATAACCGTAGGTAGTAAGATTGGAATCCGGTTCATAACGGTATGGTGAAGTAGTACCAACCGTAGAGGTACTTAACAGAATTGTATCGCCGTTGGCATAATGGGAGACACGCAGGTTCTGTTTCATCCAGCACTGGCTGCCAAGCAGCAGGGTGGCGTAGTCATTACCATCGATGTCATAGAGCGTGCTGCCGCAGGTGAATGACGGAGTGGTGAATTCTTTCACTACGCCATAGACCGTATCCACCTCATTGTAGGCGAATGCACGTACGTAATATTTAGTACAGGGAACCAAGCGTTCCAGCGTGCAAGCGTAGTTGCCCTTGCCCGTACCGTTCATCACGGAATCTATACCATTGGCACCGAATTCCAGATTCTGGTCGGAGGTGGAATATAGTATACCGCGCTTCGTCTCAGGAATGCCGCCATCGGAAGTCACCGTGCCGTAGACTTTAGCCGTGGTGGCTGCAATCGTGCTCGAAGGAACGCTATCTGTGGTTACCGCGGGGGCAATTGGCTGGAGAACAGTGTCCTTCGTGAACGTACAACCTCGCTCACTCGTTGCAGTAATCGAAATTGTATCAGCAACGGAATAAGTATGGGTGTTGGAAGTGAAAGATTCTGGCAGGCTGTCTGTATCCCACTGGATAGTCGCCGTGTTTACAACATCCGACAAAGTCACCTTCAAACCCTCAATGGCTATGGTGAAGGAAGGAACATCGTTATCCACAGTCACCGTGGTGGTGACCGTATCCGTCACGAAGGTGCTATCCGAGCGTGTGGCAATACAGACCACTACATATTGGCCTGCGGTCTCCACGTTGAGAATCAGTTTGGAGCCCGTCACATTGGAGGAATCCGTACCGTTCACCTTCCAGGCAAGCGTGTAGTCGCTGCTGCTGCAGTTGTGGAAGGTGGCTGTGTAGGTCACGGATTTGGTGGAGCCGGAGCAGACGGTGTCTTTCTGCGGGCCGGCCAGCGTGAGGAGGGGTTTCATTTTGTCGAGCTCGCGGGCGAGGGAGTCGTTCTGGCGCTCCAATCTATCCAGTCTGGCCAAAATGCTTTTGATCAGGTCGCATTCAGCAAGGCTGTCGCAGGTCGGAACATTGATGTTGATTTCTTTGGTTTCATTCGCGGTGAAGGTTCCCACTGGCTCATTATTTTTCTTTATGGTAAGCGTACCGTATGTCGGTTCTGGCGGGGTCGGAATAGTAACCGTAGTTGTCGTGTCTTGGTTGGCCCCGAATTCCACAGCGGGATTCGTGCCGTATTGGATGGTCAGTTTGCCTTTGCCGATTTCGCTGCGTACCTTGTCAGCCGTGCTGTCCACCTGTGTTCTGGTGTAGTAGTTGGTTTTGAGTTTGATACTGTCTCTATAGGTCACATGCGCCAGCGAATCAAGCGTTTTGGCGGCCTCGATATACAGTCCACGAACCTCTAAGCTGTCTGTCTTGATGCGGGTGTCCACCTTGTGCATGCTGTCGCGCAGCGCGGTCTTTGTGGCGTAGTAGTCGTGCAGCGTGTCCATGAGAGCGTACCGGGAAAGGTCGATGGTGTCGTTGCCCGCCTGGTTGGCCGTGAACTTCTGGATGGTGTCAAGCTTGGTCGCCCCGTGGGTGATAACGGCGAGCTTGCCGTCGTGGACTCTGTTCGCAATGCTGTCGTGAATCATCTTGCCCGCCGGCACCGTGTCGATGCCGTTGCCGTGTGTCAGGAACAGCGAGTCGTGCTTGACGGTCAGATTGACATTGTTGGTAATGCTGTCGCGTACGGCGGTTTTCAGCACGTATTTTTCCAAGCTGTCTTGAATCATCTTAGCCGCCGGGAACTTCACCGTGTCAACAATGCCGCCTCGCTTCAGGAAAAGTGAATCGCCCTTGTTGGTAAATTTGACGTTGTGGACGAGCGTGTCATGGATAGCGTGACCGGCGATGTTTGCAGCGATGGTGTCCACCTCATGGTTGATTTCAGAGTTGGGGTCTTTCAACGCCCGTTCAATACAATGCGACGCGCTGTCGCAGATGTCGTTGCGGATATTGAGGGCGGTGTCGCGAAGCGCTGTCCGCAGTGCATACTTGGTCGTGTCGTGCAGTTTCGTGTCAATCTCGTCCTGGGTGTAGTAGTGGTCTTTGAGGTTGGCACTGTCCCGCATAGTCACCCCTGCCAGCGAGTCAATCTTGTGCACGCTTTCGGCCAGCGCGGCCTTCGTGGCGTAGAAGTCGTGCAACGTGTCTATGAGGGCGTAGCGTGAAAGGTCAAGGGTGTCGTTACCCGCCTGGTTGGCCGTGAACTTCTGGATAGTGTCGAGCTTGGTCACCCCGTGGGTGATGACCGCGAGCTTGCCGTCGTGGACGTTGCTCTCGATGCTGTCGTGGATAATGGACTGCACGCGAGTGCTGTCGTAGTAGGCCTGCAGCGTGTCGTTAACGATATTGAGCACAATGGTGTCCACCGCGTGGTTGATGATGGAAGAACCGTCCGCCAGGGCATCCGCCACGGCGTGGTTGACGCTGTCGCGCACCACCGTCTTCCGCACGTATTTTTCCAAGCTGTCTTGAATCATCTTACCCGCCGGGAACTTCACCGTGTCAATAATGCCGCCACGTCTCAGGAAAAGGGAATCGCCCTTGTTGGTAAATTGGACGTTGTGGACGAGCGTGTCATGGATAGCGTGACCGGCGATGTTTGCGGCGATGGTGTCCACCACATGGTTGATTTCAGAGTTGGGGTCTTTCAACGCCCGTTCAATACAATGCGACGCGCTGTCGCAGATGTCGTTGCGGATATTGAGGGCGGTGTCGCGAAGCGCTGTCCGCAGTGCATACTTGGTCGTGTCGTGCAGTTTCGTGTCAATCTCGTCCTGGGTGTAGTAGTGGTCTTTGAGGTTGGCACTGTCCCGCATAGTCACCCCTGCCAGCGAGTCAATCTTGTGCACGCTTTCGGCCAGCGCGGCCTTCGTGGCGTAGAAGTCGTGCAACGTGTCTATGAGGGCGTAGCGTGAAAGGTCAAGGGTGTCGTTACCCGCCTGGTTGGCCGTGAACTTCTGGATAGTGTCGAGCTTGGTCACCCCGTGGGTGATGACCGCGAGCTTGCCGTCGTGGACGTTGCTCTCGATGCTGTCGTGGATAATGGACTGCACGCGAGTGCTGTCGTAGTAGGCCTGCAGCGTGTCGTTAACGATATTGAGCACAATGGTGTCCACCGCGTGGTTGATGATGGAAGAACCGTCCGCCAGGGCATCCGCCACGGCGTGGTTGACGCTGTCGCGCACCGCCGTCTTCCGCACGTATTTTTCCAAGCTGTCTTGAATCATCTTACCCGCCGGGAACTTCACCGTGTCAACAATGCCGCCTCGCTTCAGGAAAAGGGAATCGCCCTTGTTGGTAAATTTGACGTTGTGGACGAGCGTGTCATGGATAGCGTGACCGGCGATATTTTCGGCAATGGAGTCAACGGCATTGTTGATGGCCGAGTTGGGGTTTGCCAACGCCCGTTCCATGCAATGGGTCGCGCTGTCGCAGATGTCGTTGCGTACCTTGTTGGTGGCACTGTCTACTTGCGTTTTGGTGTAGTAGTGGTCCTTGAGGTTGGTGCTGTCGTTTTGAATGCGCGTGGAAAGATTATTGTCGGCGGTCTGGAGTTTCGTAATATCGGTCTGCATATCTTTGATGACAACGCACTTCTTCACGCTGTCGCAAAGACCGTTGATGGTCAGGTAGTTCCCCAGACTGTCGTGGATGACCGTCCTAACAGCAGTCGTGTCGTAGTAAGCACCAAGCGTATCATTCAGCTGCGTGTGCGTGACGTAGTTGGAAGCATCCGTCATCTCCGCCACGGTGGTCGGCACCAGAATGTTGATTGCCTGGCCCGTCGCCTGGTTCAGGGTAAAGTGACCCACATCCCCACCGTTTTTCTGGATGGTGATTTTCGCGTCGTTGGCGGCATCGGTCATCATGCTGCGCAACACATCCGCCGTGTCGTGGATGGCTTTCTTCATGAGAGTCGTGTCGTAATAAGCACCCAGGCTGTCCACTATCATCCGCGTGCTGTCGCTGATCCACCCCTTCACGCAGGTCTCCACGCTGTCGCACACATGCGTGAGCAGTGTGTCCATGCGGTTCGACAACTCCGTGCTGTCTCTGATGATGCGAGCGCTTATCACGGAATCCAACGCGTGGATGTCGGTGGTGATGTTGTTAACATTGTTCGTGATGGTCGTGATGTTTTCAGTGTTGTTCGTGATGTTCGTCGTATTGACAAAGATACTGTCATGCATGGAACCGATGCTGTCGAACATGATCTGGATGCTGTCGCGCAAGGTCCGGACGATGTCGCATTTCACGATGCTGTCGCATAAGTCACCCGCCTGGAGGTAATGGCTCAACGTATCTTTGATCTGCTCCTGCGTGTAGTAGTTGTTCAGCGTGTCGTTCAGGTGCTCGTTCGTGGCGTACTGACCAAGGTCGGGCTTGTTCGTCAAATCGTTGTAGTTCCCGCTGAAGCCCGCCGGCAACTTCACAAAGCTGCCGCCCGTCAAGTAGATCGTGTCGTTGCTGATGCTCAACATCTGCTGTTCGGTGAATGAGGTCAGGTACCCCGCGTCGTTGGTGAACGCACTGACGTTAGTCGGCGTGTCAACCAAATCGTGGTAGCTGCCGCCAAAGCCCGCCGGCAACTTCACAAAGCTGCCGCCCGACAGGTAGATGGTGTCGTGGCCGATACTCAACATCTGCTCCTCATGCATCAGGTAATGGCTCAACGTGTCTTTGATGTTGGTCTTGTTATAGTAGTTGCTGGCCAGATTGGCACTGTCGGCGGTGATGCGGGCAGACAGAGCTGCATCGGCGTTTTGCAAGCTCGTGATGTCCGACGCATTGGTTCTGATGCTGTCACGCATGTTCTGGATGACATCGCATTTCACGATGCTGTCGCAAAGGTCACCCGCCTGCAAGTAATGGCTCAGCGTGTCATTGATTTGCGTGTTCGTGTAGTAGTAGTCGGCCAGATTTGTGCTGTCGGCGATAATGCGGGCAAAGAGGACCGAATCAGCCTGGTGGGACAAGATGCTGTCATTCAAGATGCGCACCGCAAGGATTGAATCGGTGTTGTGGGTCAGGATGCTGTCGTTCAGAATACGTGTCATGAGAATCGAGTCAGCCTGATGGAACAAGACACTGTCGCTTAATATCCGAGCTGCGAGAATTGAGTCCGCATTCAGAAGGGCAGCGATGTTGTCGGTTATGTTCGAAGCATTGATCTGGATGCTGTCGCGCATGGTCCGGACGACATCGCATTTCACGATGCTGTCACATAAGTCACCCGCCTGGAGGTAATGGCTCAACGTATCTTTGATCTGCGTCTGCGTGTAGTAATTGTTCAGCGTGTCTCTAATCTGCTTCTGCGTGTAGTAGTTGTTCAGCGTGTCGTTCAGGTGCTCGTTCGTGGCGTACTGACCAAGGTCGGGCTTGTTCGTCAAATCGTTGTAGTTCCCGCTGAAGCCCGCCGGCAACTTCACAAAGCTGCCGCCCGTCAAGTAGATCGTGTCGTTGCTGATGCTCAACATCTGCTGTTCGGTGAATGAGGTCAGGTACCCCGCGTCGTTGGTGAACGCACTGACGTTAGTCGGCGTGTCAACCAAATCGTGGTAGCTGCCGCCAAAGCCCGCCGGCAACTTCACAAAGCTGCCGCCCGACAGGTAGATGGTGTCGTGGCCGATACTCAACATCTGTTCCTCATGCATCAGGTAATGGCTCAACGTGTCTTTGATGCTGGTCTTGTTATAGTAATTGCCGGCCAGATTTGTGCTGTCGGCGGTGATGCGGGCAGACAGAGCTGCGTCGGCGTTTTGCAAGCTCGTGATGTCCGACGCATTGGTTCTGATGCTGTCACGCATGTTCTGGATGACATCGCATTTCACGATGCTGTCGCAAAGGTCACCCGCCTGCAAGTAGCGGCTCAGCGTGTCGTCGATGTCGGTCTTGTTGTAGTAGTTGTCGGCCAGATTTGTGCTGTCGGCGGCAAGGCGTTCCGCAAGAACCGAGTCTGCCCCCTGAAGGTTCGTGACATAGTTCGTGATGTTGTTCGTAATGTTTGTGATATTCGTCGTGTTGTTGGTGATATTCTCCGTGTTGTTTTGGACACTGTCACGCAAATTTCGGATAACATCGCATTTCACAATGCTGTCGCACAGGACATCCGCCTGTAAGTAATGCCCCAGCGTGTCGTTCAGTTTTTCTTTGCTTACATACCGGGTTAACGAGTCTTTCAGGGCATCAGTGGTGGCATAATAGGTGTGCAAGCTGTCGTACACCATCCGCGTGCTGTCGCTGATCCAGCCCGTCACACAGGCCTCCACGCTGTCGCACAACGCGTCTTTGCGCGTGGTCTCCTGCAGCTGCGCGACATTCGTGTTCAATGTCGTCACATCACCTTGCAAGTTTGTCACATCACCTTGCAAATTCGTGATTACCGCGCTGTCCTTGGTCAGGTATCCCGCGTCGTTGTTGAAGGTGCTGACGTTCGTCGGCTTGTTCGTCAGGTCGTTGTAGTCCCCGCTGAAGCCCGCCGGCAACTTCACCCAGCTGCCGCCCGTCAAGTAAATCGTGTCGTTGCTGATGCTCAGCACCTGCACCTCCTCGGTCAGGTAGTGGTTGGCTGTCAGGTAGTTGGCCAAAGCCACCGGGTCCACTTGGTCGGCATACAGCGCGTAGGGCACCGCGCTCAAGGGCAGATGATGTGTGGCCAGTTCTGTGCCGCCCTGCGAAACCACCGCCGTCACCCAAGCGTGGTTCCACTGGATGGCGTCCCAGTTGCTGCCGGCCACGGGCGCGCCGTCGCCGATGAGCAGCGAGATGAGGCCGTTGGCGTTGCTGTGCACCGCGTGCGTCTCGGTATAGACCGCAGTCCCCGTCTCGCTGTTGGCGATGCCCACGACCACATCCAGATCCTGGTCATACACCAGCTGGTTCGCGCTGTTGCGCACCACCGCCTGATAACTGATCTTGCCGTTCTGGGCCAGACCGGCCACCGACAAAACCATTGTGAAAACGACAAAGAATAAACTTTTTTTCATATCCATTGTTCTCTATCTATAGACTCTTGATTATTCCTGTTTTCGCGGTTGTCTTAATAGTTTTTCACGCAGCGCACGCTGTAGGCGTCGTAAGGCACGATGCTCACGGGCACAAACGTGTCGCAGTAGTATTCCGAGCAAACTGCGGC
>Ga0247609_10004396_pt1 | contig 14020 bp, 12 predicted proteins | sample 172DNAGHGlowgp2_FD_193487 | JGI IMG/M metagenome (GOLD analysis project Ga0247609, IMG submission 193487) | Sheep rumen microbial communities from Palmerston North, Manawatu-Wanganui, New Zealand - 1728 DNA GHGlow gp2 | ecosystem: Host-associated > Mammals > Digestive system > Stomach > Rumen ...
GGAGAGGCGGGTCAAGGAAACGGATTGTTACCGGGCATCCCTCAAGAGCCTCATAGAGCTTTTCAAAGTCGCCCTGCTGATAGGGAAGAATCTTCTCAAGAGCAGCTTCTCTCTCTTCAACTGTTTCAGCACAAATCATCTCACGGAAAGCGCCGATTCTTTCAGGCTCGAAGAACATATGCTCTGTACGGCAAAGGCCGATACCTTCAGCACCGAGTTCACGTGCTTTCTTAGCGTCTGCGGGTGTGTCGGCATTTGTGCGGACCTTAAGTGTTCTGTACTTGTCAGCCCAAGCCATGATTCTGCCGAACTCGCCTGCGATTTCAGCATCAACAGTCGGAATAATTCCGTCATAGATGTTACCTGTTGAACCGTCGATTGAAATATAGTCACCCTCGCGGAATGTCTTGCCGCCGAGGTCAAACTTCTTGTTTTCTTCATCCATCTTGATGTCGCCGCAACCTGATACGCAGCAAGTACCCATACCGCGGGCAACAACTGCAGCGTGTGAAGTCATACCGCCGCGAACTGTGAGGATACCCTGTGAAGCCTTCATACCTGTAATATCTTCGGGTGAAGTCTCAAGACGAACAAGAACAACCTTTTCGCCTCTTGCATTCCAGCTTTCAGCGTCTTCAGCTGTGAATACGATTTTACCGCATGCAGCACCGGGTGATGCGCCCAGGCCCTTGCCCATAGGGGTAGCAGCCTTAAGAGCTTTAGCGTCGAACTGCGGGTGAAGAAGTGTATCAAGGTTTCTCGGGTCGATCATTGCAACTGCTTTCTTTTCGTCGATCATGCCCTCGTCAACGAGGTCGCAAGCGATTTTAAGAGCAGCCTTTGCAGTTCTCTTACCGTTTCTTGTCTGAAGCATATAGAGCTTGCCCTTTTCAACGGTGAACTCCATATCCTGCATATCTCTGTAGTGGTCCTCAAGGATAGCGCAGACCTTTGTGAACTGCGAGAAAGCCTCGGGGAATTTATCAGCCATTTCAGCTATCGGCATGGGAGTACGAACACCTGCAACAACGTCCTCGCCCTGAGCGTTTGTAAGGAACTCGCCCATAAGGCCCTTTTCGCCTGTTGCGGGATCACGTGTGAATGCAACGCCTGTGCCGCAATCATCACCCATGTTACCGAATGCCATCATCTGTACGTTAACTGCTGTACCCCATGAATACGGGATATCGTTATCACGGCGGTAAACGTTAGCTCTGGGGTTGTCCCATGAACGGAAAACTGCCTCGATAGCGCCCTTTAACTGCTCCTTAGGATCAGTCGGGAAATCCTTGCCTATCTTTGACTTGTATTCAGCCTTGAACTGAGCAGCAAGCTCTTTAAGGTCGTCAGCCGTAAGCTCAACGTCCTGCTTAACGCCGCGAGCCTCTTTCATCTCGTCGATAAGCTGTTCAAAATACTTCTTGCCGACTTCCATAACAACGTCGGAATACATCTGGATAAATCTTCTGTAGCAGTCCCAAGCCCAACGGGGATTGTTTGACTTTTCAGCCATAACTGCAACAACGTCCTCATTAAGACCGAGGTTAAGGATTGTATCCATCATGCCGGGCATTGAAGCGCGAGCACCCGAACGGACGGAAACGAGAAGCGGGTTTTCCTTATCGCCGAACTTCTTACCTGTAATAGCTTCCATCTTAATGATGTACTCATCAATCTGCTCCATAATGTCGTCAGCGATTTTTCTGCCGTCATCATAGTATCTTGTGCATGCCTCGGTGCTGATGGTGAAGCCCTGCGGAACGGGAAGACCGATATTGGTCATCTCTGCAAGGTTTGCACCCTTACCGCCGAGAAGTTCACGCATATTTGCGTTACCTTCTGAGAACAAATAAACGTACTTGTGGCTCATTTTTTATAACCTCCAAAAAATTATTAACTTCTTTATAGCTCAGTGCCAAACTAAACCAATAATCATTATAACAGAAACAAATCAATATTTCCATTTATTTTTAAGGATTTTTTAATTTTTTCTCTATTCAACTAATTATTGATTTTATGTTCTTTTATTTTGAACAGTTTTCACAACTTACATAAAAAATCAGCGGATGTGGAATTCACATCCGCTGAAAAAATCATTCTATTCTTCTGCCTTTAACTGTCTTATATCCTCGCCGCAGAATTCAATAGTAACAAAGTTTCCGATAATTCTTGAAGCGATACGCTGGGTGTATTTTTTCTCAATTTCATCATACTCAAGATTTGTACTGATAATCGTCGGCATACCCGAATTAATCCTGGTATTGATAATATTATAAATCGCGGAAACGGTGAACTGAGTTGAAAACTCCGCTCCCAGGTCGTCAAGAATAAGCAGGTCGCAGTTAAGCAGCTTTTCCTCTGTTGTGCCGTCGGGCTCTCCGCTTCTTCCGAATTTTTCACGCTCGATTTTCGAGAGCAGATTCTGAGCCGAATTATAAACGACATTAAACCCGCTTTTTATGACCTCGTTCGCAATTGAAAGCGAAAGGTGGGTTTTGCCCAGTCCCGTGTCGCCGTAAAAGTACAAACTCGGCGACTCCAATGAAAAATCAGACGCGTAATCCCTGCAATACTCAAGTATATCCTTCATATTCAGGCGATCTGTTTCACTCCTGTAATAGTCAAGCGAAAACGAATCAAATGTTGAAAGCTTAAGGCGCGAGGTCTTTGAAAGCTCTTCGCTTGTAAGCTGTTCAAGGATTTTAAGATGACACGAGCAGAATTTACCTTTATAAAAGCCCGTATCGGAGCATTTCATACAGGTGTACGGAATTTCAAGATAATCTTCGCTAAATCCATTTAATCTAAGCAAATCCGTCCTCTTTTTCTGGGCGGCAATATTCTTTTCGGCGAGCGTATTGATGTATTTTTCCGCATCTTCACTTTTCATACCGAGAGATTTGATAATACCCAGACCTGCTGAAGCAATTTCACTTTCAAGATTGCCTATTTCGGGGCATTTTTTCAGCACCTCAAGGCGTCTTTGCTTTGCTTTTTCTTCGGCGTCATTTCGTCTTTCTTCAAGGACCTGTCTTGCTTTTTCAAGGTATTCCGCGCTGTATGACATCAGTTGCTCACCTTCTTTTCATATTTAAGCTTTCGCGTTTTATCTCTCTGTTTTGCTTTTTCGATATCGTATGATGCATTTTTCTCTTTTTTAGGAGCGGGAGCGTTTTTCTTTTCAGCCGCCCTGTCAATTTCGTCGGTTGTCTTTAAGCCCTGTCTGTCCCAGTTTATCAGAACCTTATTAACATAGGCAAAGCTCGGCTTTTCGGTGTTATTAACCATTTCGTCATAAGCCCTTATGATAAGCGCCCGTGAATAACCTGCGGAAATCCAGTCCGAGATAAACTGCGCCTGCTTTGTTGACGGTCTTTCGTGACCTATACCGAAACGCTTTTTAAGGTCTTCAAACACCTCATCAGCGTCATTCATTCTGTCAATATAACCGTTAGCCGCCTCGTGGGTTGTAATATCGTTTTCAGCCCAGTATTTGGCGAGCTTTGTAATCTCGGAAGACGAAGTTTTACCGATACTGTTAAGGTATGAAAGCATTGTAAGAATAACGTCAACGGGCAATCCGTAATAATCGCGTACCATAAGAAGACGCGCCTGACCGTCCCAGCCGATAGTTCTTCCGAGCATTTTCTGCGCCTCGTTGCAAAGGTAGCTTATCTCGCCGTCCTCGTTCATACGGGCAACAACCTGTTCCATAGTCGGCTTAACAATGGGAATTGACGAAAACTCTTTCTTTTCCTCTTTCGGTTTTTCTTCCCTTTTTTCTGTTTTTACGTGTATCGGAGTTTCTTCATCCGAAATGAGAATCCCCTCGCTTACCCAGAATTCAAGAGCGTCTTTAACGTCATCCTCGTTTTTCTTTAAAAGAGACGCAAGTCCCCCGGCGCTTTTATCCTCAATGCCGTTTTTAGCAATAAGCAAAAGCACCTTCAACTGAAGCTCAGACGCTAAATATATGTAATTGTCAACAACCGCGTCGGGCAGTACGAACACATTGCCGTAAGCAGAAGGGTTTAACTTATACATATTTTCACTCTCTTCCCGAATATAAAAGGGAATTAATTCTAACACAGTTTAATGTAATTTTAAATAGCCAAAGTGACGAATTTCTACTTTATTTTTTTACATACTTCGCCTAAAGGACAGTTTTCGCACTTGGGACTTCTTGCCGAACAGGTATCCCTGCCGAAAAGAACTACTCTGTGGCAGAAATTATTGCTTTCCTCAGGCGGAAGAATTTTCTTCAGCGCCATTTCAACCTTGAATGGGTCCTTAGTATCGACAAGACCTATGCGGTTTGTAATTCTTATTAGATGCGTATCCGTTACAACCGCCGGCTTTTTATAAACGTCGCCGACAATGAGGTTTGCCGTCTTTCTGCCCACGCCCTGAAGCGAGGTCAGTTCCTCAATATTGTCGGGAACCCTTCCGTCAAATTCATCACGGATTTTAGTTGCAATGGCAATAATATCTCTTGCCTTGCCGTGATAAAAGCCGCAGGAATGAATTATTCTTTCAATATCCTCAACATCCGCATTCGCGTAATCATCAAGCGTTTTGTATTTGGAAAAAAGTTCAGGTGTTACAAGGTTAACCCTTGCGTCTGTACACTGAGCCGAAAGACGTGTGGCAATAAGAAGCTCAAACGGGTTTTCGTAATCAAGCGAGCAAATTGCGTCTGGGTAAACCTCTTTAAGTATTTCCACGCATTTTAAAGCGCGTTCCTTCTTAGTCATATAATCACATCCGCAAAAAAATATAGAATAATTATACCTGTCATTAAAAGATATTGCAATAAATAACATAAAAAATTGACAAGCATATTATAGCAATGAGGACAACAAGCGAAATTCAGGGCATTCGGTGGATTTATTTCCCTCGAACAGCCGTCTGCCCTTTCGCATTATATAAAAACAGGGAGCAACAATTGTTGCTCCCTGTAAAAAATTCAGTTTAATCAGTCAGCGTTTTCAACCGCCTCGTCAATCCATGATGTATCCTCATCCTTTGAGGATTCACCGTGTTTAACCTGAGTGATAACAATAAGGCCTAATGCAAACATAATTGCGCAGAACAGGAACATAAAGTTATAGTCCTCGCCGAAGAGACCTATAAGACCGCCGCAGAGAATCGGACCGGTAATGGCAGCCGAGAAGGTTGCAGTGTAATAGTAACCGGTAAATGTTCCGACATAGTCGCGTCCGCCGATAGCAAGAACAAGCGGAAGGGTGTTGATATTAATACAACCGACTGCCGCGCCGCCGACAACAAGAGCAATCCAGAGAACAACCCAGGTGAACATCCTGTTATTAACAAACTGCGAAACCGCAAGATAAATAACGAACATTACAACGATTACCAAAAGACCGGCAATAATCGTTTTCTTTCTGCCGAGTTTTCTGCCCATTGCGCCTGCGGGAATACCGAACGCCGCAAGAGAAACCGCAAACACAGCCATCATAAGAGTTGAATAAATAGGCTTAACATTAAGCGTATCAAGAGCGAAGTTCGTGAAATTGGGAACTATCGCCTCTGTCGCGTTATTAATCAAGAACAATGCCGCAAGCATAACAAGAAGACTTCTTCTTTCTTCCTTTGAAATGGGAAGGTCCTTAATCTTGATTTTCTTTGCCTTTTCGCCTTCTGCCTTTTCAATGACAATATCCTTTGAAAGATCGTACTGCTTATTTCTCTTATAGAAAATTACAAGAACAACAAGACAGAGAATTGAAACAACAGCCGCAACAATAAAGATAGGCGCATAATTTACATACATCGGGTTACCGTCAGCGCCGACAGCCGCAACTTTCTGGGCTACAAGGTTTTTCTCCTCGCCTGTTCCCGAAAGGGTGCCGTTATTGAGATAAAGCTTATCTCTTCCCGATGCAATAAAGTTTTCAACATGCTCCTTATATTCCGCAAGCTCGGGATTAAAGCCGTTAAAGAACTTAACAACGGGATTGCCTGCCGCGTCAACCTCAAGAATCTGACCTAATGAATTGGTCTTTGCCTTGAGAGCGTCGTGCATAGCCGTAAAGCCGAGAAGTCCGACAAGGGTTGTGGCTATTGTGCCGATAATAAAACCTATCATCTGACCGACGCCGCCCATAATGTTGATTACGGCGTTAGCGTCAGACTGAAGATGAGAAGGCGTAAAGTCGGGCATAAGAGATACAACGGGCGAACGCCAGACCGACATCGTGAAGTTGAAGAAAATAATGACGGCCATCATAAGCGCTATTGAAAGAACGCCTGCCTTGAGAGTTGCCGCAACAGGGATAAGGCTGAAAAACAGCGCGCAGATGGGCAGACAGATAATTATGTACGGCATTCTCTTGCCCCATTTTGTATGGGTGCTGTCGCTTCGTTTGCCGAAATACGGCTGGAAGATAACGCCGAAGATGTTATCAATCGTCATTATTGCGTTTACTAAAAGAGCAACCGAAAGAATACCCGGAAGCGCAGCGCCGCCGTTTGTTATTTCGGTAAGCTTTGCTCTGAAAATTACGGGAACATATGAATTGTAGACCGACCACATAAGCATACAACCCATAAATCCAAAGCCGATAAGGAACGTTCTTTTATAATTAAGACCGTTACCCTTTTTCTTGGTTTTAGGCATTTTCAAAAACTCCTTTTCGGGATTAATTATCCCCGATTTATAATACCCTGTTATTTTACCAAAAAATGATAATTTTTTCAAGATGTTAATGAAACAAACGCGATTATAAAAAATAACGGCGGGAGCAAGCCCCCGCCCTACGCTGACCTCTGTCAGTCCGTTGTTATTTCTGTTGTTGTGTCCGACTTGTCTTCTCTGCTTTCTTCCTTCTCTTCCTTTTCGCTTTCGCGTTCGCTCTCATTGTCAATTATTTCGGTTGACATATCGCTTACCGCTGAGGAAAGGTCGGTTGAAACCTCGCTTGCAACCGAACCGGCAACACCGTTCATATTGCTTGCAGTCGTGCCGTTTTCGGTTTTATTGCCGCATGCGACAAGCGAAACCGAAAGAAAAGCCGCAAGACAAAAAGCCAATATTTTTTTCATATAAAAACACTCCTTTTCGTGCATTCAAAGTTTATGCAGAAAAAGAGTGTTTACAACTGTAAAATAATGGAAATCAGATTTTAAAAGTGTAAACGTACATATAAATTGAAAGGAAATGCAATACGCTCGCTGCAATTATAAACAGATGAAAGACAAAATGAATATACTTTTTCTTTTTGCCTATTCCGTAAAGAACGGCGCCGATGGTGTAAACAACACCGCCTGCGACTATGAGATAAGCGCAGTTCATAATACCGTTTTTCTGAAAAATCGGAACAAGATAATATCCCGCCATAGCCATTGACCAGCCGACAGCCATATAAAGCACCATCTGAAGCACTTTGGTTTTTTCAAAAAGAGTCATTGTAAGCGAAATTCCGATTGCCACCGCTCCCCACGCGACGCCGAGCATAGTCCAGCCGACCCACGCTTTAACGGGCAGCATTACAAAAACGGCTATGGGCGTTATTGTACCGGCTATGGCGATAAAAATCATTGAATGGTCAACCATTCGCATAACCTTTTTGCCTTTATTCGGGCGAAGTCCGTGATATACCGCTGAGCACGAGAACATTACCAGCATGCTGAAACAGTATATCAGACCTATAAAAGCCACCTTCCAGCTGTGAAGAGTAACCGCTCTGTAAATTGTAAATGCAAAGAACACAAAGCAGGCCGCACCGCCCGCCATGTGAGAAATGGAGTTCATCCAGTCTTCTTTTCGTGAATAATTAACCAGGTGCACCTTATCAAGATATCCCATAATCTTTCAGGTCCTTTCCGAATTTAATTATTGCTTTTTCATTTATCCTGTATTCGGGGTAAACACCCTTTTCGTCATTCCTTTTCGCAACGGATTTTGCCACCCGTTTTTCGAAGCCGTGAAATTTCGTTCTGTCAAATTCACAACCGAAATGCGCCTTAAGAGATTTTTCAATTAACTGAGGAGGGAAGTTGTTTTTCCAGTATTTATCCTCATTTTCACTCATTAGCGAACACATAAAAAACGCTGTCTTTTTCTGCATAAGAACAGGATAGTACTTTAAAACGAACTTCCTTACCGTCTTGTCGAACAGACCCATTCGCACGTAGCTTCCGACTACGACGGTGTCAAACCCGTTAAGGTCAAAGCTTTCGCGGTTAATATCAAACGTTCTTGCGTCTTCAAGTTCCTTACAGAGCATTTTCGCCGCTTTTTCGGTTGAGCCGTGAATTGTTGCATAAATAATAGCCGTCGCCATTCTCAACCTCCGGAAAACGAAAAATCTTTTATAGATTATAACATTTAAAAAGGACTATTTCAAGTAATTAAAGGTCGATTATTCTGCAACCGAGTTTTTCGGCATTTGACTTTTCGTGAAGTACGCATACAACCGTTTTTCCGTTTGTTATTTCATTTATTATTCTTACTGCATCATTTATATTGCCGCTGTCAAGACCTGTAAACGGCTCATCAAAAATGTAGATATCGCTGTTTTTCGAAAGCGCCCTTGCTATTGAAACTCTGCGCGCCATACCGCCGCTGAGCGCTGACGGATACAAGTCTCTTTCAGCCGACAGGTTCAGTGCCGAAAGTATTTTTTCCCTGTTTTCGGTATTGCTTACAAACTCTATATTTTCATTAACCGTCTTAAACGGAAGAAGTCTGTCCTCCTGAAAAACGGCTGAGATACCGCCGTTAACCGTTACCGTACCGCTCAAGGGTTTTTCAAGCCCCATAATAAGGCGTAAGGCAGTTGTCTTTCCCCTGCCCGATTCACCGTAAAAACAAACTCTTTCGCCGTCATTGATTTTCAGATTAAAATCTTTTAAAATCTGCTTTTCACCGTAGAAGAAGCAGACGTTTTTGAACTCAATCATCTTTTCTGCTCCTTCCAAAAGAATTTAAGTATCTTTTCAAGCGCAACGCTTAAAAGCACAACTGCCAGTGTGACCGCAAAAACCTGAGGGTAGTTTATACTCGTTTTTGCGCCGTTGAGCATTGCGCCGAGCGAACCCGTCGGTGAAGAGATAACCTCAGCCGCAACACCCGATTTCCACGCAATAGACAACGCGGTTATACATCCGGTTCGAAGGAACGGGCTTACAAGCGGCAGTTTAACCTTAAAAAGAATTTCACGGTCGGTTTTGGAATAAACGTGAGCCATTTCTACTAACTTTTCGTCAATAGCCGCAATTCCCGACGAGGTATGACTCCAGACTATCGGGAGCACCATAAGAAATGAAATGAATGACGGGAGTATTGAGGAGGGTATCCATAACCAAGCTAAAATTATAAGCGCCGCTACAGGCACGGTTTTTACAAGGTGATGTATCGGCGAACTGAAAATTTTAAATAATCCGCTTTTTTCCGATAAAAAGCCGAAGAGCACACCTAACAAAGCCCCTGCGGTAAAGCCGAGCAGAATATGGAGCACCGACACCAGAACCGTCTGCCAGAAAGAGGCAGTAACACATTGAGAAATAAATTCTTTAAATGTTTCAAGCGGTAACGGGATTTTAAGTATCAGTCTTTTATTTATTGCCGAGGCGCCGAAGTGCCAGACGGCAATCCAGAAGATAACAGAGCCCGTCACGAGGACGGGCTTTAACTTTTTAACCGACATACCAGAAGTTGTCATCGGGCATCTCTCCGCCTATAGAGGTCGGATCTGCCTCAAACAGAACCTTAAGATAACCCGTAAGATTTGTTTTCATTTCCTCACCTGTGATAAAGCAAAGGTTACAGTTGGGGATAGCCGCCTTGGCAAGGGGAGCCTTAGGAACAATTCCGTTTTCCTCGCAAAGCTGAGCAGTTTTTTCAACATCTGTGTTTGCCGCCTCAACAGAGCGCTTGTAGTCCTCAAGGAAATTAGCTACTGCACCGGGATTTTCCTTTAAGAATTCATCACGTACAATTACACAGCCCATCATCATTTTTGAATCGGATGAGACCTGCTCCCATACGTCATTAAGGTTAATTACAATTTCAGAGCCCTCGTAATTAAGCTTAATCGAGGTTGCAACGGGCTGAGGAGCAATAATAACGGCTGTTTCGTCTGTATTCCATACCGGAACAAGCTCGCTGCCCTCTTCCTTATATTCAATTTTTACGTCTTTCTCGGGGTCAATGTCATTCGCCTTAAGAAGATAGTTGATAATATATTCGGGGTTTGAGCCCTTGCCTGTTGTATAAATTGTTCTGCCCTTTAAGTCGGCAAGAGTCTTAATCTCGTCACCCTTGTAATTGAGAACATTGAGGACGCCCAGAGTGTTAACCGCAAGGATTTTAATTCCCTTTTCGGTCTTTTTGTAAAGAGTTGACGCAAGATTTGTCGGAACGGCGGCAATGTCCGCTTCACCAGTTGAAATCTTTGAAACAACCTCCTGAGGTGTTGCGGCAACCGTGAAATGATACTTTTCAAGAGCAGTCGTTTCATCAAGCGCCATCATATTAACCATACCGATACCCGTAGGTCCGCTGATTGTGTAGATATTCATATCAACCTTTACTGCAGGCGCAGTTGTCGGCTCGGTAGTCTTTTCGGGTTCAGGTGTTTTCGTTGCGCAAGCCGCAAGCGAAAGCAGCATTACCAAAGCAAGTAAGATACATAATGTTTTTTTCATTTCCTTCTTCTCCTTAAAGATATTATTTAATAATAATTGTCGAACCGTTTCGCTCTATCATGCCGCCCTGTGTCAGTTCGTCAAGCGCTCTGTAAAGAGTCGTCCTGCCTATTGACGTAAGGCGGGCAAGCGAGGTCATATTCGCAATTTTAATTACATTGTTTTCGTCGGCGTTGTCAATGAGAAATCTGTATAATTTCATCGAAGCGCCCTTACAGGTGAAAAGTGATATCTTTTCGTTCAAAAGCCGCACTCTGTCGGATAAAAATGAAATATAGTTAACCGATATTTCGGGGTGTTTTTTTAATAACTTCCGAAGCGTCTTTTCGTCAACAAACTGAATAACGCAATCGCTTTTCGCAATTATTTCGCTTATGTACGGTTTTTTGTTACCGAAAAGAGCCGCCGCGCCGAAGGTGTCGCCCGCAATAAAATTCTTTTTGAGCACATTATCGCTGTGGGCAGACGCCGAACCGTTAAGAAGAACGCCGAGCGCCCTGTCAAACGACTTACCCGAATAAATTACTTCGCCCTTTTTATAGGTTTTCGGCTCAGTGAACGAGTTAATAATTTCAGTTTTGTCGCTTTCGGAAAGATTATTCAGTAAAAACCAGTTTTCAAGCTTGAACACAATAATCCCTCCTTCTTAAAACTGTTCCATTTGGAACGCATTCAGTATATAACATTGTTATTTTTTTGTCAAGGATTATTTTAATAATAAAAAAAGACGGCTCAAATGAGCCGTCTTATTATTTGTATAAATTATTTCTTATACTTTTCTCTTGCAACATAGGATGTATGCAAGTCGTGGTGAGCCCTGTGACCGCCGAAACCGTCTGTGTACCACTCTTCATAAATCTTCTTGATAAGCGGACTTTCGTGGCTCATACGAAGAGGCATTTCCTTATCCTGGTCATAAAGAGCCTTTGCTCTTATAGCCTTAAGGTCAACCGTATCGCGGATGTACTGAGGCTGAATGGGCTGACCGCCGCCGTTTACACAGCCGCCGGGACATCCCATAATCTCAATAAATCCCCAACCGTCGGGATTGCCTGCCGCAAGTTTATCCATAACCTCTTTTGCAGCTGCCGCGCCTGACGCAACAACAAGCTTGATATCGTTACCTGCAAGGTTAACCGTAACTTCCTTAATCGGAGCAGTGCCGCGAAGGCCTTCAACCTCAATAGCCTCAGTTGCGCCGTTAAGCCATGCGTTCGCAGTTCTTACTGCAGCCTCCATAACGCCGCCTGTTGCGCCGAAGATTACAGCCGCGCCGGTATCGTCCGCAAGAGGACTGTCAAACTCCTCGTCGGGAAGATTTTCAAACTTAACGCCGAGTCTCTGGAGCATTCTGCCTGCTTCTCTTGTAGTAAGAGCGATATCAACGTCGGGAACACCTGCTGCGTTCTGGTCATCTCTGCCGATTTCGAACTTCTTAGCCGTACAGGGCATAATCGAAACGACAACAATATCCTTCGGGTCAAGTCCCATCTTCTCGGCATAATAGGTTTTAATAACAGCGCCTGTCATCTGCTGAGGAGATTTACAGGAAGAAAGATGCGCAAGAAGTTCGGGATAATAAAGCTCACAGAACTTAACCCAACCGGGTGAGCAGGACGTAATCATGGGAAGAGTGCCGCCGTTCTTGATTCTTTCAACAAGCTCGTTAGCCTCTTCAACTATTGTAAGGTCAGCGCCGAAGTCGGTGTCAAATACCTTATCAAAGCCGAGTCTGCGAAGACCTGCAACCATTTTACCCTCAACGTTTGTGCCTATAGGCATACCGAAGCATTCGCCGATTGTAGCGCGGATTGACGGAGCAGTCTGAACTACAACGTGCTTTGTCGGGTCTGCAAGGGCAGCCCATACCTTGTCGGTATCGTCTTTTTCGGTAAGAGCGCCTGTCGGGCAGACAACCGTACACTGACCGCAGGAGATACACGGAGTGTCGTTAAGTGAAACGCCGAAGGCTTGACCGATTGATGTATCAAAACCTCTGTCGTTAGCGCCGATTACGCTTACGAACTGCTCTTTACAAGCAGCTACGCAGCGACGGCAGAGAATGCACTTATTGTTATCTCTTACAAGGTGAGCAGTACTGAAATCCTTTTCATAATGGGGCTTTGAACCCTCAAAAGATGTCTGGTCAACGCCGTATTCGTTACAGAGTTTCTGAAGTTCGCAGTTAGTTGAACGTACGCAGGAAAGGCAGCTTTTATCGTGAGTGGAAAGGATGAGTTCAAGTGTAGTCTTTCTTGCTTTCTGGATTTTTTCACTGTTTGTGAGAACTTCCATACCCTCGCTTACGGGGTATACGCACGAGGTAACAAGGCGGAAGCCTCTGCCTTCGTTTGCCTCAACGATACAGATACGGCAAGCGCCGATTTCATTCTTTTTCTTCATATAGCACAGCGTAGGAATTTCAATTCCTGTCTGACGGGCAGCATCAAGAATAGTTGAGCCCTTCGGAACACTGACAGCTATGCCGTTGATTTTTAAATTAACCATTTCCATTTTTATAGGCTCCTTTCTTATTTCTTGCTTATTGCCTTAGCCTTTGCACAGTTAGCCATGCAAACGCCGCACTTAATACATTTAGATGCGTCAATCTCGTATGACGGAAGCTTGTGACCTTCCGCAATATACTCGGTCTTGCTTATTGCACCTACAGGACAGTTACGCGCGCAAAGTCCGCAGCCGATACACTTGTCCTTGTCGATAGTATATGTAAGAAGCTCCTTACATACGCCTGCGGGACATTTCTTATCCTGAACGTGAGCAACATACTCGTCTCTGAAGAACTTAAGAGTTGCAAGTACGGGGTTCGGAGCAGTCTGACCGAGACCGCAGGCTGAATTCGCCTTAATGTAATAGCAAAGCTCTTCAAGCTTGTCGAGGTCTTCCATTGTGCCCTTGCCCGAGGTAATCTTTTCAAGCATTTCGTAAAGACGCTTTGTGCCTACGCGGCAGGGTGTACATTTACCGCAGCTCTCGTCGACCGTAAACTCGAGGAAGAACTTAGCAATATCAACCATACAGGTGTCTTCGTCCATTACGATAAGTCCGCCTGAACCCATCATACAACCGATAGCCGTCAGGTTATCGTAGTCGATTTTGGTGTCGATAAGAGAAGCAGGAATACATCCGCCCGAAGGACCGCCCGTCTGAGCCGCCTTGAACTTTTTGCCGTTGGGGATACCGCCGCCGATATCGTAAATGATTTCGCGAAGGGTTGTGCCCATAGGAACCTCAACAAGTCCCGTATGCTTAATCTTACCGCCGAGAGCGAATACCTTTGTACCCTTACTTCTTTCGGTGCCCATTGATGCGAACCAATCAGCGCCGTGAA
>Ga0247609_10004398_pt1 | contig 14018 bp, 8 predicted proteins | sample 172DNAGHGlowgp2_FD_193487 | JGI IMG/M metagenome (GOLD analysis project Ga0247609, IMG submission 193487) | Sheep rumen microbial communities from Palmerston North, Manawatu-Wanganui, New Zealand - 1728 DNA GHGlow gp2 | ecosystem: Host-associated > Mammals > Digestive system > Stomach > Rumen ...
CTGATCTTGCTGCAACAATTGTCCAGAATTCTGCTGGAAAATCTAAGACTGAAGTTGCTAAGCTTATCGAAAATGCTATTCTTTATAGTCAGACAGATGCTATTCCACCTGAACCGGATTATACTATTAAGCTTACTCCAGACTGGGATGAACTTTATAAAACAATGAAATTCATGTGTACACCTGGTCAGGATGGTAAAGCTCGTGGTGGTAAGTGGGCAACGGATATCACAAACTTCTCCAACGAGCTTCAGAATGCTGTAACATCTCTTGAGAATGATGTTAAGACTGAAAACAAGACTGAGATTCAAACAAACAGCTTTGAGATCAAACTTGGTAAATATGATATGTTCCAAGAAGTGGAAAACAAACCTACTGATGGAGATACTGGAGATGGTGTATCGCAGAATGCTAAAGTTGAAAGTAGCGATGGTGAGACTGGTCAGAATGGTGAAACTAAGAGCGATACACAGGATCAGCCGAAGGTTGAAAGCGTAAATAGTCAGCTTCTCAAAGCTGTAGGAGAAATCGCTTCCTCGTTCTATACAACTTCTTTGAACACTATCGTTCAGAATCTGTTTACAGAAACTTACAATTGTTTCACTGGAGTTGTTCAGGATTATGAAACTATGAAAAAGGGCGGAACTGATGCTCAAGCTCAGCAAAAGAATAATCAAGAAAATGCATAATAATAAATGAAAGGAGATTTGAACAATGCCAGAAAATAGTAATATGATAAATTCTGGTGCAGATGCAGCTGTCGGTTCTGCCGACGCTGCTGCTACTGCAGCAAATATATCTGACAGCAATGTCGAATCAATTATGAAAGATGCTGGTAATTCTTCAGAGGTTAAACCTATGAAAGAAGAAGCTGATATCAAATTGGAAACACCTGACAGAAATAAGGTAATTGACACAATCAACGATTCTGAAGATTTCATAACGGCGGTTGAATCAGTTGCTGCTATGTACTGTGTTCCTTCTTCTCATATTGTAGAAGATCCAGTTACAGACAGACTTGTTGTTTCTAAAGGACATATTGTTGTTCCTTCAAATTCAACAGCAAAACCATCAGACAATGCGAAATCCATCATACAAGCAGTAGGTGCTGTATTGGATTATATATCTCAGAGAGCTGATGATAAACTTGATCAGTTCCAGGCAGATAATATTAGAAACGGTATACGCAAAGAAAAGGTAAGAGATATGATGGATCCATCAAAAGGAAACATTGTATCAACTCAATTTGATGATAATGGAGATCCTGTCATAGTTTATGATTCTGGACTGGCTGATATGGAGAATACTAAGGAAGCTCATGCTACATATGATAAGATGGAAAACGCACCTCCTGTTGGTGCTGATACACCTGATTATTCATACTTCACAAAAGATGAAGATGATATAACCGGTGGTGTTGATATATCCAACATATCTAACTCAGATATTGGAAATGTCGGAAGTGGTCCAGAAACAATGATAACTGCAAATGATTCAACAACAAAAACTGATATATCTGCAGATATAAGGGAAGAAGGTTTTCTTCTCGATGCAATCGGTCAACGCGGTAATACACGACATCTCGGTTATGATATAATGCAAGAACAAGGATTCTCATTCGTTAAACCTTGTGAATTCTTTGCTGAGTCTGCTGCTAAGAAAAAGAACAGACAAGTTGTTGGTTCAATGGGTATTGAGCACATGAAGTTCGATAATACAAAACTTCTGAAAGCAATCAAGTTGATGAATGATGCAAGAAGAGAACAGACTGGTTATAATGGCAAGTTCAATATTGAAACTTTGATCAATAATCCTAAATATCAGGAAGCTATCGATTGTCTCAACGATCAGTTTAACGCTCGTTTGAACATCCGCTTCATCAAAAGTAAAAATATCGGAAATGCAGAATTCACGACTATTTACAATGATATCAAGACACATCTTACAATATCCAAGTCTAAGGGATTCCAGCTCGGAGGTTTGCCAATTGATATCTTCGTTACAAACGCTGCACTTGATGAGGATGCTCCAGATGACAAATCTCTGTTTGGACAACATGTCGTCTCTGTATTCTGTCATGAGATATTCCATAACATAATGGCTGTTCTCAAGAGTAAAGAAGCTCAGTTCACAGCAACACTCATAGAGACTATGACTCTCGCAAGAGATATTCCTTCAGCATCAAATCGTCGTAAGCTCATAACTAACTTTGTCAATATGACAGATGAGTTTGGTGATATGAAAATGAATGTTATAACTAAGAGAGCGATGGTTAAGCATCTCACATATCTTTCAACAATTGCTCATGACGAAAATGCTGTTATTGAGTATGAAAAGGCAATTAAGAATAAGAAGATAGCTGGTATAGATGAACAGATCAAGCGCATGGAAAAGAAGGTACGTAAAATGAAAATCCATACTTACGGACCTACACGTTATATCATTCCTGCTATAATGACTGTAGCATCATTCGCATGGTGTTCATCAACAGCTGGAACTGGTTTGTTCCCTGTAGCATGTATGGCTTTCGTAACTTCTGTAGGAAATCTATTAGGCCGAGGCGTTGTTCAGGCTGTAGAGATTGACACAGTAAGAAAGTTTAAGAATGGTACTATCAAGAATTATGAAGAACACTGGTGTGACATGTTCGCAGCTTGCTACAATCTCCCAGTGACATTCTTCCTCGTAGGCAACCCGAGAAAAGGTGTTTCAAATGACTACTCTGTAGAAATTCTTAAACGTTACGATGAGCTTGAGCGTGAAGCTCGTCAGCTTATGATGATAAAGTATCCTACAATGAATGAGCGTAATCAGGCTGCTGTCAAGTATGCTAAGAAGACTCTCGAAAGTAAGGCTAAGCTCGATCCTGAAATCAAGAAATATCTTGAGTGGATAGTTTCTAATTATTCTAAGACTCTTGATATGGATATCGACGAGATCTACAGCAAGGGTACATTTGATCCTAAGACTGCTGAAGATCTTGATTCACATATCGAAAAACTCATCGGTTCTGCAAATATCAATGTTACAGAATCTGATCTTTCATGGCTCTCTGATATTGGAGATGCCGAGTATCTTTGAGAAAGGAATGATATAAATGATTAAATATTCACTCCAGAATGAATGCCTCGAAATGATCGAGGCATTCTCTGATGAACAGTTCAATGCTGAAATGGCCTTTGTCGAATCTGCTATGGTGATATTCGACAAAGCAATTCTTATGATGGAACTCTCTAACAGTGACATTGATCTCCCGGATTGTTCTCTGTTTATGGAATCAACTTTCTTCCAAGAAGACGAAACAACCACATCTCAACAGAATGCTGAACAACCTGAGGGAACACCTACACCTGCGGCAACAGAAGCTCCAGCACAGCAAACTACAAATGATGGAAACAAAACCGATGCTAATAAGCCGGCACCGTCTGATGCTGAAAGAAAGAAGTATAACTCCGAACATCAGTTCCGTCAGATGAACAAGAAAGGCAATATTGAAAACATGTTCATTTCTATCATTGCCTTTATTCCCCGACTTCTCGGTTTCATTATTCAAGCAATTGTAAAATTCTTTAAGAATCTTGGTAATAAGGAAACTGAGAAGAAAGCAAAGGATTTGGCGAATTCTTCGGATGAAGAAAAGAATAAGGTTGCAGAAATCACTGGCGATGTGATAGATCAATCCGATAAAGAAAACGGATCAACAGCCGATAATAATGCAAATGCCACCGGAACTGGTACTGGTGATAATGTTGATAATACCGGAACGAACAACAATGCCAATGAGAATAATGCAGCTAGATCCAACAATATCTCAAACAATAATGGTTCAAAAGCTGGTTCCGTTAATGTTAAGGCTGGAACTGTAAAAGCAATCGATGGTGATGCTATAGGACAGGCTATACAGAAAATGACATCGTTGATCGAAGCTCTTGGTATTGGTGGAGAGGTTATTATAGATCGCAACACCAGTGCAAATAGTCTGGTAAATATGATAAAGAATAGATCCGATAAATTTATTAACGGATATTCTCAAGCAAAAAGCGAACTCAACAATGCGCTTGCTAAAACCAAAGAGGTTGCGATGGATGGAGGATGGTTTGCTGAGGAGCAAAAGATTATAAATGCATTTAATACACTTTCAGCAACGGCCAATCGCGTTAATAAAGAATACACCAACTTTGGTGATAATTTGAAAAAGAATGGTGTAACCGGGGTCGATCCAGCTTTCAAACCTGCAAAAGAAATATGTCAAAATCTAAAGGCACTCGCCGGCGATGTATGCTCCGGTGGAATCAAATATTTGACGAAAACCACGAATAATTATATGAAAAACATAGATGCCGCGTACACGGCTCTTATGCAGGTTAGAGGTCGGAAATCACAACCACAGGAAGGAGGTAATCCAAATGGAGGAGAAGAACAAAACAACCCAGCCAACGCCGGATGAGAACGGTAACGTAGTTGGTGAAGCAACTATGGAAGAGTGTTCCAACGGTCGTGGTGAGAACGAAGACGAAGACGATCTCTAATAGTGAAAGGAGGAAAATATCATGGCTTTCACTAATTCCCCATTGGCAACTTACACAAGAATATCTCCAAACAGAAATTCTCCGCGTAATCAGCCAATAACAAAAATAACAATTCATCATCAGGCAGGCATTAACAGTGTTGAAGGTTTCGGAAACATTGTTGCATCTCCTGCGAGAGAAATGTCCGCAAACTATGCTATCGGCAACGACGGCAGAATAGGTTTGTTCTGTCCCGAGGGTGACAGATCATGGTGTTCATCTTCACCATGGAATGATCATCGTGCAATCACCATCGAAGTATCAAACTCCGCATATGGTGATTCTACAGGATGGCCTGTATCGGCCGCAGCTTATGCTTCATTGATCAAGCTGTGTGTTGATATCTGTAAGAGAAACGGAATCCCCAAACTGGTATTCACTGGGGACAAGAATGGTTCTCTCACATTCCACTACATGTTTGCAGCAACGGCATGTTTGCCAATCGACAGAACAGAACTTCTCACACCAAATGGATGGAAGTTACTTAAAGACATAACTTTCGATGATAAGGTTGCCACAGTTCATGTTGATAATCTCGGCATATGGTTTGACGATATTGAAAATATCGTCCCTGTTAAAATACAGGACACATATACTATCCGTGATCTTGAGGCAACATCGGATCATAGAATCATGTATTTTAACCAGGCTGGTCGCCAGTATGTGTCGCAGTTCAAAGATATCTATGACGAATCATGTAACTTGTATATTCCTAATGCTGGTTATGCAGCTGCATCCACAAGACTTCCTATTTCGGATGACGAAATGGAATTCCTCGTTGCTGTTCAAGCTGATGGTCATTACATGAAAGATGGCGAGTGTAGATATGGCATTGAATTCCATTTTTCTAAAGAGCGAAAAATTAAGAGAATTAAGAAACTCTTAAAACGTCTCGAAATAGAATATAAAGTTTGTGAACAAACAAATGGAACAACGAAGATACGTATATATGGAAAGAGATACGTTAAGTTCTGCGAAGACTTTCTGAATGAAAAACGATTCACATGGGATTGGCTCAATATGTCAAATGCACAGGCATCACATTTCCTTGATGTGGTTCTCGAATATGACGGATGTAGAGAAAACTTAAGCTATTCATCATCTATCAAATCAAATGTAGATATTGTTCAAGCGATAGCTGCAACACATGGTGTTGGTTCCAAGCTCGCTGATAATGGGATGAGAGTCTATTTCAAGAAAGAAAAACGTTCTCTCGGCGAATGTAAGAAGAAAAGAAACCCTCGTCAGCAGGTCAGCTGTGTTACGGTTAGATCGGGATTTATTCTGATTCGTCAGCATGGTAGGACAACCATTGTTGGTAACTGCCCTGGTCCATGGCTCAAAGCTCATGCTCAGGATCTGTGCAATAAAGTAAATGCTCAACTCGGTTTAACAGTACCAATCAATCCACCGGCATCAACATCCAAACCAACATCATCGTTCAAGACAGGTGATCTCGTGTCAATCAAGAGTGGTGCAAGATACTACAATGGTGGTGGTATACCGAATTGGGTTGCTGCGGAGAAGTGGTATATATCTTCAATCTCTGGCGACAGAGCTGTACTTGGTTTAAACGAGATTAAGAATAGAAATATTCAGTCTCCGATCAATACCAAGGATATAATTCTTGTAACTGTAAAGGTTAATACATATACAAAGTCACTGAAGTCTTCTGATCTGTTGTATGATACAGCTGGTGGTAAAGTAATCGGAACCGTTGGTGCAACAGGTGTATTCACAATCGTTGAGGATAAAAACATCAACGGTGTTGTATACGGTAAACTGAAGAGTGGCGTAGGTTGGGTTATATGTTACAATAACTCAACCATCAAGGCTGGTGACTGGGTAAAAGTTATCAATCCTATAATATACGGCACAACCAGAAAATTCACTGTGTTCGTTGATAAGTATAAGGTACTTGAAATGAACGGAGATCGAATTGTTATTTCTTCTGATGGAAAGAATGTTACTGCAGCAATCGCCAAGATCAATGTCCAAAAAATATAAAAAAGATATCCGGGGGCATATGCCCCCGGAATCCTTTCTTTGGTTGAATTGGTTGATTCTGAACAGAACCGATCCGCATCTAACCCAGCCCTACCGCTGCGATATGATGAATGATCAGACGAAACTTCACCTTTACCTATTCTCGCATTGACTAACAAGTCATTGCCAAACCAATGCATCGCACCATATCACCTGAGTACGCCCAGGCATTTCAATCAAATACGTGTCACCACCGTTTCCAGACCACGCAATGTACGGAAATAAACCCATGTGTGACTTTACCACAGACTAAAATACCGAAACTAATGATCTCGGCACAAGACCATTGCCTCAATTTACTTGACGTGGATAAACCATTTCCAAGATTTACTGAACAATACCTTGGCCTTTCAATTCAACCCGGTACAGTCAAATACCGTTTCCGAACTTATCTGTACAATACCAATGCGAATCCACTCAGTCCTATGGATTACCTGTACCGCACTGTACCTATCTCAAGTTCACCATTGCAGTGAATTACTCAACTAAACCATTGAGACGCCATGGAATCCTCTACGACACCAGTGCTATGATAAACCTGACATTGCCAATATTGTACTTTTCTGCAGATTCCCTTTCTTTACCGATGGTATTTCATTCCTTAATTCAACGATATAATGCCATCACATTGATACACAGTAGATTGCCTATTCCATACGTTACCTTTCACAGCTTTTCCATTGAGTCACAATGTAATTCTTATCAGAACCAAAGCTATACAGTTATCCACTTTGAAAAACCGTTTCCAAACACACCACTGTAGTACCCAACTTAACTTTTCCAAAAGCAATAAGATACTTCACTTTTCCAATTCAGCACAATGCAATTCACGACTTTTCCAAAGCCAACCATCACGATTCTTTACTTTACCAGAGCAATTCGACACTTTGCTCCACTTTTCCATCACAGACCTTAGTAATGCATTTCATTTCCAATACTAAACTGCATGAAACGATCGATTAGTCTACCGTTTCTCTTACGAGAGATTACTATACCGATACAGTTCAGAACATATTCTTACCTCAACATCATACGGACTTACGATCGTGGAACTCAATCCACATTTTGCCAGAGGTTGATTTTATTCTACCACTTTGTACCAGTATAAATTAGAGATTCTCAAATCCCGGTAATTCTGGTTTCTGTAATGGGGTATATATACTCCGTCATCAGGTTTTGGCACAAATGTTGAGAGTATCAGCGAAGCCGCTGATACTCTTGTTATTTTTGTTTTGCCTTTACTAATGATGACCTTGAGTTCGCCTCCTCTTTCAACCGGTGTTATCAGTTTACCACCAATTGAAATATCTCCTTTTGTAGAGCACTTGACATTCGGCATATCTTGGTTTGTTCTCCACTCGAAATAGGATGAAACTTTTTCAATCACATCTCTATCTCTTTGGAACTCAGGGTTTTGTGTCATTATATCAAACACATCTTTTTCGGTTATGTTATTTTCAATAATGATCTCAGCAAGCTTTCTATATCTCTTTATCAGCTTGCTTTTAACTTCTTCTGATATCATATAAGTACACCCCCATATTAAAGTTCGAGTGTATCTTCCTCACCAACTTCCATAGATGCAACATATGCATAGAATGCATCCTTGAAGTTTGGATCATCAGAATTACAGCCTACATAATACTCAGTATTGCCTCCTATTACATGACCTTCATCTGATATTTCTTCCCAAAGGAAAGTGCCTTTCTTTCCGGATCCTCTCCATTCACCAGTACCTGAGAATGCACCTGCGTCAAGGCATTCTCTGAGAATATCGAAGAAATCCATTTCACAACCTTTCTTACCAACGGTCTTTACATTGGTCTGAATTGTAAAGTTTGTGATTGTTCCAGCCGGTGCTGTCTGTGAAGACTTGATAGAAGTTTGACGATTGTATCCATCACCCGGAAGTGTTCTGTCACATATACCGGTTTTTCCTTCTGCAGATTTCGGTAACTTCACTGGGAAATATTCTGCTGTAAAGGAAATGTTCTCATCAAACACGCCCTTGTATGATGAGAGGTCACAAACCTTTGCCTCATCATCTCTTCTGTCAGCGCCGGTTTTTGATTTGAAATATCCAAGCCAACGTCTGGATGGCCAAACGAGTTTGCCGTTTATAATATCAAATACTGAACGGCCCTTGGTAGTTACTTCCTGAGCACCGAGACTGTTAACCTCATCTTCTCTTGTAGCAGCATCAATGGCATGACCAGCAATGAAGTCTGCATACAGGTTCTGGTTTCCTGGACTCATTGCCAGAAGCTCCTTCGTCAGGATTATACGTATATTCATATGATACTTGTTTGGATTATATACATATCTCTCCTTACAAGCTTTGATACGACGTTTACGAACGTCTTCCGGAAGTTTCATCAGCCTCTCGAATTCTTTGCGAGCCTGTGAACCTGGCTTACCAATATAGAGACCTGTCTCAGGATCGATCTCATCCTTTGGTGTTGTATAGTTCTTTGCTTCCTCTGTTGCTGCTGTTTCTGTAGCTGCAGCTGCTACCTTCTTTGTTCTTGGCATATCAAGAACCTCCTTAAATTATTAATAATTAATAGGAAGATATTTCATCTCAACCTATTGCATATTAATAATTTATATATGAAATATAAAAATAATAGAAAGGGTTACTAAAGTTTAAACCCGCTACACACCCGCTACACACCCGCTACACACCCGCTACACTCCCACCACTTCGTCCTGATTTTGCTTTATTCTGGGAGAAGAAATTTTGATGAAAAATGATGATTTTGGGCCCAAAAGGGCCCATTTTGTGAATTTTTTGTATGCTACTGGAATGATTGGCATTTCTACGCCAATACTCCATTTGTGTATTTATAATTCTTTTTGTTTTGTTTTTTCTCCCTACTGAGAGATTGTATTATTTTTTAAATAATAAAATAAAATATTAACATGTAGTTTATCCGTTTTGATGTTTTTATAACGATATGTTGGATAAAAGATTAATTTATTAATAACTATATTCTTTTTCATTTTTATCCAAATTGGGAAAACCCATTCACCGGTTTTCCCAAACCCTTTTCTGAGATTGATAATGAAATATTGTGGATTGGTAAATTCCCAATCTCACATATTTCTTATCAAATATTTATTATCTATTTTTCGTTCTAAATAAAATAAAACAAAACATGTATATTATATTTATGAAAGGAGGAATACTATCAATCAACTATTAAGAAGGAGGTATTAATATGGTTGATTCTGAGAAGATGGTGAAGTTGAGAAATCCTGAATATCCAGCCAATTCACAGTTATTTGACGTGAGATATTATTCACATCCAACAGAATGTTTTGAAGTTGTTATATTCAATTCATTAACCAGAAAACTCGAAGTGTATTATGAAGAACCCTTCATTGACATTTGGTTTGTTAAAAGTGAATGTAGGGAAGAATACATTTCCAATTATGATGGTATGCCAATACAGGCATCACAGATACCAAAAGAACATTTATATCCAGTAAAGTGTAAACCATCCCAGATATGTAAGGTCATCGCAGAGAATGTTAAAGATGACAAGTGGTGTTCTGAATATGCAGAATATTATGAACGAAACTGCAGATCGCTCAAGTATTCAGTATTGAAGAAACATATGTGTGAGTGTCCGTGGGTATTGAAAGCGGACTTCACAGAAGATGTATATTACAGATTGAGGTGGTTAGAAAAGAACGGTAGAAATGCAGATATCTCGAATGTAACATATGCACTGTTGGATATTGAGTGTGATGTTCTTGATAAGACAATTAACATGCGTGATATCTATGACGTTTCTCAACCAGTAAATGCAGCAACATTAATCCTTCCAAGTGAGAAGATATGCTCTGTATTTATACTTGGACCAAGACCAAGATACAAACTTCATTCCAGATTCCATGATTTATTATCAAGACAAGAAAAAGATTTTGATTGGTTGATACATCACCAAGAAGAATTCAAACGTATGATAGTTGAAGATGATAAAGATAATAAACAATATCTGAACGGATATGATATTCGTTTGCATATATTTGATTTCGATGATGAAATCAATCTTATCAAAACAATCTTCGATTATATCAACAAATATAGACCATGGTTCTGTATGAGTTGGAATGCTAAATTTGATCATAACTATCTCATGAACAGAATTACTCGTCTTGGTTATTCACCTTATGACATTATCATTCCACCAGAATTCAAAACAAAGAAATTATATTATCATGAAGATACAAACGCAGAAGCTGATTTCTCATCATCCAAAGACTGGTGGTTTACTTCAACTTATACACAGTACGTTTGTCAACAACGTCAGTATGCTGCGATAAGAAAATCACAACAGAAACCACGTTCTTTGTCTTTGAATTATACAGGTAGAGAAGTTGCTGGAATTGTCAAGTTGAGTGATAAAAGAGAGGGAACATTCCGTGAATGGTCTTATCTTGATTTTATCATATTCATTCTATACAATGTTCGTGACGTTGTTGTTCAACTTGCAATTGAGAGTAAAGTTGGTGATACAAGATCAGTGTATTCTCGATCTTATATGTTTGCAACCCAGTATTCAAAACTCTTCCAAGAAACTCACATCGTTCGTAATGAGCGTGAAGTGTTTTATGAGAAGGATGGATATATCCAGGCTAATAGATTGCAGATACCACCAGATATTGACTCTCACTATAAAGGAGCTTTCGTTGCACCAACTGAAAAGAATGCTCCAACTGGATATGTTCTTAATGGTAAGAAGATTAATAATGTTATCTTCGGAGCATCTGATGCTGATGCTGCTTCATACTACCCATCATCTAAGATGGGTACGAATCAGGATCCAATGACATTGTTATATAAGTTGAAAATCAACAATGAAGTATTCACAAATGGTACATGTATAAATAGATCACTCAGTCAATCTTATGTATGGATAGACTCTGATGGCGATCCACATGCTGAAGATATTGGTGGATACTTAATAAATTCATGGAAGAATAAAAACTACATGAGTGTAGGATTCAACTTCTTTGGTTTACCATCCATTACGAACTGTCACAAATATATCAGTGCAAATATGTAATTATTTAAGGAGAGTGATAAAATGTATTATGAAGACGATATGGAATTAATAGAAGCTTCTGAAGTATCTGAGATGTATATGTGTTTGTACGGCACAAATGTGAACCTTCAGAGATCTATACCAATGATCAATGATGGTATCAAGCTTGTTGTAAGAAGACTTCTGTACATGATGTATCTCAAATACAGAAATACTGGTGTTAAAGCATCATCGCTTGTTGGTGATGTTTTGAAGATACATCCTCATGGTGATCTCTGTATGGGTGGCATAATTGCAAGATTGTGCCAGACTTTCTCAAACAACATCCCATTATTAACAGCACCATCAAACACAGGAAATCCAACAACCGGTGATGATTATGCAGCTCCAAGATATATCATTGGTGTTGAACTTTCTCAGTTTGCAAAAGATGTACTCTTTGCAGAATTTGATGGTAAAGTAAATATGAGAGAATCTTCGGATTCATCAATAATGGAACCTTTCTGTTTACCGGCGAAATTCCCGATCATTCTGTTGAATGGTACTTCTGGTATCGGTTGGACTCTGTCAACTGACGTTCCTCCGTATAATCTTAATGAGATTGCAGATGCAACAATCAAGTTATTAAAGAATCCTCAGGCTAAGGTAAATCTCGTTCCAGATCTTCCAACCGGGTGTGATATCATAATTAAAGATTCAAACACATTCATTATGCAGTCTTCATTTGAGATCGATCCGGTTAATTATGTAATCACAATCAAGAACACTCCATACCTGAAGTATCTTGATGATATTGATAAATCTCTCAGACTTATTCAGGATTCTGAGAATAAAATCAAAGAGATTGAGGATGCTTGTGATGAGTCTGATCTTGAAGCTGGTGTAATCTCGTATGTAATCAGATGCAAACCATGTAATCTGTATCAGTTAGTGAATACACTCTTCAAACGTGTTCCCGGTTTCAGAACAACAATATCAACAAGAAACATGCTCGTGGTTACACCGAATTTCCGCACAGATCATTATGATGTTCGTCAGATACTCTGTTCATGGATAGGTAATCGTTTAAGAGAAAAACGTAATTGGTTCTTGAGACAACTCGTTGCAAAGAATATGGAACATAATATGCTTGAAGGTAAAGCATTTATGTTATCACCAAAGAATCTTGATAAAACAATCAAGGTATTCAGATCTTGTGATGATAAACCTGATATCATACCGGCACTCGTGAAAGCATATCATCCACATGTATCAACATCACAGGCTAACTATGTTCATGAACTCGGCTTGTATCGTTTGACCAAGAAAGAATATGAACGTACAATTGATCAGATGGGTGTCCTCGAACAGGAAATCAAAGATATCAAACGTATCGTTGAAGTTCCAGAAAGAATAAAGGAAGTTATCGTAGATGAACTGAAAGAGATCAAGGAGAAATATGGTTATAAGAGAAGAAGTAAGATTCTGAATCTCGAATCTGATACTGATGTGAACATCGGCGTTGTTCAGATACTTGTTGATGGTACAATATTATTCTCAGAAACAGAGAATCCGGAACATCTCTCATCTGATATAACCCCTCTCGCAGGTGATAACGTTTGTCTGGTAGATGACAAAGGTAAATTCATATGGGTTGATACCAACAAGGTTCTTCATGATAAGCCGATGACACTCACATCAATTGGTCGTCAACAGATGGGCAAATGCGTTGCAGGATTATCAAATCCAGATAACTGTGTGGTTATGTTGTCTAACCGTGGAAGAATAAAGTACATGCCGATATCATCAATACCTTCGAATTCATCAAGAAAACCACTAATACCATTAGATGATGACGAATATATTGTATCTGTTATCGAGGTCCGTGATTCATCACAAGATATCCTCGTATACACATCCGATGGTATGGGAAAACGTGTTCAGATATCTGATCTCAATCTTGTTAAGTCTGTTGATGCTCAGGGTCAATTCATTGTAAGAAGTGAAACTGAAGTAGCTGGAATGTTCTTGATCAATCCAAATAAGCAGTGGTTGGTATATGTTACACGTCTTGGACGTATCAGAGTAAACCATGCTAAGTTCATGAATGCGGCAAAGAAGTTTGGTGATCTTAAGCCAATAATCAAACTCTCACAACAGGATGATCTCATCGCAGTATTCTGTACAAATAAGGAACAAAGCATAACTCTCAATCATGCAGATTCAAGAACAACGAAGGTTAATATTGAATCAATAGAACCAACAACAATGGCAACACCACCTATTCGTCCTAAACACGTTCCTGGTGTTCGTGTTTTACGAGCAACTATATCATGATAATACGCCGGGGATAATACCCCGGCTATATCTA
>Ga0247609_10004403_pt1 | contig 14008 bp, 9 predicted proteins | sample 172DNAGHGlowgp2_FD_193487 | JGI IMG/M metagenome (GOLD analysis project Ga0247609, IMG submission 193487) | Sheep rumen microbial communities from Palmerston North, Manawatu-Wanganui, New Zealand - 1728 DNA GHGlow gp2 | ecosystem: Host-associated > Mammals > Digestive system > Stomach > Rumen ...
CGCCATCCTTTGAACGGTTTGATAACTGACATTGTATTAGAGTTTTAATTGTTGTTCTTTGTTTGTTTTCTGACAGTCAGACTTCTAGGTTATTGACTGAATCATGTTTCTGAAAAGAGATAATTAGCGCGCCTATCATCTTGGTGAGTTCCATCAGCTCGTTTCGGATGTCGTTCTCCTGTGTCTCGTCAATCAAAGATTGCTTTGAAGCTAAAGTGCAGAGCATCACGCATTTGCCAATATTTGACTTGGCTTCCTGCAAATAGTCGGTAAACTCTGTTTTGGAATGTGAGGCACCTTCGATGATATTGGCAGAGATTTTACCTGCTTCGTTGATGAACTGGTCAACGAGAATCTTTTGGGCGGCCGTTTGGGTGGTGTTGCTTAGTGCTAAAATGGCATTGGTGAAGTCCACCGACTTATGGTAAATGCGGAGGCCTTCAAATTTGAAAAAATTGGTGGGTTTTGTGGTTTCCGGAATCATTATCAGACAATTAAGAAAAAGACACCACAAGACAGAGGCTTGCGGTGTCTTTCAGGGTTCGTGGTTTTATTTGTTCACTTGGAAGCGCTTGTTGCCGGTCTTGAAGAAATCGGCAATCTGGTTGGCAGCAGCCAGACCAGCGTTGATGTTGGCTTCTTCGGTTTGGGCCCCCATCTTCTTGGGTGTGGCGAAGTAGCGGCCTTCGAAGGCTTTGAACTCGGCATCGGCATCGGGCATGATGTCGGTGATATACTTGAGGTCGGTGCGCTCGGCCATCAGCTTGAGCAGTTCGGGCTCGTTGATGACTTCCTTACGGGCGGTGTTGACAAGGATGCCACCTTTGTGCATCTTGTTCACCACGGCATAGTTGATGCTCTGCTTGGTCTCGGCAGTGGCCGGGATGTGGAGGCTCACCACGTCGCAGGTCTCAAAGAGGGCGTCGCGGTTGGCAACGGCGTGAACGCCAGCCTCTTCGATCTTCTCGGCGGGGACGAACTCGTCGAAAGCGTAGACATCCATGCCAAAGCCCTTGGCGATGCGGGCCACGTTGCGACCCACGTTACCGAAGGCCAACAGACCGAGCTTCTTGCCCATCAGTTCGCTGCCGCTCTTGCCGTTGTAGAAGTTACGGACGGCGTAGACCAACATACCCATGACGAGTTCGGCAACGGCGTTACTGTTTTGGCCGGGGGTGTTCATGGCGACGATGCCACGGGCGGTGCAAGCCTCGAGGTCGAGGTTGTCGTAACCGGCGCCGGCGCGGACGACGATCTTCAGGTTCTTGGCGTGGTCGATGACTTCCTTCGTCACCTTGTCGGAACGCACGATGAGGGCATCGGCGTCGGCAACGGCGGCATAGAGGTCGTTCACATCGGTATATTTCTCGAGGAGAGCCAGCTCGTAACCGTTCTCTTCGACGACTTTTCTAATTCCATCAACAGCAACCTTTGCGAAAGGTTTTTCAGTTGCAACTAATACTTTCATTTCGTTTCTCCTTATTATTTGTTCGCTTTTTCGAAATCTTGCATGCACTGCACCAGGGCTTCGACGGCCTCGATGGGGCAGGCGTTGTAGAGGCTGGCGCGGAAGCCGCCGACGCTGCGGTGGCCCTTGATGCCGACCATGCCACGCTCCTTGGCGAAGGCCATGAAGGCGTCTTGCTTGTCTTCGTAACCGGGAGCCATCACCCAGCAGTGGTTCATGATGGAACGGTCTTCCTTCTCGGCGGTGCCGACGAACATGCTGTTGCGGTCGATCTCTTCGTAAAGCATTTGCGACTTCTTGGTGTTGATCTTGTTCATGGCCTCGACGCCACCGATGGTGTCCTTCAGCCACACGAGGGTCTCGTGCATCATGAAGATGGGCAGTACGGGCGGGGTGTTGAACATCGAGATGTTCTTGGCTTCCTCAGCGGCGTGGGTGCGGTAGTCGACCATCGTCGGCAGCGGGTTCATGTAGGCGCGGTCGCCGATGTTGCCGAGGATGCTCTTCTTGACGATGACGAAGGTCACGCCAGCGGGGCCGACGTTCTTCTGGGCGCCACCGTAGATGAGGCCGTACTTCTTCACGTCGACGGGACGGCTCATGATGTCGGAGCTCATGTCAGCGACGAGCATGATGGGGCAGTCCATGTCATGCTTGATCTCAGTGCCGTAGATGGTGTTGTTGGTTGTGATGTGGAAGTAGTCGGCATCCGTCGGGATGGTGTAGTCTTTCGGGATGTAGGTGTAGGTCTTGTCTTCGCTGCTGGCAACGATGTCGACCTTACCGAACAACTTGGCTTCCTTGGCGGCCTTCTTGGCCCAGACGCCGGTTTGCAGATAGGCGGCCTTGGTCTTCATCAGGTTGGCGGGCACGGTGAAGAATTGGGTGCTGGCACCACCACCGAGGAAGAGGATTTCGTACTCCTCGGGGATGTTGAGGAGGTCGCGCCACAGTTGGCGGGTCTCAGCCATGATGCGTTCCCAGCCGGGAGTGCGGTGGCTGATTTCGGCGATGCCGATGCCAGTGTTGTCGAAGTCGTAGAGCGCCTTGACGGTGCTTTCGATGGCCTGTTTAGGCAGAACGCAGGGACCTGCGTTGAAATTAAAAGCCTGTTTCATTTCAATTTATTGCTTTAAACGTTTGATTTATAATTTGTTGATTGAGTTTTTAGCTCGTATTTTGCTGCAAAGATAGCAAATAAAACCTTGCGGCAAGCCTTTTTTGAAATATTTAGGTTTTTCTTGGGATTAGGCGGGGTCAGGGGGGATGAAATTACTGCGGAGGCAGGAAAAGCAGTCGCCAGTAACCGTTTTTACGACCACCTTCACGTCGCAAGAAACCTTTCTGTTGAAGTTCAGCAAGGTCTTTCAGAATTGTACGCATGGATACGGGTTTCTTTTGGGAAATCTTTTGGGAAATCTTTTGGGAAGTTAAAGTGAAATCATCTGCCAAAAGAATGAGTATTTCTTTCTGTCTTTCAGTTAGTTCTGTTTCGTTTTCTTTTATGAAGTCTTTTGTGAAGTCTTTTATGAAATCGACGGCTTCATAGGAATCATTATAGCGTATGATTTTGTCAAGGGCCATGTTCTCCACCATATCGACGCGGCAAGGCAAATCGATGAGGAAGAAGGAACGCTCCTCGTCGGTCTCGATGGTGGACAAAGGTGAGCCATTGGCACGAAGTTCATCCTGAATGGTGGGGATGCCTGTTGCACGACCTTCGGTAAGGCCAAGTTCTTTGAGGCAATCGCCAAGGCGGACATTCCTATATCGACGGGAGCGCAACGATTTGGCATGGCGTATGGCCTCCATGCTGATGGAGTGGTCGGGACCGCCAAGGTTGAAAATAGTGATGTGGTCAGGCTCGACAGTGATTTCAATTGGCGCATATTCGCGGTAATCGCGGTGATAGAAAGCGTTGACAACGGCCTCCTCGATAGCCTGATATGGATAGTTGAACGACTTTATGGAATGTTCATCGTCTTTAGGTTTGACAATGCGTTGGCGAATGACTATTGTACGGAGGTATTGCAATGTGTCGTTGATCATTCGTGGCACAGAACCGTGAATGACAGGAGCCTCAAACATATTGTTGGGATTGCGCTCGCGGCCTTCTGGGAAGAATACGATTTCAACTTGGGTCTTTGGGAAAAACTTTTCTGGGTGGTTGCAAAACATCATTGCGGCAATGTTCTTGATGTAACGGCGTTCGGCTGGGCCATCAAGCATGTCCATCTGTTCAAGGGCTTCCATCATATTGTTGCCAGAGAGGTCTTGGTCTTTGAGTTTGCTGCCAATATTGACGAAGAAATCGCGCATTAGGCTCGAAGAAAGGTCGTCTAATTTGATGTCGGGATTGGGACGGTCGTCGAAAGGGACGTGGGAAGCAAGACCTCGCAATTCTTCAAGGACTTCGCCTTTCGCCTCAATGGTACTGCTCCCGTTTCGCACATAAAAGGTCGGCTTTTTCAGTTTCGCGTTGACATCGGATGGAATGGCGTAGGGACGGTTCACCCCCGATGGCACCCAAATGGCAAGGATGAGTTTCCCATCGACCTCCTCAACGGAAGGGCGTGGCATGTAATAAGGCTCAAACATGTTGTTGAAGTCAATCATCTTGCGCTGGATGTTGTCGATTTCGGTAAGCGACAAGCCTGTGACGGGTCTTACGGGCACTCCATCGACGGCCTCTACACCGACAAGGATATAGCCACCGCCAATGTCCTCAATGTCATTGGCAAACGCACAGATAGAGCGGTAGATGGCAGTTGGATTCCAGCCTTTCTTGAACTCGATGCGTTCGGATTCAACCTTGCGCTTATTGAGCAAATCATTAATGTCGGTGAGTAGAGCCATAATGTCATGTTGATTTCGCTGCAAATATAACAAAAATCCAAACACCAATGGAAATGCAACTTCAAAGATGGTGATGTCTTATTTTCTAGCAGTTGTGGCGCCTACTGGTCAAGTTCGCTTGATTCAGATGAACCATGTTTCGGAAAGTTCTGAAACATGGAGTCAGGCTTTGTCCGGACGGACGAATATGGCCGAATTTATGGTATGTTAATCAGGCCAGTGTGCCATCGTTAAGGTCTAATCTACGGTTTTTATTTGCTGAACGGATGCACTTTTGTTTGAACATCAATCAAGAGGTGTGGTTTTATCCATTGTTGAATTGCTTAATTAGTTGAAAAACAACAATCTAAATTTGATTGAGAATTTTTTCCACAAAACCGATTGCCATTCCAAGAAAATGTTGTAATTTTGCGCACTCAAAATCTAAAGGAAATCAAGCGATGAAAAAAGACATTCACCCTAAGAATTACAGACTGGTTGTTTTCAAAGATATGTCAAACGATGCGACCTTCCTGTCGCGTTCGACCATCAACACCAAGGAAACCATCAAGTGGGAAGACGGCAACGAATATCCCCTGGTGAAGTTGGAAATCTCCAGCGCATCACATCCCTTCTACACCGGTAAGATGAAGCTCGTCGACAGCGCCGGTCGTGTGGATAAGTTCAACAACAAGTACAAGAAGTTCTTCGAGAAGAAGGAAGCCAAGTAAGTTGGACGAAACCGAAAAAGGGAAGCTCTTGCCAATCGCGAGGGCTTTTTTTTTGCTCTGGCATTATCTTTGCCGTATCTTTGCGCCACCTATATAATAAGGTGTGAGACGGCGACGGACTGACAATTTGTCGCCTCCGAAATCTAAATACGCTTTTTATGAGTTATAAAGTTGAAACCGAACTGTTTTCAGATATGATTGACACGGATGCCGAATTTATCCCCGTCTTGACCATCGAGCAGGGACAACTTGGCCAAAACGATGTCGTTCCAGAGGAATTGCCCATCATGCCGCTGCGCAACTCGGTGCTCTATCCGGGCACGGTCATCCCCATCACCGTGGGTCGCGAAAAGTCGATTCAATTAGTGAAGGAGTACAACCGCAAACGCAAGCCCATCGGCGTTATCGCGCAAAAGGAGTCGAACGTCGACGAGCCTGCGCTTGAGGACTTATATAAGGTGGGCACCTCGGCACAAATCCTCAAGACCTTTGAGATGCCTGACGGTAGCGTGACGGTCATCATTCAGGGCATTCGACGCTTCGAAGTGGTGGAATCCATTCAAAATGAGCCTTATATGAAAGCCGCCGTGATGCCTTACGCGGCTTCGGAAGACGTGCCCACATCGCGCAAGTTTGACGCTTTGTTGCAGTCGGTCAGGGACTTGGCCATACAGGTCGTCCCTCGCTCCCGTAACCTTTCGCAAGAAGCCAGCTTCGCCATCAAGAGCATCGACGACCCTGTGTTCCTGCTCAATTTCGTGGCCAGCAATATCGAAGCCGAATTGCCTGTGCGTCAAGGGATTTTGGAGGCTCGCAACCTGAACGAAATGGCCAAGGGACTGCTCTCGGTGCTGACCGAAGCCAAGCAGATGCTGGAACTGAAGCAGCAGATCCAGAGCAAGGTGCGCGACGACATGGACAAGCAGCAACGCGAATATTACCTGAACCAGCAACTCCGTACCATCCAGGAAGAGCTTGGCGGCAATCCCAACGAGCAGGATGTCAAGGAGTTGAAGGAAAAGGCCGAGAAGAAGAAATGGTCGAAGGAAGTGGCCGAAGTCTTCGATAGGGAGCTGAAGAAACTGGAACGTACCCATCCGCAAGCGGCAGAATATGGCATTCAGCTGAACTATTTGCAGTATTTGGTTGACTTGCCGTGGGAAGAGTTCACCAAAGACAACTTCGACCTGAAACGTGCCCAAAAGGTGCTGGATGCCGACCATTTCGGCTTGGACAAGGTGAAAGACCGTATCATCGAGCATTTGGCCGTGCTGAAGCTGCGTCAGGACATGAAAGCCCCGATTTTGTGTTTGGTAGGCCCTCCTGGTGTGGGCAAGACCTCATTGGGCAAGTCGATTGCGCGGGCGCTGAACCGAAAATATGTCAGAATGTCACTTGGTGGCGTGCGCGACGAGTCGGAACTGCGCGGACACAGAAAAACATACATTGGCGCCATGCCTGGCCGAATTATCCAAAACCTGCGCAAAGTGAAGTCGGGCAACCCCGTTTTCGTCTTGGACGAAATCGACAAGGTGAGCGGCAACAACATCAGTGGTGACCCGCAAGCTGCCTTGCTCGAAATCCTTGACCCTGAGCAGAATAACGCCTTCTACGACAACTTCATCGAGTTGGACTACGACCTCTCGAAGATACTCTTCATCGCCACGGCCAATAACCTGTCGACCATCCATCCCGCCTTGCGTGACCGTATGGAAATCATCGACTTGAGCGGCTACCTGCGCGAGGAGAAATACGAAATCGCCAAGCGTCACCTCATCCCCAAGCAGATGAAGGAACATGGCTTGGACACGAAGCAAATCACCTTCCCGAAGGACGTGGTGATGCACATCATCGACGACTATACCCGCGAGGCGGGCGTGCGTAACTTGGAACGCCGCATCGGCGACATGATGCGTTTCCGCGCCAAACAAGTCGTTACGGAGGAACCGTTTGACAAGAAAATTACCCTTGCCGATGTTCGCAAAGTGCTCGGCGTGCCGATGCACCACGACGAAGATGAGGTGAAGCACACCATGCCTGGCGTGGCTACGGGTTTGGCTTGGACGCAGGTCGGCGGCGAAATCCTGTCCATCGAAGTGAGCTTGAGCCGTGGCGTGGGCCATCTCTCGCTGACGGGCAACCTCGGCGAGGTGATGAAGGAATCAGCCACCATCGCCTTTGAGTTCATCAAGGCTCATGCTTCGCAACTCAACATCAACTCCGATGTGTTCGACGCTTGGAACGTCCATGTCCATATTCCCGAAGGTGCCACACCAAAAGACGGCCCCTCGGCGGGTATCACGATGCTCACAGCCTTTACTTCGGCCTTCACCCAACGCAAGGTGAAGAGCCAGCTTGCAATGACAGGCGAGATTACGCTTCGTGGTCGTGTTTTGCCCGTTGGCGGTGTGAAGGAAAAGATTTTGGCTGCCAAGCGCAACGGCGTCACCGATCTCATCCTTTCCGTTGACAATGAGCACGATATCGACGACATCAAGGAAGACTACATCGATGGACTGAAGTTCCATTATGTGGAGAACATGATGCAGGTGCTCGATCTTGCCTTGGAGAAGGAGCAGGACGTGAACGACTTGGATTACAACAAGTACTTGCGCAACTTGCATCCTGAGGTGATTGGATTTAAGGTCAAGTGATGAAACAAACGAGGGGTTTTGACGAGTCGCTTTGCGTCACTGCGAGGAACGAAGCAGTCCAGAAAAATGTGCTTTCTGGATTGCTTCACTGCGTTCGCAATGACGCGAAGCGGGTCTTGAGTTGTCTTATAATACTGCTGTTCCTCGTGCTGGCTGCAGGATGCAGACAACGACATGATGATGACGCAGATTTAGCCATCTTCAAGTACAACGAGGCGGCTGGCATCGTTTCCCTCGACCCGATCTACGCCAAGGACGTGGCGCACATCTGGGTCTGCAATCAGGTGTTCAACAGCCTCGTGGCCTTCGACGACGAGATGAACCTCGTGCCGATGGTGGCCAAGTCGTGGGACATCAGCGAGGATGGGTTGGTCTATACTTTCCATCTGCGGGATGATGTGTTTTTCCACAATGACACTTGTTTCAAAACCCCGCGTTGCGTGACCGCCCAAGACTTCGTCTATTCCTTCAACCGCGTGGTCGACAAAAAGACGAACTCGCCCGGGCTTTGGATTTTCTCGTCCGTCAAGCACGATGGCGACCAATATGCTTTCAAGGCCTTGGACGACACCACCTTCCAAATCGGGCTTTCGAAGCCTTTCCCGCCGTTTTTGGGCATTTTGTCGATGACCTACGCCTCGGTGGTGCCGCATGAGGCCGTCGAGTATTATGGCGACGACTTCCGCAGCCATCCTGTCGGGACGGGACCGTTCAAGTTCCAGTATTGGAAGGAAGGCGTGAAGCTCGTCTACCGCAGGAACCCCAATTATTTCGAGCGCGATGAGGCAGGGGAGAGGTTGCCCTATATCGACGCCGTCTCCGTCAGTTTCTTGATTGACAAGCAGGTGGCTTTTTTGGAGTTCATCAAGGGCAAGTTCGATTTCATGTCGGGCATCGATGCGCGTTACAAAGACGAGCTGCTGACCTACGACGGCCAGTTGCGGAAGAAGTACGAAGACAAGATACAATTGATCACGGAGCCATACCTCAACACAGAGTATTTCTCGTTCTATATTGACCCGAACGACCCGCTTGGTCCCGACCGCTCACGCGCTTTGCGGCAGGCCGTCAGCCTTTGCATCGATCGCGAGAAGTTGTTGCGCTACCTGCGCAACGGCATCGGCGAGCCGGGCACGGGTGGCCTGATTCCCGTAGGCTTGCCTGGGTATAGTTCCACCATCGGCTATGGCTACGACCTGAAACGCGCCCAGCAGTTGGTGGCCGAAAACCATTTGGAAGGCCATATGCTGCAACTCTCCACCGTGGCCGACTATGCCGACATCGGGAAGTTTGTGCAGAGTCAGGTGGAACAAATCGGGCTGCAATGCAAGATGGAGGTGATGCCGCCCGCCACGTTGCGCAGCATGAAAGCCAATGGCAGCCTTCCGTTCTTCCGCTCCTCTTGGGTGGCCGACTATCCCGATGCCGAGAACTACCTCTCGACCTTCACGACTGCCAACTTCGCCCCTTCGGGACCGAACTACACGCACTATTCCAACCCCAAGTTCGACCAACTCTACGACAAGGCGATGGCCTGCAACGACTTGGCGGAACGCACCAAGTATTACACCGCTATGGACAGCCTGATGATGCGCGATGCGCCCGTGGTGGTGCTGTTCTACGACGAGGTATTGCGTTTCGTCAACAAGCGCGTGAAGGACTTGGGTAGCAACCCAACGAATCTTTTGGATTTGAGAAGGGTGAAGATTGAGTAAATTTTTTATGGTTTTCTTTTAAGGGGGACTCCAAAGAATCATATAAAAGGAAGCTCCTACGGGGCTTTTGGGGGAAGTTTCATTAAGTAGATTGTGATTGTTTGTTATTATTTTTCGGAATGATAACAAGATTGCGGGTTTATTTCTATTTTTGCCCAATGGAAAAACAGAATTGATATGAGAGATGAAGAATTGTTGAGTGGTGAGAACCTTAATATCGAGTATAAGCGGGAAGTGCCCGAAAAGAGCATCAAGTATGTGAAGAGTGTGGTCGCATTTGCCAATGGAAGCGGCGGACGGATAGTGTTCGGCATCGATGATGAGACGCGAGAAGTGGTCGGAATGGACAACGAAACCATCTTCAAGACGGTGGATGCCATCACGACGGCCATTGCCGACAGCTGCGAGCCAGCCATTATGCCTAATGTGGCACTGAAAACCATTGAGGACAAGACGGTTATCATCGTTGAGGTGGAAGCCCAGCGCAATCGGCCTTATTATGTGAAGTCGTTGGGTTTGGAGAAAGGCGTTTTTGTCCGGGTGTCGGGCACGACGCGCCCAGCCGATTCGTATATCATTCGTGAGTTGATGTTTGAAGGCGCGAATCGCAGTTTCGACCAGACGGTGTGCGTGGGCTTGGAGGTGACGGAAGACGAGATTGAAGCCTTGTGTCGCAAGCTGAGCACGGTGGCGAAGGAACATTGCCGGAGCGAAGAAGAACAACGAAGAGTGAAGGACGTGACCAAGAACAACTTGGTTTCGTGGGGCGTATTGGTGGAGAAAGACGGCAAACTTCTCCCGACCAATGCATTTACCTTGCTTACGGGTAATGCAGCCTTGCCCACTAAGGTGCAATGTGCTGTTTTTAAGGGAAATACTAGGACGGTGTTTGTGGACCGACGCGAGTTTGAAGGACCTGTTTACGAGCAGTTGGAAGAAGCCTACAAGTATGTGTTGGCGAAAATCAATTTGGGCGCACGGATTGACGGGCTTTATCGTGAGGATGCTTTTGAGATTCCTGAGCAGGCCATTCGTGAGACGTTGGTCAATGCCATAGTCCATCGGAGCTACTTGCAACCGTCACACATTCAAGTGATTGTTTTTGATGACAGGGTGGAAATCACTTCTCCAGGTGGTTTGCCGCCAGGCCTGACTGTCGAACGGATGAAGCAAGGCTATTCCATTGTGCGCAATGAGGCTTTGGCCAATGTCTTCCTGTATATGCGCCTGTTTGAGCATTTTGGGAGCGGCATTCCTAGAGTGGTGGAAATGGTGAAAAGTTACGGTTTGCGTGAGCCAGAGTACATTGACATGGAAGTTGGTGTTCGGGTGAACTTCTACCGTTTGCCAGAGGAGATTAGGCAAGAGATTAGGCAAGCTGCTGCACAAGTTACCACACAAGTTAATATGGCTGATAATCAATCTGTTGATATTCTAATTGACAAAGATACCACCCAAGCTACCACCCAAGCTACCACCCAAGTTACCACCCAAGTTACCACCCAAGTTACCACCCAAGTTGAAACATTGATTATCGGTATTGGAGATGGGTTTTATCAAAGAGATGAACTTATGCAACAATTGAATTTAGGCAATATCAGATACTTCTCGAAGTCATACCTCGTACCTGCCATCCAGCAAGGCTACGTTACAATGCTCTATCCCGACAAACCCCGCCACCCAAAGCAGAAGTATTACTTGACGGAAAAAGGCAAGGAACTGCTGAAATTGTTGAAATCTCAACCATAAAACACCAATTCTATGATAAATGTTGTTTTATTGCTCAAATCGCTCTTGTTTTCTAAATATATTATTGGTTTTCAATATATTATGAGATTTGTTGAGGTTCCTGTTATTCTTTCGCAACCCGTACTATGTGGCTTCCGCCCTTGGAATCCGTGATGCGTAATAAATATATTCCTTTCACCAATCCGCTCAAGTCTACCTCGTTTGTCTCCCGCAGCGTTTTCACCAACTGCCCAAGTTCATTGTAGCATTGTATTTCACTGTCATTGATACCCTCAATATGCACAAAACTTTGCGTAGGATTGGGAAACACACTTATTGTTTCGGCGGTTTCGTCTATCCCGTCGCAGTCCTCGACGATGTTGCTGAACACCTCACCCCAGTCCGAGCTCATGTAGGTATCAGCACTTCCGCATGGAACGATGAGGCAGCAGCTGCTTAGCACCTCGAAAGAAGTAAGGTTATACAAAGAGGCTGGCGTTTCGCCCAAGCACCACACCGTGTCCATCGGGCATACAAAGGCGTGGTCTCCAATTTCCGTGACCGTGGCGGGGATGACGGCTTTTTTCAGGCCCTCACATACGTAGAAGGCCAAGTCTCCAATGGTTGTTACGCCATCGGGAATAGTGATGGACTTCAAACCTGCTTGGTCAAACAATCCCTCTGCAATCTCCGTCAAGGCTTCGGGAAGGCTGACAATGGCGAGATTGCTACATCCGTGAAACGCATATTCGCCTATCGTGGTGATGGAATTGGGAAGGTCCAAGCGGCACAGACCGTGGCAAGAGGAAAACGCCCAATCTCCAATCTTGGTGGTCGTTTCGGGAAGCGTGAAATCCTCGAGGCGGGTACAACCGTAAAAAGCATCTCTTCCGATTTCTACGATGGATTCGCCGAAATCGACATGCCTCAACTCGGGACAAAACGCAAACGAATGATTTCCCAACGAAACCAATGAATTGGGCAGCGTGACCGTAACAAGTGTCTCGTATTCATAAAACGCGGCATCGGCCACTTTTATGGTTCCTTCGTCGATGACCAAATCCACCAAAGGCATCTTCTCTTTGAAACCCAAGCACCAGCCGTCCAAATAGAGCATCCAGCCGTTGGGTTGGAGGTTGTACCATCCCGTATTGACGAAGGCCTTAGCATTGACACGGGTCACTGTGCTGGGAATGTGGATGTCATACAACGAGGTGCATCCCTCAAACGCCCGTTCACCAATGAAAGTCAGCGTGCTGGGGAAGGAGATGGAAGTCAGTTCCGTGCAGTCCTTGAAGGCCCAAAACCCGATTTGCGTCACCGTGTAGGTGATGCCGTCGTAGGTCACCGTTTCGGGGATGACCACATCGCCGGAATAGCAGCCCCAACCAGGTTGTGAGCAGTGCCCAACCCTAACTTCAGGGCCTTCTGTGTAGTCATTAATCCAGTAGTAAATGCCATCCACTTCAAAGTCGTAGGCCAGGGCTTGCATCGCGAAGCCGACTACAATCATTAAGGTTACGAATAATTTTTTCATTGCTTTGAGATTTTATTGTGAATACTTTTGTGTTTGAATTTTGATGCAAAAGTAGGTTCACTTAATAAACTTGTCAAGAAAAACGATGTATCAATTTGTATCAGTTTTTGTGCAATATCTTGATTTTTAATATTTTATTCTTTGGCAAAATCAAGAAGTGTTGTAGGCAGAGGAGCCTCGTTTTCAAAAATTGCCTTCATCTTTCTGGCACGATGCGACACAGTGGGATAGGCTTTCTGCATCAAGGCCGAAACATCGGCATCCGAAAGCCCGAGCAAGTAGAGGCAGCAATAATCAAGGTCGCCCTTGGTAAGGTTAGGATAGGCTTTGGCCAAACGAAGGGTAAACTGGTTGAAGTGGCGGTCGGCAGCCTCGCGCAAAGCCATCACCTGCTCCTTGCCCAAAGCATAGTCCTTATAAATGGTGCAGTCCATCTGCGACTTGAACTGCCCTTGGTTCACCCTTTCCATAATCAAGCGGCATATCGGCTCCTCGGCAAAACTCGCTGCCTGCGTGTCGGGCTTCGATGCCGTGTCGTTCTGTCGTAGCATTTGGTCTTTCAGCTCCCGTAGTTCTTGGTTGCTTCGCTTCAGTCGTCCCGACATCGCGGTCTGCTCCATACGGTGAGCGTAGCGTTCCTGCTCCATCTGTTTTTTCCCTCTGCGTTTCATCGCGACAATGCTGAGGACGACTGCCACAACAGCCATTGGCAACACCACAGCGAGGGTTGTTCTTATGGTCTTCTGTTTTTCTTGTTGAGCGATTAGTTCCTCTCGTCGCTGGATATAATCGTTGAAAAGACGCTCATATTCAACCTTCTGTGGCAGTGTCTCTTGCTCCAACGTCACATTTTGGGTGAAAAATCGCGAATACTTGTTCATGTTTGCACTATCGCCCAAGGTTTCATAGATTTGAGAGAGCGTTTGCGCTGTTTGCATTTGCTGCTTCTCATCAGTCGAATTGTCAAACACGGGTTGCAAATAAGCCAAAGCGGAGTCGTATTGCTTTTCTTCGAAATAAACCCAGCCTATGGTCGACAACACATTTGACGTCAGTATTCTCGGGCAGGAAGACAAACTGCGTTTCAATTGTTCGATAGCCGTTGCCCCATCGAGGGTCAGCTTGTATGCGTTGATGGTGCGTCGTAAATTGATTACTTGGAAATTCAGTTCGCTGGTGTCGGGAATCAGCTCTATGGCTTGGTCATAATAATACAGGGCACTGTCATATTGTTCGGTTTTGTCGAATTCATAGCCCAAGAAAAAGAGGTTTCTGGCTATGGATGAGGGCGGAGGAGGTGCCATGCTGCGGTTGATTTCAAGCGATTTTTTCGTGAAGTA
>Ga0247609_10004404_pt1 | contig 14008 bp, 21 predicted proteins | sample 172DNAGHGlowgp2_FD_193487 | JGI IMG/M metagenome (GOLD analysis project Ga0247609, IMG submission 193487) | Sheep rumen microbial communities from Palmerston North, Manawatu-Wanganui, New Zealand - 1728 DNA GHGlow gp2 | ecosystem: Host-associated > Mammals > Digestive system > Stomach > Rumen ...
TAAAAAATCTTAGTTTTAGCCCCCTTAGTTCAATGGTAGAGCGGCTGTTTTGTAAGCAGTAGGTTATGGGTTCAACTCCTATAGGGGGCTCTTGGAAGATCAACCAGAACGGCTTCTGGACTTGTCTTGAAAACAATGTGTACTGTGATAGGTATAGGGATCGACACCTTGGTCTTCCGCTATGGGAATTAAGAAAATAACAATAGAATTTGATGAAGATTGGCAGGCACCTTATAATCTGATTACACCCCAGAGGGGTAATCCTTGTGCAAATTGCAACAACAATCCTGCTAATAATCCTCTAGCATCAGGAGTCTGTAATTGTGTGCTGCCTTATTTGAATAACACCTATTATTAATCGGGATTTAGCGCAGTTGGTAGCGCATCTGGTTTGGGACCAGAGGGTCAAGTGTTCGAGTCACTTAATCCCGACTATCTAGGAAAGACTAGTTTACCATAATTGTTAAACCCAGTTTTCGCACTATACTGGCTAAAGAAAGTGCCATTTTGACAGGGTGCGCCGAATGGATAAGGCATAAGTCTTCTAAACTTACGAGCCGAAAGCTCACTGTGGGTTCGAGTCCCACCCCTGCCACATGGTTAAATTAAAGTGGAAAGAAGAAGAAATTAAAGATATTGTACAACGGGCTGTTGAAGGTGGAGAATCTTATTGCTCAATAGGCAAAGATTATGGTGTAGCACATACTACTATCAGAAAGCTCCTAATTAGATTAGGATATAATATTAATAGACACTCTGGGCCTGGAGGAAAACATAAAAATCAAAGAAAAGAAGATTCTGTTTGCGAAAATTGCGGAAAAGTATATAAAGCATATAGAACCTCTTTTGGTAAGTTTTGTTGCAATAAATGTGAGCACGAATTTCATAGAAAGCAAAAATATCAGATGCTTATAGAAGGGGATGAGTCTATGATGAGAGCAAATTATTCCCCTAAAATCTTTAAGCAATTTATTCTAGCAGAACAAGATAACAAATGTGCAATTTGTGGAATGGCTCCTGAATGGAATGGAAAACCTTTAGTTTTTATTCTAGACCATATTGATGGTCATGCTTCAAACAACAAAAGAGAGAATCTACGATGCATTTGTCCAAATTGTGACAGTCAGCTTGACACCTATAAGTCAAGAAATAAATGTGGAGAAAGAAGTTATTATAGATATCATAAAGAGGAGAAAAGTGGAACAGAAGAAATTTAAAATTTTTGGAGAGCCTTGGCGGATTAAATGGATTGACTGTATTAAGAATCCAGATAATCCTGACCTTTGGAGATTTGGAGAGACTGATACTGGGGAGCACCTCATTAGAATTTCAACACAGACAGTTAATGGTACTCCAATTAAAGCAAGAAGTCAGGAGGTTACTAAAATGCATGAGTTTATCCATGCAATTCTTGATGAGGGGCAGTTTCTTGAAGAATCCACTAATGAGCCCCTTGTAGAGTGGGTAGCCAAATGCTTAGTTTCTTTAAAGGAGCAAAATATGTTGTAATATGGAGAATAAAGAGTTTAAGGTAGAGTCTTTCATGAAAGTGACTGAACTGGTTAAATTCATGAATAAAAAAAGACTAGACAGAGGAGACATTATTAGTATAATCCCAAAGGATGATTTTTTATTTTTAATTTATATTGACTAATGGAAGAGCAGGAGAAGAACCCACATGTAATGACTGAAGAAGAGTTTGAGTCTCATCTTCATAATACACTTAATCTGATTAGCTTTGAGGCTGTGCGGAGATTTAAATCTGTGCTGAGAGCCTTTAGGAGGGGTAGGGTTACTAATTATGGATATATCGTTCCCAATAGGGCTTTCCATAATAGAAAAAATACCTGTAAGCGAAAGGGCAGACACAGCAGGGCAAATAACGAATTCAAGAAGAAGCTTTATGCAAAGTACAAAAAATACGGAAAACGTTTTGATGGACAGTGAGTATAATGAGGAGCCCGTATATTATTGCCCACACTGTCTTTCACTTAAAATCAAAGTGTTAGATTCCTTTGTGAATTACTGCGATGATTGTGGTTGTACTGAAGTAGAGACCACTGACATATTTACTTGGAGAAGGTTATATAAACAAAGATTTGGTAAAGATTTTTAATAATAAAATTATGGAAGAGAAAGAAATTAAGAAGGAAAAGCTTACTTACGAAGAGCTTAACAATGTGTGTCACCAGCTGAGCGAGCAGTCAAGAACTCTGTATCAGAAGCTTCAGGAGGCCAATCTATCTAATGCTTTTAGAAGACTTGACTATCTGTTTGCTGTTTTGGATAAGTCTAGCTTTTTCCCTGATGACTTTGTGAAAAAGTGCACAGATGAAATTGTTGCAATGATGACTGTTCCAGAGACTAAGGAGGAGGATAAGTAAAATGGCTACTGGGGAGAATAAACCTGACAATGTAATAGGGATCCCCACCACTTTAGATAAATTCTTTAGGTATTGGGTAGAGTTTTTAAGACCTCTACATGGATTAACTGAAAGAGAAATTGATGTTATTACTGCGTTCCTTAAAAAGAGATATGAATTAAGTAAAGACATTCTTGACCCAATAAAACTTGATAAGTACCTTATGAATGAGGGAACTAAAGCAGAAATTAGAGATGAATGTCATATTTCTCCTGCACATTTTCAAGTGATTATGGGTAAACTAAGGAAGAGTAAAATCATTAAAGATGGTAACATCAATCGTAAGTTTATACCCAATATTAAAAGTGATGGAGACACTATTCAGTTGTTACTGTACTTTCAACTAAAAGATGAAGTATAAAGATATCTTAAAGAGGTTATCGGAAGAAATGAATCTTGAGGAGGAAGTGATTGATACTGCATATAAATCTTTCTTTGAATTTATAAGAGAGACAATATCAGCACTTCCTCTTAAAGAGGACTTAACAGAAGAAGAATTTAAAGCATTAAAGACTAACTTTAACATACCTGCACTGGGCAAGTTACATTGCACCTATGACAGATATTTAAACAAGAAGAAGCAATATAATTATGGTAATAAAGAAAATAAAACCGATGTTTACTAGGATTGTGACCACAATGGATATGTATGTGGAAGACACAACAACTCCTGGGGGTCTCATAGATGTTAATAAACTAAAGAGAGGCATTAAGGAATATCAAACGGTGGTTGCTGTTGGCACTAGCGTTAGATATGTTAAGGAGGGAGACTTAGTTTGCATTAATCCTGATAGGTATGCAGTCAGAAAATTCAGCAACGATTCTGTAAAAAATGATTTGCTGGAGAACACTATTACTAGATATAACTTCAATGTGGTAAAAATCGAAGATAAAGATTATCTACTACTTGATGAAGCTGATGTTGAATTTATTGTTGAAGACCACGATTAAGCAAAGAGGCTCAGCTAATCACTGAGCCTTTATTTTTATATGAAGCTTAAATATATTATAGACGCACTTAACCACTACTTCCTTAATAAATATCCTAATGCCAATGGCTGGTTTATAGGAAAGGAATCTATAGAGCCTACTAGGCTTAATTTATATAAGAAGTATAAGGTTGAGATCTTCTACCACACCCCAGGTAAAAATTATCCTGCTTATACAAAGCAAACTATTGATAGATGCCCAGAGGGTGCAGAGGAAATTCTAAAAGAAAACTTTGTAACTCAGTTACTTACTGATATGTTTAGTAACCTTCAAAGCTTTGAAGAGTATGAAACTTTTTAAATACGAAGGGTATAATCTTTCAATCTCTGAAGAAGCAATGGTGCTGGACCCATTTAAGAAGTTATGGAGAAGAGATAAAACGAAGGGCAAAGAAAGAGCTATACAAGAACTTGGGTATATCTATTTTATGGAGGACAGCAGATCTGATTATCAGATGTATAAGGATAGGGAAGAAAGAAGTACTCAGGTTAAATTGGGGGAAGGACTCCCAGAGGACTGGAAACCAGACAAACTAGTACAGGAAGCTCAGGAGTTCTATGCAGGATTTAAATCTGAAACAGCACTGCTTCTTGCGGACATAAGAACAGCAATTGCTACTTTAAGAAAGGGCATGATTACCCAAGAGCAGTTAGATGACATTGACCCTGAGAAGAAACCTACAGTATTAAATAATTATGCAGGGGTAATCAGTAAGCTTGCAGATCTAGCTCAAAAGGTTGATGAGGTTGAAAGAAAGATTACTTCTGAAACTGTGCACAGTGATAAGGTCAGAGGGTCTGTGGAAAAGGCTATGTTTGAAGACGATTTATAATGGAGATAAAAACTAATAAATATCAGACTCCAATTACTGATGAGTTGTTAGAGAAATATCCTGAAGAGGTTAGAGAACAGCTATTTGATTTTATCAACAGTGTTGATTTTATCAAATGGCTGATTTCTCCTGATAGGCCCTATGCAAAGGATTGCCCTCATGATGAGCAAGGAAGAGTAATTGTGGATTTAGCACATCCCCATATAATTGAGGATGCTGATTATTTTAGGCCAGCAGCACTTCATTATATGAAGCATGGGTGCTATACATTTTTAAGGCCAAATAGCAATCCTCACTCAGAATATAGAAAATTTTGGGCTGAGGAGAAACGGCGCTGTTATGAAGGATATGTTAGAGAAAGTGATGGAGAATGGATTACTGGACTGTGCTACTGGTTTCTTAATTATAACCCAATGTTGGTTAATAGAATTGTTCCAGGAACTAGAAGAGCAGAGCGTGTTGAATCATTCCCATTCTTCTTTGAGGGTATCTATTGGAGGTTCCATTATCTTCAACAAACTAAATTAGAAGGTAAACATGCTATTGAGTTAGCTAGGCGTCAGTGTGCTAAATCATACACTTTATCCTCTATTATGACTCACAACCTTATTTTAGGAGAAGCAGACCCCAATCCGGAGACACATAGAAGAAGAACAACAGTGCTTACTGCTTATGAAAAGGAATACCTAAAAGATGATAAGGATGGTACCTTTTCTAAGTTTAAGCCTGCTCTTGGATTTATATTTACCCACACTCCTTTCCCTCACCTCATGCTTAAAAACTCTCCAAACGAGATGTCTTGGCAAATGGGATATAAGAATGAGCTTGGAGTAGAAGATGGTTCTCTAAATCAAGTACTTGGAGTATCAGCTAAAGACAATCCTGATAAGTTGAGAGGTAAACGTGGTTGGGTACTCTTTGAAGAAATGGGCTCATTTAAAGGATTGCTGGCTCTATATGATACCACAAGAAAGGGTGTAGAAGATGGTAATTATGCCTTTGCTACCATGTACCTTGTAGGTACTGCTGCTGAAGATGAATCTGATTTCACCTCTGCTAAAACTCTTTTGTACAATCCAGAAGGTTATAATATTTACTCCATAAAGAATGTATTTGATAAAAAGGGTCAAGGAAAACCAGAATTTGGATTCTTCTTTCCCTCTTATGTAAATCGCTCAGGTTGTTACAATGAAGATGGAGTATCGGATGTAGTCAAAGCTCTTCTGGAGATTTTACTTGCTAGGTATAAAGCTAAGTATTCTGCTGACCCTCAATCTGTTTTAAGAGTTATTGCTGAGGACCCAATTACTCCAGCAGAGGCCATTATAAAGGTTAGAGCATCCTACTTCCCCACTCCTTCATTGACTGAGAGACTTTCTCAATTAGATGAAGACCCAAAAGCCTATAATGATGTCTATGTAGGTGATTTAGTACTCAGGGATGGAGAAGTAGTATTTACTCCTACTGGAGATATTCCTATTCACAAATATGGAGTGGAAAATTCCACTAGGGGAGCCATTGAAATATTTGAAATGCCTGAGAGAAACAGGGAGGGAAAGGTATATAGTAACAGATATATAATAGGTCATGACCCTGTGGATAATGACCAAGCCAACTCTTCCTCTCTAAGTTCTACTTTTGTGTTTGATTTATTTACAGATAAAATAGTTGCAGAATATACTGGAAGACAGCCTTTTGCAGATGATAACTATGAAATAGTTAGAAAACTGTGTCTTTTTTACAATGCAAAATGCCTGTATGAATCTAATAAGAAGGGTATATTTGCTTATTTTAGTAAAATGAATTGTACACACCTTCTGGCAGAAACTCCTGAGTACCTTAGAGAGAAGCAGATGATTAAATATAGTGCTTTTGGAAGTAATAAATACGGTGTAAGTGCTAATGCAGCCATCAATGATTATGCTAATAGCCTACTGAGAGACTGGCTACTTAAGCCAGAAACTGTTTACATTAAGGGACCAGACGGAGAGATGGTAGAGGAAAGTGTTCCCATGCTCTACTCTATTAGAAATAGAGCACTTCTAGAGGAGTTAATTTCTTATACTCCAGAATTAAATGTGGACCGTATTAGGGCTATGGGTATGGTTATGTTGTATAGACAAGAGAAGGTAATTCTTTATCAGGGTAATCCTAGTGCAGACAGAGAGGAAGAAGCAGATGCCAACTATTTAGGCAACGATGATTTCTTCACAAAAAACTTTGACAGAAGAGGATTCCAGGAATTTAACAAAAGCTAAGATTAGTCTTAATTTTTTATTTATTCTCTTGGAATAGCATAAAAGATTTTATACATTTGCACCAAATTTAAATGGTATTATATGAAGGATAATTACATAGGATTCCCACAACAACAACTCCCCTTTACAAGCAAAGGCAAGAAGTGGAGAAAGGCATGTGTTGATTGGGGAACAGACCAAGCCACTATCACATATAGTCCAGTAAGAAAGTCATTAATTCACAAAAAGATTAATTATGATTTACTGAATGGCATTCTGCATATGCAGGATCTGGAAGCAATTATAAATCCTAACCGTATTGAGGCAGGATTTATTCCTGACAGAATTCAGCACTATCCTATCATGAATGCCAAATTAAATATTCTTAGAGGTGAGGAGTCAAAAAGAGTATTTGATTTTAAGGTTATTGTAACTAACCCTAATGCCCTTTCTGAGATTGAGGAACAGAAGAAACAGGAGGTCTTTGCCAGATTGCAACAAACCATTATGGAGAGTTCTCAATCTCAAGAAGAGCTTGAGCAGAAGATTCAAAAGCTGGGGCAGTACTATACCTATGAGTATCAAGATATCCGTGAGATAAGAGGTAATGCTGTTTTACAGCATTATATGAAGGAATACAACATTCCTTTTATGTTCAATCAGGGATTCATGGATGCTATGGCTGTGGGGGAAGAGATGTATCAGTGTGATATAGTTGGTGGTGAGCCAGTAGTAGAAAGACTAAACCCCCTGAAAGTCAGAGTATTCAAGTCAGGATACTCTAATAGAATAGAAGATGCAGATATGATTATTCTGGAAGACTATTGGTCTCCCGGAAGAATTATTGATACTTACTATGATGTCCTGACTACCAAGGATGTTAAATATATAGAGAGTATCCCATTTGCTAATGATGCTTCTGATACAGATTCAATGGATAATATTGATGAAAGAAGGGGCTTTATAAATATGCACATGATTGGTGATGTGTTTGAGAGCCAGCCTTTTGACCCCAATTATCTATTTGCTGCAAGTGATGAAGCAGATGATTTACTTCCCTATGACCTTGCTGGTAACATAAGAGTCTGCAGAGTATTCTGGAAATCAAGAAGAAAGATTAAAGAGATTAAATCATATGACCCTCAGACTGGAGAAGAGATCTTTAATTTCTACCCTGAAACCTATATTCCAAAGGAGGAACTTGGAGAGGAGGAGAAAATATTTTGGATAAACGAAGCTTGGGAGGGTACAAAGATTGGAGAAGAGATTTATGTCAATATGAGGCCAAAGCCTGTTCAGTATAATAGGCTCGCTAGTCCATCCAGATGCCACTTTGGTATTATAGGCTCTATATATAACCTAAATGATGACAGACCCTTCTCTATGGTGGACATGATGAAGCAATATAATTATTTATATGATGCTATTCATGACAGACTAAATAAGTTAATGGCTAGGAACTGGGGTAAGATTGTCAGGTTGGATATTGCAAGAGTTCCTAAAGGATGGACAATTGATAAGTGGCTCTATTATGGAGAAACTTTAGGATTAGCTGTTGAAGATTCTTTCAAGGAAGGCAACATAGGTGCAGCAACTGGTAAAATTGCTGGAGCCCTTAATAATAATTCTACTGGAGTAATTGATGCTGAACTTGGCAATTCCATTCAACAAAACATCAATCTTCTTGAGTTTATCAAGATGGAGATGTCTGAGGTTGTGGGTATTACTAAACAGAGAGAGGGCCAAATTGCAAACAGAGAAACTGTTGGAGGAGTAGAGAGAGCTACTTTGCAGTCCTCACACATTACTGAGTGGGTATTTACTATTCATGAGGACTTAAAGAGAAGAGTTCTTGAGTGCTTCCTTGAAACTGCTAAAATTGCTTTTAGAGGCAGACATAGAAAATTCCAATATATTCTGCCTGACTTTACACAAAGCATTGTAGAGTTTGAAGGGGATGAATTTGCTGAATGTGATTATGGTCTAGTTGTAGATAACAGTGCTTCTACTCAGGACTTAAGCAATAAACTAGATATGCTTGCACAGGCAGCTCTTCAGAATCAAACATTATCATTCTCAACAATTATGAGACTTTATGGTTCTGCTTCCATTGCAGAAAAGCAGAGAATGGTTGAAAAGGATGAGAATGAAATGAGACAAAGAGCACAGCAAGCACAACAAGAGCAGCTACAGGCTCAGCAGCAGCAGGCACAAATGGAGATGCAAGCAAAGCAGGAAGAGATGCAGATGAAGGACCAACTTAATATGAGAGATAATGAAACTAGGGTTCTTGTGGCCACCATTAGTGCAAAAAACAATGAGAATGATGGAATTCCAGAGCCAGAGTACTCTCAAGAAGCTAAGGACAAACTAATGGAGCAGATGCGAGCGACGGATTTAAAGCTAAAGCTTGAAAGAGATAAGTTAGCAGAGCAAGTAAGAAGTAACAAGGCTAATGAAGCTCTAAAGCTGAAACAAATAAACAAAAAACCAGCGGCTCCTAAGCAATGAAAAGGAAATTAATACAATAAATAATGGAACACATTTGGGAAATTATTGGGTATCTCGCAACTGCCTTTGCAGGCACTTTCTTCGGCTGGTTATTTAGTCGCAGAAAGTATAATGAAGATGTGAATGCCTCGAAAGTTCAGAACTTTGATGCTGCACTTGGTGCATATAAGAAGATGTATGAGGATATGATTGGGGATTTAAAGGAGCAGGTTGAAGACCTGAAGAATGAGAATAATGGCCTGAAAGAGGAGCTCTCTGAAACCCGTAAACAAATTATTACTCTTACTAACTTTGTTTTGGCAAGTGCCATGCACGGGCAGAAGACAGACACGAATAATTTAGATGCATTAAAAGAAATAATTAAATAAATTAGTAAAATGAGAAAGCAAATCGAAATGAAGATCGAAGTTGGTGATGCCAACTATGTTAAACCGGGTGAGTATTTTGCTGTGCTTGATGCTAATAACAAACTGATTGCAATTAAGCAGAGACAGGATGATCTCTCCCTAAAGGAAATTGTTGACACTCCAGTGGCTGTGGAAAGCAATAAGACTCTCACCAAGTCTCTTGCTTCCCTTAAGGCTGGGGATAAGATTACCGTTGTTCCTTCTTCTGGTAAGGATGCTATGTCCAAGGTTACTATTACTATTGCAGAATAATATGGCCGGAAAATCTAGAAAAACCAAGACTGGGGGAAGACCCAAGCCGTTAGCTCATTCTCCAGGATTAACTGGGAGTAGGAGAAGATATGGCTGTGGAGGAAAGCTCAAAAAGAATTCATAAACTAACTATAGGAGCTTTAAAGGTTATTCCTATGTTGTTGGCAGCAACAACCCTATTAAACCAAGTACTTTCCTTTTTCACTATAGACTGGGAGGTACTTGGCTTTATAGGAGGAGTATCCTTGCTTCCCATGTTATTTTTATATCTTGCCAGTTACTGCTTTAAGTTTTGCAGTTATCACAGAATGTTTCTGCATTATGTAGTAGTATGTGATATTATCACTCTATATGATTACTATATAGGAATACCGATTTCTGCAGTAACCCTATTCCTACTTAACCTCATTATTGCTGGGGCCTTTTTATTCCTTATTTTATATTTACATCAAAAGAATGTTAGAGGTTATAAAGAAACAATTGCTAAAAATAATAGATGATATAGATTGTGGAAACAGTGACATATCAGAAGAAGAAGCAATTGAAGTAGCAAAGGTGTTAGGCAAATATACTAGGAAGGATAATCCTATGAGTAAGTATCAAGCTTATACTTATTTAAATATAAGTAGAGCAACATTTGATAATTTAGTTAAAGATGGATTACTTCCTAAAGGAAAGAAAGTAGCAGGATTTAAAGAACTGATATGGTATAAAAAGGATTTAAATAAATATATCAAGAGTAGGAAAACTGCTTAATCTTTTATAGAAACATGACAGAGGACAGATATTATTTAGGCAGTGACCTAAAGTTTAAAATTGAAGTTACAGCATCTGGGTTTGACCAAGCTACAGATGATTATACTGTAGATTTATACTGTGGTAATAAAAAAATTGCCTATACAAAGGCAGACATAGTAGCGCAAGAGGGTAATTATTATCTTCTTGTTAATACCTCTCTTCTGAAGCCAGGAACTATGAAACTGGTAATCACTGCAATGGTTCCAGATGAAGCATTTGCTTCAGGTGTTAGGAGAGAGGTTGAGGTTGTTAACATAGGAACTATTAAAAGTATTATCTAATGGGGTGTCTTACTGCTGCAATTTATACTGCATTTCTATATGACATTGACAGCAGTATAGAGAATAAAAATGTAGAATTAAATACTACTGTAAATTCACTCAACGCTGAATGTATTGTAGAATTAGTCAATGTTAATTTCATTGATGCATTAATATCTAGGGAGTGTAGTGATGTACATTTAGAACTGATTTATAGTCCACCAACTATTCATACAGCTATCAGTTTGGTCTGTAATGTTTCTTCAGGTGAATATGAATTTTTAAGAGTCATTGAGGGAAACATTATTACTATAGACGGACAATATATTAGAGTACTGAGAAATGGCGTATAATTTAAATATGACTGGAGATGAGGTAGCCAATCTGCTTAAACAGGTAGCAGAAAAGACTATTTACAATGAAGCTACTAGGCAGGTTTCCGGGCTTATGTCTCCAGAAGATAAAGCAAAGCTTGATGCATTAAAAAATGTAGAAATAGGTACCACAGACTTTTGGAATAGCTGTAAAGGATATATTCCTGAGAAAGGGCAAGTGATTATTTACTCTGATTACAAGTCTATAACTAAAGATGGAAAAACAGTTGATGTTCCTGGAATTAAAATTGGGTCTGGGAATGGCTATGTACAGGATTTAGCATTTTTAGGGGAAGATATTGCAAATGATTTGTGGTTACATATTAATAACAGAATAATACATATAACTCAAGGAGAAAGGGATTTTTGGAATAATAAACTAAATGTAAAAGATACCCAAGAAGTTATAGCAGAAACCCTAGTATTTAACAGAAATTAATGAAAGACAAATATGGCAGAAATTAGTAAAATTACATTGCCTTCGGGCAATACCTATGAGATTAAGGATGCAACCGCCAGAGAAATGATTGCTGGAGGCGTTTCCTTTATTGTTGCTTGGAATGGAAGTGCAGCGCCAGCTGTGGCAAGTATCCCTGAAGGCGTAGTTGTGGCCTATAATGGGACCTCCTACACAGGTACTCTCTCTGCAGAAGCTGCTCAGGCTGGTGCTTTTTATCTTGTAAAGTCTTCCACGGAGAAAGGCACTCTAGATATCTATGATGAATATACAGTAATTGGGGCTGCAGGTTCTAGGTCTTGGGAGAAACTAGGTGATACTCAACTTGATCTTTCAGATTTGGGAGACTTAGCCTACAAAGATAATGTAATACTCTCTAAGGGTTCTGGAGATGTTGTGTTGGGAGAATCCACAACATTTACAGCAGGTAGCTCTACTGTCACCTTTACTGGAGGCACTACAGACACTGTTCTAGGAAGTGACGCTACATTTACCACCACAGTAACTCCAACTACAACTAATGTTAAGGCTACTGCTTCTGGCACCGCTGTTGGTGCAAATGGAACTGCTGCTGCTATTACCGGATTTGGGACCCATAGTACAGAAACTTTTGTTAAGTCTGTTAGTGCAGAAACTTCTAATAAGCTTGTGACTACTTCTATTACTGGTACTAATGGCACAGAAACAGTTTCTAAAGTCACTAAAACGGCAAGTAAGCTTGTCACTACTACTGTTCCAAATGTTACTTCTGCTGGCAGTGCCTCTACTTGGAGCTTTGCTATGGGAACAGGTACTGATGCAGAAACTTTGATTATTTCAGGTGCAAACAGTACTGCTCCAACCCTTGGTACAGCCAAGACAGTTGCTACTGGAGCTGTTTCTTCCACAGGTACTGGTTCTGACATTGTCACTGCTGTTACTGTTAGTGATAAGACTGTTGCAAAAGTTGCTGCTTCTGCTACTACTGTGGCTACGGGTGCTGTAAGTAGCACAGGTACTGGTAGTGCAGTTGTGACTGATGTTACCATTGGGGATTCTGCTGCTGCCATTACTGCATTAGGAACTCCCACTACAAGTAACTGTTTAACCGGAGTAAAGGTTACTGCACAGCCTACTATTGCTCTTACAACTGGTGCTACCGCAGGTACAGGAGTGGTCTCTGTGGCAACAGGTATTACCTCTGCTACAACTACTACTAATAATAAAGACCAAGTTACTGCAGTTACCTCTGTTGGTACTGGTACTGCTGCTGCTCAAAAGATTACAGTTGGCACCAATGATAAGGTGACAGTTGCTAAATACAGTGACCTTGCCGTTTCTGCAAGCTGATCTAAAGAGATATAAAAACATTACTAACAAAAAGCCTCTCACAGAGTATTCTGTGGGGGGCTTTAGTATTATTGTCTTTCATATAATAGTTTACATATCTTTGCTGCCGTAAGCTTACAACAAGAATTATTAACAATTAAAATTAAAGTAAAATTATGGCAGAAGATACTAAAACTTATGTCTTTGGTGGTGACCAGGTTCCTGCCTGGCTTGCCTATGGTAATAATAACAATGGTTGGTTTGGTGGTAATGGTTTAGCTGGTGGTGCTCTTGGTTTCCTTTTGGGCCTTGTTTTTGGCAATGGTGGCTTTGGTAACTGGGGTGGATTCAACGGTGGCAATGGTGCCGCTGCTGCTTCTCTTGGTGCTCAGGCTACTGCCAACAGCAACACTGAGCTTCTTATGAATGCTATCAATGGTACTGATGCTGATATTAGAGCTTTAGCTACTATGTCTAATAGTGACTTTGACTCTATGAAGACCGCTCTTGCCACTCTGAATGCTGGTTTAACTAATGTGGGTTCTCAGATTGGTCTGAGCTCTCTGCAGGTTGTCAATGCTATTCAGTCTGGTAATGCTTCTCTTGCTTCTCAGCTATGTCAATGCTGCTGCGAGAATAGACTTCTCACAACTCAGCAAGGCTATGAGGCTAGAATTCAAACCATTGAGCAAACTAATCAATTAGGCTCTCAGGCTGACAGAAACACCAAGTCTATCACTGATGCCATAGCTGCTCAAACAGTGGCTATGAATGATGGGTTCTGTGCTATCAAGGAAAGAGAATTACAAAGTAAGATTGATACTCAGGCCGAGATTATCACTCAGCTTAGAGGTCAAATTGACAATGCCAACCAAACTGCTCAGATAGCTGCTATGCTTGCTCCTATCAAGAGTGAGGTTGATTCTATTAAGGCTTCCCAACCTAACACTGTTCCTGTACAATGGCCTAACCTTGTTGCCGTGAATAACACTCCTTATGCTGGAGGTTTCTATGGTTATGGCTATGGTTATGGTAATGGCGGTTCCTATTGGGGTTAAAGTATAGGAGGGAAATGTTATGGCAAGATTTCCTTTTCAGTACATTAACATCAATGGAATCCCAACAATAGAGGTGAGGAGAATTGTAGAAAAGGAAATCT
>Ga0247609_10004406_pt1 | contig 14002 bp, 9 predicted proteins | sample 172DNAGHGlowgp2_FD_193487 | JGI IMG/M metagenome (GOLD analysis project Ga0247609, IMG submission 193487) | Sheep rumen microbial communities from Palmerston North, Manawatu-Wanganui, New Zealand - 1728 DNA GHGlow gp2 | ecosystem: Host-associated > Mammals > Digestive system > Stomach > Rumen ...
TCGCGAGAGAGCTTTTTCTGTTCTTAAAAAGCCCAAAACCATTCCAATGGAGGGCATTTTTGCTGGCAGGCGGACAAAATATTTTTTTCTCGCCTGCCAGCTAAATTTCTTCCCTTAAAGCTAACAATTTTTCCCCTTAATGGGAACAATTGCCAGAATTAATATTTCTTGGCAATGTAAAGAATTTTTACCTAATAGGGAGGTATCGCATCGTTTTGTCAATCCGTTAGCTTGCAGTCCTCGAGATGATGGCTCGTATTTCTACCTGCTGTGGTTTTTAAATAACCAAAATGGGGGTCTCGAGTCAAACTGGATTGGAGCTTTTAAGTGGTACGCATCACGAACTATTCGGTAAATAAAACAAAAAAAGTGCTGCAGAAGATTCCTGCAGCACTCATTCATTTTTGAACCTAGTACCCAGACCCGGGCTCGAACCGGGATGGGTTGCCCCACTGGTGTTTGAGACCAGCGCGTCTACCGATTCCGCCATCTGGGCTCAAAAATTTTGAATTGCGTGTGCAAAGATACGAATAATAATTGAGAAACAATACTCGTAACGTGAAAATTTTCATTTTTTCCTTAATTTTCTGTCATTTACTTGGTAGATATGTGTTTTTTTTGTATCTTCGTAGCATCATTAAGAACATTATCTAATCCTTATGAAAATTAGCGAAAACTACTATTGCGTCATTCTGGCTGGCGGACGAGGAAGACGCCTTTGGCCATGTAGCCGGGATGAGTATCCTAAACAGTTTGTTGATTTCTTTGGAGTAGGGCGAACCCAACTCCAGCAGACTTACGATCGTGCAACTCACTTTCTGCCTCCGAAGAATGTGTTTGTATGTACGAATAAGGAATATGCACCTATTGTCAGGAAGCAGTTGCCTGAGGTGGCTGAGGAGAACTTGATGATTGAACCCGTGAATCGTGGTACGGCGCCAAGTGTGGCCTGGGCAAACATGCGTATCTGCAGGCGCAGTCCTAATGCGAATGTGGTGATTATGCCAAGCGACCAGTTTGTGCTCAACGAGGAGGCTTTCTATCGCAATATTGAAGAGGGACTTGAGTTTGTGGAGCACAACAATTTCCTGTTGACAATGGGCGTCACACCAACGCGTCCCGAGCCTGGCTATGGTTACATTCAAATGGGCGACGCCACCGATTTGCCCGACGTGTTTACGGTGCAGTCGTTTACAGAGAAGCCTGAGCGCGATTTTGCCACAATGTTTATGGACAGTGGCGAGTTCCTCTGGAACACCGGTCTTATTCTTGCCAATTCACATCATCTGAACGAGTGTTTCCATCATTTGTTCCCTGAGGTGATACGTCGTTTCGACAGTATGCCTGCCGACTTTAATATTGAACAGGAGATGGCCTTCGTCAACGAGACTTATCCGTCATATCCCAATGTGTCAATTGACCAAGGTGTGCTGGAGCACTATGAGAACGTGTGCGTGTTGCGTTGTGACTTCGGCTGGGCCGACTTGGGCACGTGGCATGCTATATACGAGTGTATGAGTCGTGGTGAGGGCGATAATGTGATTATCGACTCTGAGGTGATGATTGAGGATTCGCACAACAATGTCATTAAACTGCCGAAGGGCAGGTTGGGTGTGATTAACGGGCTCGATGGTTATATTGTGGCAGAAAACGGCAATGTGCTGCTGATTTGTAAGAAGGGCGACTCGTCGGCGCTTGTTCGTAAATATGTGAACGAGGTGCAGATTAAGTATGGGGACGATTTTATTTAATTGAGAATTGAGAATTGAGAATTAAAAAAGCGTTTGAGATTATTCAAACGCTTTTTGTATTTTATCGGCAATTTCCTTGAATTCGTCTTCGGAGAGTTTCAGCTTCTCACGACGGAAATCAGCATCTGCCTCGTTCTGCATGGGGATGAGGTGGATGTGCGCATGAGCTACCTCAAGTCCTAACACCACCTGAGCTACCTTGCGACATGGGAAGGCCTTCTTGATGGCAATGGCTACGCGTTTGGCAAACTGCTGGTAGCGTGCCAGTTCGGCATCGTCCATATCAAAGAAATAATCTACTTCACGACGGGGAATCACCAGTGTGTGTCCCTTCACCAATGGGTTGATATCCAAGAAAGCATAGAACTCTTCATTCTCTGCACATTTGTAGCTGGGTATCTCGCCTGCTGCTATTTTTGAGAAAATATCCATAGTGTTTGAAGTTTAAGCAATGGAAATATTGTCGATACGGAGTTTGATGGTGCCGCGTGGAATGGTGATTTCCACCTCGTCGCCCACCTTCTTGCCCAGCAGTCCCTGAGCGATTGGTGTCTTGATGGATATCTTGCCAGCACGCAGGTCGGCTTCGTTTTCGCTGACGATGGTGTATGACATCTTGCTCTTCGTGGTGAGGTTGGTCATCTCCACCTTGGTCAGAATCTGCACGGAGTCGGTGCTCAGTCGAGAGGTGTCAACCACCTTAGCCTCGGTGATGGTCACCTTCAGACGGTTAATTTTGTCTTCCAAGTGAGCCTGTGCCTCTTTGGCTGCATCATACTCACTGTTCTCACTCAGGTCGCCTTTTTCGCGAGCCTCTGCAATGGCAGCTGAGGCCTTAGGGCGCTCAACGCTTTCCAATCGCTGTAATTCGGCTACCAACTTATCGTAGCCCTCTTGTGACATGTAAGCCATATTATTTACAATTTTCAATTCTCAATTCTCTGTCACGTGCAAAAAATAAAGAATTCCGACGCTATGATGTCGAAATCCCCATAATGCTATCGTGTACTGTTATCGCATGCAAAGGTATGAATTTATTCTCAAACGACCAAATATTTTAGATGAAATTAATCATTCTTGCTTGATTTATGTCAAGAAAGTGTGTGGGCACACAAAAAATTTTAGCGTTGGAACTATCAGATTATCAAAAAGTTTGTATCTTTGCAATGTGTTTTTCATAGTATTAGATTTAAGGTTAACAAAGATTAGGAACTCAGCGGAGTTCCATTTTTTTTGTCCTGTGGCGAAGTACCTTGTAGATGATGAAGCCAGTGATGAAGCCGGCAATAACATCAATAGCATAATGGGCAAAGATGTAAACCGTTGCAAAACACATAAGTATATAGAACGGCAACATGGCGAAAATGAGTTTCTTGCTGCGTGTGTGGCAGGCAAGAAGTATCATGACGGTGGTGACGCCTACGTGACTGCTAGGGAAAGCTGCTGTGGGGCGCTCGCCTGCATCGTGTGTGATTTCCAGCAGATGATAGAAGAAGCCGTCGCTCCATCCCGGGGCTGCCATACGGTCGCTATGTGTCAGAAAATAGTCGGTTAAATTGGGGAATATGCCTGCAGCAATCTTGTCGGTGCCTGCTGCCAGATAGTAGAACTGTGGTCCTGTAACTGGCAGAATGACGAAGATGGTATAGTAGATGAAGAAAGAACTGATAAGCACATAGGAGGCCATGTGGAACTCCTGGTAGCGTCGGAAGAAATAATAGAGCAATATGACAGCCATCAGAGGGAAATAACTGACATAGCCTAGACACATCAGCTCGGACAACCATCCCCAGGGGCAATACTGTGAAAAGAGTAGGGAGGGCTGACAGTTGAAGAGCAGCTGTTCTATTCCGGCAAAGATGTGGTCGAGATTAGGCAGCATGCGGTTTATCTCGTAGGTATCGGGATAAAACAACGAAAGCGTCAACATTAGTCCAGAAACGCGTAGCAGATGGGTGAGTCGACAAGGGTGCCAACGATAGACGGCCCACATGACAGCCATCAGCAGAAGTGCCTTGCCGCGAGTCAGAAATAACAGGAGAGGATCAACCAGACTGTTCCACCAACAGAACATCAGCAGGAAGGTGAAGGCAATGTATGCAAGAATTACCCGCTCAACAGGCCAGATGCCTTTCGATAGTACGGAATGTGTCATAGCCATTTGTTCTTTTTATACCATGCAATGCTTCTGCGAACACCTTCCTCCAGTTTTACCTGTGGTTCAAATCCTAATTCCTGTTGTGCAGGTCGGATGTCGCTTCGCCAAGTGCGCTGTTTCATGATGTGGTATTTGTCGTTGTTCAGGGCTGTCACTTTGCCAGTCATATGGCCGATGCACTCGCCGCAGAACGTGATGATGCGCAACAGCCACAGGGGGGCAGTGATGCGTATCCACCATGGGTTGTCCAATTCTTTACGTATCAGATCGCTGAACGTAGATGATTGATAAACCTCTCCGTCCGAAAGAAAATACTTACGTCCCGTCTCGCCTTTCTCCAAAGCCAGAAAGATGGCCTGTACCACATCAGTGACATAGACAAAAGTAATGTCTTGCTGTTGAAAACCTACAGCAAAATCGGTGTGTGCCTGAATACTCTTGGCTATCATAAAATAGTCGCGCTCGCGAGGACCATAGACTCCTGTAGGGCGAAGAATGATGTAGGGAAAGGCTGGGCGTTGATCGTTGAGCGTTGAGAGATACTTTTCTGCAGCCAGTTTGCTTTTACCGTAGGCTGTATTCGGTTGAGGCTTGTCGTCTTCACGAATCTCGCGATAGGGCTGTTCTTCACGGATAGCACCCATGATGCTGAGCGAACTGATATAGACAAACCGCTTCAAAGGCATTTTTAGGTCAATCAGGGCACGCACCAGATTTTTCGTCCCTTCTGTGTTGATGCGGAAGAAATCCTCCTTATGAAGGCATTTGGTCACACCTGCAGCGTGCACCACGTAGTCGAACTGCAAATCCTTCAACTGCTCCTTCAACTGCTTTTCCGACGAGAGGTTTAACTCGATGAAACGGATACGTTCATCCTGCAGAAAATCCTTTGAACTCGACTTGCGTACTGCAGCCCATGTCTCAAAGCCCCGTTTGAGTGCTTCTTCCACAATGAAAGAACCAATAAAACCGCTGGCTCCTGTAATTAGTATCTTCATATTATAATTTCTTGATGGCTATAGATTGGGTAGAGCACTTGTGGAACAAATCGAAAATGCCTCGTAGCTTATCATAGTTTTCCACCTGGTGCAAAACCTTATTTATTTTAAATTGGAAGTCTATCTGAACCTTGTTGTCTGTCTGGGAGACGAAATATATACCGCTAATGCTCTTGTCGGGTGTTGATGCAGCAACTTGCTGAGGTATCTCTGCAAGAGTATAGCCTTCGGGCAGCGTAATGTTAACCACTACTTGTTGCGACATCTCCGATGGGAATTCCACAGGCATCAGTCGCTTGTCGCTTGTGAAACAGTTCTTGGCAAGAGGTGGCATATAGAAAGGAACGATATGGATTGTGTCGTGGTTTACGTCACCCTTTATAGTGAACTTCTCCTCTTCTGTTGCCTCCATGGCGAACTCATCGGTCTTGCCAGTCTTCTGCCGGTAGTGCTGAGCTGATAATCCGCGATACTGTGTAGTCTGCGTACCACTCATGGTACCATCATTAGCTAATGTGGCATTGACAATAGTCATTGTCTGCGAACGTACGGTTTTTTGTAAATTTACGGATGAACCAGATTTTCCCATTGTTAAAAGGTGTGCCCGTTCTACTAGCAGATTTTCAGGTAGTACGTTCAAATATCCTCCTGCCGACGACGCATCCACATATACGTTTGTGTTATTAGCCAGTTGAATACCTACAACAAATGTTGTCAACTTTTGGAGCGACGGGAAGTTGTATGGCATCAGTCCTTTGTCGCGTTGGCGCAGCAGTACTGGGACAGCATTCAGACCAACATCATGTAACGACTGTATGAGCAACATATTGATATCGGCATTGCTTCCTTTGCTCTGCTGGAGCGTCTTATGGGTGTTTTCTGGCCATAAATCGTATTTTCCGTCCCATTTGACTTTATTGAATACAAGACGACATACCGCTGCAGCACGCTCTTGTTCGTCTGCAATGCTAGAGATATTACCAGCCAGCATTTCGTCGTGCAATGGACTGTGGTTATTCAGCTGTTTGCCAAAATCCTCGTCATCCAGTAGTATGCGGTCAATGTCGTTCCATGTCTTTACATAGGAAAACGTTGGAGTGCCAACTGTGCTGAAACTCTTGAGTTCGGCAGTGATACCTGCACGATAGTCATTGATGTTCCAGACATATGCGTCTTTGGACATAGCCTTGAGGTCACGACCTACACAAACATAATGGTTTGTTTGGATGGTCACGGGTTTTGCCAGGAAGTCGCTTTCTAACTTATAGGTTAAAGAACTGGTAGTACAGGTACAGTTAAGCCTTTGTATGCCGTGTTCCTCAATATTGAATGCCAAATAAACAGGAATGTCCATTTCCAGACGTGCAAAGGCAACAGGCATGTCGCACTGCGCAGTCCAATCGCGAAGACGATAGAACAACTGGCTGTGTATGGTGTATTCATATTCTATCACCGTTCCCTGTCGTACATCAGGAACTGTAAACCTTACTTCGTAACTTTCATCGCCAACTTTCTCCTTGACGATATCTGAGCTTCTCAACTTCGTCTTTTTTACCTTGCCATTCTCCATGTTGTAAGCTGTTGCTTTCGGCTCTTGTACATCTTCCTCGACGAAGGTTCCTACAGCATCTTCCGTCACAGAATTGCCAGCCTGTTCGAAAGATGATGAAGAGATGCTTCCAACAGAGAAGTATCTGGCATTGAGCGACATTTTGGAAGCCTTAGGTCCTGTTTTTTCCTGATTAAGAATAGTATAAGGTATTGTGACGCTGGCAAAGCGTGCGCCTTCTGGCTTCAGGACTTTGATACGTATTCGCTCGTGGTAGTCCACCAGAAAGCCCTTCTGCTGGACGGTATAGTTGACGTCTGTCAGCCTGCAGAGCATAACGGCATCGGCATTCGGGTCCGGAGCATATTCAGTCATCTGCATCTCTTCCTTTGTCGGTTTGCCGAATTTCATGTTCACCAGGTTCTGGGCAGCAGTGCTGTGCCACAGACATCCAATCATTGCTAGGATTACTATTGATTTTAATGACATGGCTGTATTTTTGTTAGGAAGCGATGCAAAGGTATAAAAAAAAAGGAAAATAGGATTAATAATTGAATATATTTTGTATCTTTGCAGAAAAATAACTAAGAACATTACTACTATGAGTAAAAAGAAAGGTGGAAAAAGAGTGAATAAGAAGCAGCTGATAGAAATGTTGCAGACTTTCTTCCAAGAACATCCTAATGAGGTATTTTCGTTTAAACAGATATTCCGTGCGCTGAAACTTGATACGCATCCTGCCAAGATGCTCGCCATCGAAACGATGGACGAAATGGCATGGGACGACTATCTCACCAAGGCCAGTGACAACTCGTATCGCCTCAATCTGAAGACACAGGTACAGGAGGGAACGTTCATCCGTAAGGCTAATGGAAAAAATTCGTTCCAGCCCGACGATGGCGGAAAACCCATCTTTGTCTCCGAGCGCAACTCTATGTTTGCCCTGAATGGCGACCGTGTCCGTGTGGCGATGATGGCTCGCCGTCAGAATCATATCAAGGAGGCTATGGTGGTCGAAGTGTTGTCGCATAAGATGGATCAGGCTGTGGGTAAGCTGAAAGTGGAGCGCGATTTTGCCTTCCTCATTACCGAGGGTGCTATCTTTGCCCAGGACATCTTGATTCCTAAGAAGAAACTGAAAGGCGGTAAGACAGGTGACAAGGCTGTCGTGAAAATCACCCAGTGGCCTTCGAAGGAATCGAAGAATATTGTGGGTGAGGTGATTGACGTATTGGGTAAGGAAGGTGATAATAACGTGGAGATGCATGCTATCTTGGCACAATACGGACTGCCTTATAAATATCCGAAGGCTGTAGAGGATGCTGCCGAGAAGATAGAACCGGGTATCACTCCCGATGAAATTGCCCGTCGTGAAGACTTCCGTGACGTGTTCACCTGCACCATCGACCCCAAGGATGCCAAAGACTTCGACGATGCCCTGTCGCTGCGTGCAGCAGGTAAGGGCCTGTGGGAAGTAGGCATCCATATTGCCGATGTCAGTCACTACGTCAAGGAGGGCTCTGTTATAGATAAGGAGGCCGTAAAACGAGCCACGAGTGTCTATCTTGTTGACCGCACTATTCCGATGTTGCCAGAACGCCTTTGTAATTTCATCTGCTCCCTGCGTCCTGACGAGGAAAAACTGACCTACTCCGTCATTGTAACACTTGACGAGGAGGCCAACATCAAGAACGGTCACATTGCACATACCGTCATTAAGAGCAATCGGCGCTATGCCTATGAGGAAGTGCAGGAAGTGCTGAAGCCCACCCCCTCCAAAAAGGATGGGAATAAGAAAGAGACAGTGGAAGACCCGTATGCAGAGCAACTGCGAACCTTAGACCAATTGGCTAAGAAGTTGCGTGAGAAACGCTTCAAGGGTGGTGCTGTAAAGTTTGATCGTGAGGAATTGCATTTCGATATCGACGAAGATGGAAAGCCCATTCGCGCCTATTTCAAGAAATCGACTGATGCCACCCAGCTCATCGAGGAATTTATGTTGCTGGCTAATAGGTTTGTGGCAGAAAGCATTGGCAAAAAGAAAAAGGCAGGCCCCAATGGGCAACAGCCGAAAGCCAAAACCTTCGTCTATCGTATCCACGACCAGCCCGACCCCACAAAGTTGGAGACCCTGCGCGAATTTGTGGTTAAGTTTGGCTACAAGCTTAAGACAGGCGGTACCAAGGGAGCAATATCCAAGAGTCTGAACGCACTGATGGATGGCGTGCAGGGTAAGAAGGAACAGAAACTCATAGAGACCGTAGCCCTGCGAGCTATGATGAAAGCAAAGTATTCTACTCATAATATCGGGCACTATGGACTGGCTTTCGATTATTATACCCATTTCACATCGCCTATCCGTCGCTATCCCGACACGATGGTGCACCGTCTGTTGACGAAATACCAGGACAAGGGGCGCAGTGCCAATGAGGAGAAATACGAAGAGTTGTGTGAGCATTGCTCTGATATGGAGGTAGTGGCCCAGCAGGCAGAGCGTGACTCTATCAAATATAAGATGGTAGAGTTTATGGTCGATAAGGTTGGTGAAACCTACGATGCCCATATCAGTGGCATCCAGTCTTACGGCATTTATTGTGAGATAGACGAAAACCACTGCGAAGGTATGGTACCGATGCGTGATTTGGATGATGATTACTATGACTTCGACGAGAAAAATTATTGTCTTGTAGGACGTCGCCATCATCATAAATATCAGTTGGGCGATCCCATTCGCATCAAGGTGGCTCGTGCAAATTTGGAGAAGCGTCAGTTAGACTTCTCCATCGCAGAAGATTAAAAAAACTCCTTTCTTCCTCATGGTGGAGGTTGAAAGGAGTTTTGTCCCAAATTACCTTTTCAGTAAGTTGAGCTTGACGCTTGGCTTCAAGACATTGTTGACTTTCGTCTGTTTAGCCTTGGCTTTGGCCTTGAGCGTAGCCTTGATGTCTTGAGAAGAAGCACCAATGAGGAACTGGTATTCCCCTGCGGCGACAACCCATGCAGAAGCAGCCTCGTCGAATGAAGCAAGGTCGGCAGCATTGACGGTGAGGATGATGGTCTCGCTCTCTCCAGCCTTCAGCGCCTTGGTCTTGGCAAAGGCCTTCAGTTCTTTGACAGGTTTGTTGGCAGCTTTATTATCAGGAGCAGAGGTATACAACTCTACAACTTCCTTGCCCTCATGAGTCCCTGTGTTCTTAACGGTTACACTGATTTCATAGGCATCGCCTTTCTCGGTAATTTTCGCATCGCTATATTCAAAGGTAGTATAGCTGAGCCCATAACCGAAGGGATAGCTGACAGGCACGTCAAAAGAATCGAAGTAACGGTAGCCAACATAGATGTCCTCCTCATAGTCAGTCCAGTCAACATTCTTCACATTGCCACGCTCAACGGTATTCATAAAGTCTAGTTTTGCAGTCTTGTCAACTGGGAAGTTCTTCGAAGAATAGGGGTCAGAGAAATTTACGGGCCATGTCATGGTGAACTTACCTGATGGTGACTGCTTGCCACTGAGGACGTCAACAACACTGTTGCCACCTTCCTGGCCAGCCTGCCATGCACAAAGGATAGCGTCTGGCAGTTCTTTCCAAGTAGCCGTCTCGATAACGCCTCCGATATTCAGCAACACGACAACTTTCTTACCTGTTTTGTGATAAACGTCACATACCTGCTGGATCAACTGGCGCTCAGAATCATTGAGATTAAAGTCGGCAGATTTGCGATCAAAGAACTCACCCGAGATTCGGCCAATGGTCAATACGGCAATATCGGCCTTGGCAGCCTGAGCCTCGAGTTCAGCAACAGTAAATTGCTTCTCGGCTGGCAGACCGCTGGGCAGGAAACGCATCATCATTGCCTTCTGCTTGTCAGTCTTCTCAATTTCGGCAATTTCGGCTTCGCGGGCTTTACGGTAGTCGCCCCAGAATTGTTCGTATGCTTTCTTCAGATCGTCAGCAACAGTATAGCCACCATTTTTCATTCCATCAAGTAGAGAGACTACGTAGGCATGATTCACGTTGCCGGAACCAGTACCGCCGGCGATGAATTCATAAGAGGTGTTGCCATAGAGGGCCACATTCTTGATGTTTGCTGTAAATGGCAGTGTCTTCTCGTTTTTCATCAGTACCATGCCTTCAGCAGCCGACTGACGGGTTACCTGGGCGTGTGCCTTTAGGTCTGGTTTGTTAGAATATTGATAACCTTGATAGCGAGGCGTCTTCTCAATCAACTTGAGGATGCGCTTCACGTTTCGGTCGAGGTCGGCCTCAGCCAGTTTACCACTTTTCACACCTGCTACGATAGAATCAAACTGAGCCTTCTTGCCTGGCTGCAGCATATCGTTACCAGCCCACATCTGCTTAGCGCCATCCTTTCCGCTGAACCAGTCGGTCATCACAGTTCCCTCATAGCCCCACTCATCGCGGAGAATGGTCTCGACGAGTTCTTTGCTCTCGGAGGTATAGACGCCATTGATGAAGTTGTACGAAGTCATGACGGTCCAAGGTTTACTTTCCTTGATGGCAATCTCAAATCCCTTCAAGTAGATTTCGCGGAGAGCACGTTGGGAGATATGCGCATCATTGCCCATGCGGTTGGTTTCCTGGTTGTTAGCAGCATAGTGCTTGATACTCGTGCCCACATCATTCTTCTGAATGCCGGTAATATAGGCAGCTGCTGTTTTACCAGCAACCAAGGGGTCTTCTGAGTAGTATTCGAAATTACGTCCACAGAGAGGGTTACGCATAATATTGAGAGCAGGAGCCAGCAACACGTCGACACCATATTCCTTCACTTCCTGACCCATGGCGATTCCCACTTCTTCAACGAGTTGGGTGTTCCATGTTGAAGCTAACAATGTACCAATGGGAAAGTGCGTGCAGTAATATGTAGCAGAGTCACCCTCACGAGTAGGGTCGATACGAAGTCCTGCAGGACCATCTGCCAATACAATGGCAGGAATGCCGAGTGAATCGAGGGGGTAGGTGGTGCCAGCGGCACCAGGGACAAGATTCTTTGTGGCACCAATCACGGCTTCGTCACCGGAGAAGCCCTGCATACCAGTACCAATTACGAAATGTGCCTTGTCTTCAAGGGCCATCTTAGCCATCACCTCTTCTTGGTTGATGGTGTTCTTTGTTGTTGCCTTGTCGGCAGAGGTACAGCTTGCGACGAGGGCTACTGTTGCCAAAACTAGAAAAACGGATTTTTTCATAGGTTTTATTTAAATAAAAGTGGTGTAAATTCTGAGAGATAGATGCGCCAGTTGCGCCAGATGTGACCACCATCGGTTTCAAGGTAGGTGTACTTATGTCCCTTTGAGTCGAGGTAAGCACGTAGGTCGTTATTGTTTTTATAGAGGAAGTCTGTTTTTCCGATACCTATCCAGAAGAGATTGGGTTTCTTGGCAAAGAGACCATCGATTTTCTTGTTGCGGTCAGCATAGATATTGGGAAATCCGTTAGGGTCAGACTGCTGCCGATCGACAGCTGCAGAGAAGAGTCCTACATAACCGAACATATCGGGGTTATTGATGCTGATGAAGAGGCTGTGGAAACCACCCATCGACAAGCCGGCAATAGCACGGTGAGCCTTGTCTTTCTTGACTCGATAGGTCTTCTCGATAAATTTTACTACATCGGGGAAGGCGGTTTCGAAAGAACCCTCCATTGTCTTGGGGAGCATCATTGTGGGCACTTTGAATCCCTCGCTGGTCTCACCAGGACATGCTTCCTGTGAGATATTGCCATTTGTCATCACGACCAACATGGGTTCAGCTTTACCTTGAGCTATCAAGTTATCGAGAATCTGGGCTGCTCGTCCTAGTTCACTCCATGCGTTCTCATCGCCACCAATACCGTGAAGCAGGTAAAGCACAGGATATGACTTGCCGCTTGTCTCGTAACCAGCTGGTGTATAGACCGTCAGACGGCGAGTCAGTCCTGCAGTGGGACTTTCGTACCACACTTTGCTGACAGTTCCGTGAGCCACTTTATTGACTTTATAAAGGTCGGCACGGGCATTACCGCCAATGAGCAGTACACTGAACAGATTGTTGATGTCTCGGATATTGTAAACGTTCAGAGGGTCAATGATTTTCACTCCGTCAACAATCATGTTATAGGTGTAGAGTTCGGGTTTCAGTGGTTCGGTAGTGAAACTCCACACACCTTTGTCGTTTTTTACCAGATCGGCCACACCAGGTGCGTCATAAGTGTTTCCTCCGAATTCCACCTTCTTGGTAGGAAGGAAATCGCCAGTAATCTGTACCTTCTGAGCCTCTGGGGCAATCAAATTGAAGGTAACACTGTTGTCTGAATGTACATCAGGAGATGCTACTTGGGGTCCTTGTCCCCAACTCAGATTCTGCTGAGCCTGTGCTGCCATACCCACCAGGCATAGGGCAGTCATGATAATAAGTTTTCTCATTTTTATGGAATTTGGTTATAAGATAATGCAAAGATACACATTTTTTTTCAGTGTGCAAGTTTTCCGAATAAAAAATCGCTCAACAAAAATAAGAAAAGAAAAATGAGAGGGAAATTGATGGATTTTGAAATAAATACATTATTTTTGCAAACGGAAAATCTACTATACATAAATTATATGGCATCAATATTGAAAATCATCTTCCGACTTGTCAAGATAGTGGCAATAGTTGTAGTTGTGTTTTTACTCCTGATATTTGGAGGAGTGTGGTTACTGAATTCTTCATCGTTTCAGGATAAGTTTCTGAGTTATGCCACCGAGACGTTGCAGGAAAAGTTGAAGACGAAGGTTGAAATAGACAGCATTCGCATTGGTTTCTTCAGTGACGACGTACGTCTCTATAAATTGAGAGTTGAAGATTTGCAGCATCGTCCCATGCTGAACCTTGACTTCCTGGGTGCAGAGATAGATATGTGGGCACTGCTCAAAAGTGAAATTCAGTTGGAAGAGGTTACTGTCAAGGGTCTGCATGCCCAGATCTTCAAGGAACGTCCTGATACGGCAGCCAATTACCAGTTTGTGATTGATGCGTTCAAGAGCGACAAGAAAGCCCCCAAACCAAAGAAGAAAAAGAGCGGCAAGCAGTTGACGTTCGATTTGGATGAAGTGAATATCGAGGATGTGGATGTCATCTATAACCAGTCGCACTTTTCCCTTGGCCACATAAACCTGCACAAGGGATGGGGCGACAAGATTACCGGTGAGGTGCGGAAGGCTCAAGGTTCATGGATACACATGAAGAAACGTAAGCCGGTGAAAGTGGACAACCGCATGATGATTGACGTCATCAAACTGAGTTTGAAAGGTGACGGAAAGGAGGGTGAGGTAGCGATTGACAGTGTGCACTGGACTACTGATAATCACTTGCCCCATAAGCGTGTGGGGAAACCCAAGCGTGGATGGTTTGACGATGGCCACTTAAACGTGGTGGCTCATGCGAAACTGCACTTTAGCCATATCAGTAAGGATAGTGTTTGTGGCCGTCTGACAGAGTGTGACGTCAATGACAAAGCCTCGGGATTGCACATCACAGACTTGCATCTGGCTTTTAAACACATTG
>Ga0247609_10004407_pt1 | contig 14001 bp, 11 predicted proteins | sample 172DNAGHGlowgp2_FD_193487 | JGI IMG/M metagenome (GOLD analysis project Ga0247609, IMG submission 193487) | Sheep rumen microbial communities from Palmerston North, Manawatu-Wanganui, New Zealand - 1728 DNA GHGlow gp2 | ecosystem: Host-associated > Mammals > Digestive system > Stomach > Rumen ...
ACCTTTACCATCCTGGAGCCAGGCTTCGTAATCGATAGCAGGAGTGCCCGCACTACCTTTAACCGTCTCGATTTTATTTTCCTGGATAGTACGTTTATCCCCTTGGTGTCCCATTTCGTCCGTACAAGCATCAGCCGCATAAGCGGACAACGCAAAGCCCATCGTAAAAACGGGAACTAAAGATATTATCTTATTCATATCAACACAGCCTTGATAGAATTATCAACAAATTATTTCTTTAATTCTTTTCCGTCGCTGAAAGCGTTACCCACGCGACGTTCCATGACATAGTAGCCATGACCCGACGGATCGTAGCACACCGGCGCCAGTTTTTCAACGGTAAGATTTCCATTTTCATCCAGCACCGATTCGTCAGCCGTGACGTTCACGATTTCGCCCAACAAGAGTTCCGATTCGTCATCATAGCTTACAAGTTTGCACTCGAGCGCAAGCGGCAGTTCCGCAATCAGCGGGGCATCCACGAAGTTGCTTTTGATTGACGTGAGACCGGACTTTGCAAATTTATCTGCATCCTTGTTGCCGGATACAATTCCGAGATAGTCAATAGCCTTGATGTATTCAGCAGTAGCCATGCTCACCGTAAAAGATTTGCGAGCAAGGATGTTGGGCATGGTCTTATGGCTCTTCGCCACATAAATCGCCACCTGGTTCGTATCGCTGACAGAGCCCCAAGCCGCCACCATGGCGTTTGTCGTGCCGTCTTCGTTATAAGTCGCAATCACCAGCGTTGGCTGCGGATATAAATAAGTTTTCACTCCAAGATTTTTACGCATAATCACTCCTCTCCATAAATTATAATATTTTATTGGCGGTCAAGCCTAACACGCGCCCCATTGAGCTTGTAATACTTCATCATTTTCCAGATTTTTTTGTTGACAGCCCGCGAATTTGACTTAATAGATATCGTCGGAGGCTCCACCGATGACCTTAAATTCCACTTTTCGAGGGAATCAAGGCCCGCATTCCCGAGCACCGCCAAATCGTAACCGACAACTTTCACAGCACCCGCCGCACGAGATGTATCCAACTGAGCCGAAAGCCGCGCACGGTCCGCAAGCGCGTGGGAATCGTCCGTGCGGAAAAGTTCCATGTCAACCCAAAATTCGATGCCGTATTTCGAACAAGCTTTTGCCACAGCGCGTTCATAGTTGCCGACCGTCGACGTTTCTGCATGAGGCTTGCCCGCATCGCTCGCCCCCACGCCATCCTGCACGGCAATAATATCCGGCTTGAAGCCCGCCGCAAAAAGATTCTCGAAAAACGATTGCAACTTCTCGGGCGTCTCCAAATTCTGATTGTAGAAAGGAGCCGCCATCACCTTCCAGCCCTTCGCTTTCGCCGTCTCCGTAACAGGTTTCAAAAAATGTTCCACGAGCGATCCCGCCGTCGCATCATCGCGCAGCCCGTCCCAGTAGTAGCGCGCCACCTCCTGCGGAATATAGACGCCCGCGACAACGGATTCACTACCATAAAGTTCATAGAGTTCATTCAGAATCCGCACGTTCCTTGCAGACAACGTGTCAAGCTGCGCAAGCGTTGGCGGCGAGTACCAGTTATCACCATTGTAATAAAGCCCAAGCCAAATCTTTGTGCCGGCAGCCTTCGCCGCCTCGATACTCTTCGGAAAAAGCTGATTGTTCTTGTACTGCGTGTTCTGCAAAAAATCCAGTTGCGAAGGATAATACAAATGCGTCGCCTCGACAGCGGCGTACTGCAACACGACTTCGTCCATACCGAGCGCATGCAGCCTCTGGTGCATATGCGTGATGGAATCCTGCGACTGATAAGCCGTCGTCCAGCCCGCATCGAAAACACCGTTCAAGCCCGAGGAATTTACGCCCGGCGCCTCCGCGGCATAAGCAGTTTGAACCGTGCCGACGAACAGCCCCGCAACAAGCGAAAACACTCCGCACAAAAGCGCGGGGCGAGTTTTCCAGAATGAGAGCCGTGAGATGGACATACTAGAAATATATACTAACCAACTAAAGGATAAATTAACAAAGCTAAGAAACTCGTGAAAAAACGAGTGAATTTACAAATACCGTTTTTTCTATATTATAGTGTACTGGTGTGGATTGAGACAAAAACGGAGGAATGAGTGAAATATTTCATGATGGCGTTGCTAATGTCGGCTTCAGCCCTGTTCGCCGCAACGACCGGAGCACGCGATACGACCCAAGAGAAGTTTTTCGAAGGCGAGGGTATAATCAATTCCCCGTTCTTGCTGAAGACCAAGGAAGACTTGCTCAAGTTTGGAGAGCTCCTGTCGGATTCTCTGATGAACATTAAATACGGTTCCAAGACCTACAAGTTGCTGAGCGATATCGAGATGGATTCGACTGTGGTATGGCACGTGAGAGAGTTCTCCGGCTGGTTCGACGGCGGCAATCATGTCATTAGGGGGCTTTATGCGAAGGGCACAACAACCGGCTTTTTCAGTAAGCTGAATCATGCTTTGGTAGAAAACTTGGGTATTGCGGATTCCCGTATCCAGGGAGAATACGAGGCCGGAGCGATTGCGGGTAGAATCGAGGACTCTAATATCAACAATTGCTGGAACTCGAATACGTCTGTATATGCACCGTTGTATGCGGGGGGTGTTGTCGGGATCGCTGAAACTTGTTTAAACGATGCGAAATCGCCAATTCATATTAATAAAGTCTATAATACGGGAACCGTTACTGGGTTGAAATATGTTGGAGGGCTTGTAGGCCTCATGACTTCATGCAATACTTCCGCGGTAGGTAAAATCTATCTGTCGAACGGCTACAATCGTGGCCGTGTCGAATCGACGGGGTACTATCGTGATAATTCAGCTCAGTTGGCGGGAATAACCTCTACTACCCGTTATTCGGAGATTCAGAATGTCTATAATGCAGGGCCAGTCATCTATGAGGGGCCTAATAAGGTGTCGCGAACATACAGCGTTGGATTTAACAAAAATGCGTCCAGGTCGTCGTATTGCGGTTACTACAATATATGGAACCTGATGGCGTCGGCAGACGATGATGGGCTCACCAACGAAGAAATGCGGTCGAGGGAATTTGTCAAAACGATGGGTGAAGCTTTCGCTTACGATTCGCTGAACGTGAACGACGGCTATCCGGTTCTTTCGAGCAAGGATGTGAGGTGGCAGGAGGTTCGGATTGACATTGTTCGGTCAAGGCCTGCACCTGCTTTGCCGCAGGTATCGGTCTTACCACAAACAATTGTCGTTGACGGGCTGAAAAATGGACAGCGGCTGGAGTTAGTCAACCTGAATGGTAAAAAAGTTTGGGAAGGTCGTGCTGTGAGGAATGCTCAGCAAATCCATGTGGCGAACAGCGGTATCTATTTGCTTAGAACAGGAAACGCGATGATCAAGGTATTCGTGAAGTAGGAGGAATTATGAAAAAGTGGATTGTTGCAATTTGTGCAGTTGGTGCAGCGATGCTGATGTCTTGCAGTGACGACTCTTCGGATTCCTCGCCAGTAAATCCCGGCAATCTCGGCGAGGAGAATGACGGCAGTTCCTCTTCTTCGGGTAAATCGTCCTCAAGCGTATCTTCCGTAAAGGCATCATCTCAACGGGAAAAGAATTCATCTTCATCGTATAAAGGAAGTTCCAGCAGCGGTGGCAGCAGCAGTTCGGTCCGTGTTTCGACCGACACCTCATCGTACCTGGATTCAATCCCGACCAAGCGCGAGTTCTCGTATGTGATTGAAAATTTCGACATGAAACTGGACTTGAAAGCGTTGACTGTGACCGACAAGCGCGACGGACAGGTTTACGATGTCGAGTGGAAGGATTCGACCGTAACCATGGTGCAGTACATGAATTACGACGTCCCGGATAAAAGCTGGTGTTACAACGATTACGAGAAGAACTGTGAAAAATTCGGCAGAATCTATTCGCTGAAAGGCGCGTTCTGCCCGGACGAGGGCTACCCCAGCAATGCTCCGCAGGGGCCCTGCCCACTCGGATGGCGAGCGGAGAAATCCATGTCGCCTCTGGGTGCTCCTGGTTACATAGAAGAAAACGTCTTTAAAAAAATGACAAGGGATGGCTTGCCGTGGGGCCCGTATGCGGTTGAAGATAATTCTTGTAGCTTCAGCCATTATTTTGAAGGGTTTGCGGTTCGGTGTCGTTACGATAGATACGTTACTGCTCCGGACAGTGTCGTTAAGCCGAAGCCCAAGGAATTCAAGGCGTACGAAACGCCTGCGGATTTGCCCACCTACACGGGACCCTATGGCGAATTTGTTGATATACGCGATGGTGAAATATACAAGACCGTCGATATCGGTAATCAGACCTGGTTTGCCGAAAATCTGAGGTATAAGCAAAGCGGTTACGACACCCCTAAGGACGGCAACGAAAAGATGGGCAACCTGTACACTTTCAAAGTCGCGGCCGGCGTGGATGGCTATAACCACGAAAAAAGACCAACACCGTACCAGGGAGTGTGTCCTAAAGGCTGGCACATTCCGACCGCGGGCGACTGGCGCGAACTTTTTGATTATGTCCTAGATAGGACGGATGGCGTGTCTCTCGGTAAACCGCTGAGATCGACGGATGACTGGCAAACGGAGGAACCCGCCGGGACAAATTCGTTCGGCTTTAACGTTATACCCGCTGGCGGCAGGTACCAAAATACCAGCGGGGGTGCGCTGTATACTTCGTACACGGGTCCCTACTACAATATGTATTTCTTATTGGCCGATGACACCTATCGCAGAGGTTACCGCGTCTATGTAGTGTTCCCAAGCGCCAAAGATGATGCAGAACCGAGATTAGTGACTCCTTATGACGACAAGACTTATTCTGGGTATGTACGCTGCGTCAAGGGCGATGGTTTCCGCACGATTGTCTTCCCCGAAGAGGACGAGCAGGTCGAGGCACCGGCCAATCTATTGATTGAATACTTAGAATGATCAACCATTCGCAATTTGTGAGTCGCTGACTCACAATATCCGAAATTGCAAAATACCTAACAGACTTTTAATTATGGCGAATTCGCCATAATTAAAATTTGGGTTAAATTTAGCCTTGAGCATGTCAGTCAACGAAATATTTTGCTATTCCAATAATCTATATTACTAGCAACATAGCCCCTTGCTTCACGGCGAGGGGCGCATAGAAATTTGAGTTATTGCTCTTATTCTCGCCTTGAAAAACTACCAAATCTTAAAGTCAGAGAGTAAGGCAGGCACTCACGCACCCTGTGCGTGGGTCGTTTGCGCTTATCTGACATGGGTTAATTGGTAGTTACCTCAAGGCGGTGAGTGCATTCGATACCACGCCTTTTTTGTGGATTGAATGCACAGATATAAGGGCTAGCAAATGAGGCCCTTATGGATAACACGCAGCAGTTCAACAAGCTGGTCAGTTTTATGTGGAATATCGCCAACGACGTGTTGGTGGATGTCTTTGAACAGGTCGATTACAAGAAGGTCATTCTCCCGATGATGGTGCTCCGCCGCATCGACGTTCTCTTGGAGCCCACGAAAGAGGCCGTTCTCAAGCAGAAGGCCGAACTCGACAAGCAGAAAATCGTGAACTACGAGCCGGTTCTGACCGCCATCACCAAGTATCCCTTCGTGAATGTTTCGAAGTTCACGATGCGCACGCTGACGGCAGAGACGAACCCGAACCGCCTGAAAATGAATCTTCTGGAATACATCGATGGTTACAGCAAGGATGTCCAGGACATTGTCAAGAAGTTCGAACTGTTGCCGACCATCGACAAACTTACCGAGAACAACCGCCTGGGATCCATTCTCGAAAAGTTTACCGACAAGTCCATCAATTTGGGAATCTTGCCCGTAAAAGACGCGAGCGGAAAAGAGACCTTGCCCGGTGTCGATAACCACATGATGGGAACTGTGTTCGAAGAACTGCTCCGTCGCTTCAACGAAGCCTATGCCGTGACTAGCGCCGGTCGTCACTTTACGCCGCGCGATATGGTGAAGTTGCTTGCCGACTTGACGATTCTCCCGATTGCGGACAAACTTGAAAATTCGACATACACCATTTACGATGGAGCCTGCGGTACGGGCGGGATTTTGTCGGTTGCCAAGGAGAAAATCCTTGACATGGCGAAAGCACGCGACAAGAAAATCAAGATTCACATTTTTGGTCAGGAACTGATGCCCGATACTTACGCCACCTGCAAGGCGGACATTATGATTTCGGGCCAAATCAAGAGCTTCAGTTATTCGTTGAACAAGCAGCAGCGCGACTACATCGCCTTTGGTTCGACCATTTCGCAAGATGGTCACATTGGCGAAACTTACGACTTTTGCATTTCGAACCCGCCATTCGGTACGGCATGGAAAGAAGACCTCAAGAACTGGGGGATTTCGGACAAGAAGGAAATTACCGACAGCCGTTTTGTGCTTTCGGACGACATAAACTTTGTCCCCGATATTGGCGACCCGCAGATGCTCTTCTTGGCGAACAACGTAAGCCGCATGAAGGAAACGGAACTTGGCACTCGCATTGTGGAGGTGCACAACGGAAGTTCGCTCTTTACGGGTGATGCGGGTTCGGGCAATAGCAACTTGCGCAAGTACATTATCGAAAACGACATGCTCGAAGCGATTGTCGCCATGCCCGAAAAGGACTTTTACAACACGGGTATAGGCACCTACATCTGGATTGTCACGAACCGCAAGGAAAAACGCCGCAAGGGCAAGGTGCAGTTGATTGATGCTACCGCCATCAAGACACCGCTCCGCAAGAATCTGGGCGAAAAGAATTGCGAAACGAACGAGGCGGACCGAGCAAAGATTTTGAAACTCCTGATGGATTTCAAGGAAACGGAACAGAGCAAGATTTTCGACAATTCCGAATTCGGTTACTGGTCCGTGCCGCTGATGAAACCTGTATTGGACGAGAATGGCAAACCGGTCAAGGACAAGAAAGGCAATGTAAAATACAAGGCGAGCCGTAACGAAACGGAACAGATTCCGATGAACTATCCGGGCGGGATTGAAGGCTTCTACGAGAACGAAGTCAAACCCTATACGCCTGATGTGATTTTTGGCGAACCCACTGTGGGTTACGAACTCAGCTTTACCAAGTATTTCTACAAGCCTGTTGAACTCCGCAGCCTGAAAGACATCAAGAACGACATCATGAAGCTGGAACGACAAACCGAAGGTGCTCTAGCGGAGATTCTGGAAGAGTAAGGATGAACACATCATTGCGAGGAACGTTGTGACGAAGCAATCTCTTATTTGAGTGTCATTCTGAGCGGAACGAAGTGGAGTCGAAGAATCTAAAGGAATTTGTCTATATGAGAAAGTATGCGCGATATAAAGATTCAGGAGTCTCTTGGATAGGAGATGTGCCGGAGCATTGGAACCTGTTGCGGTTGAAAAATACCGTTACTTTGATATGTGAAAAAACTTCTGATTCAACACTACCTTATATAGGTTTGGAAAATATTGTTAGTTGGTCGGGAGAATTGCTTAAAGGTTCTTATGAACCTGATGCGGATGCGAATAAATTTGAAAAAGACGATGTATTGTTTTCTAAACTCCGTCCATATTTGGCAAAATGTTTTTTAGCCGATTTTAGGGGGAAATGTAGTTCCGAGTTATTGGTCTTTAGAGATTTTCAAGGCGAAAAAAGATACTTGAAAAATATTTTGCTGTCATATGGTTTTGTCGATTTAGTAAATGCGTCTACATATGGCACAAAAATGCCTAGAGCAAATTGGAATTTTATTGGCAATTGCAGAATTCCTGTTCCTCCTTTCCCTGAGCAAAAGGCGATTGCGGAATACCTGGACAAAAAGACTGCGCAAATCAATGAACTTGTTTCGGCAAAGCAGAAGCAGATTGAACTCCTGAAAGAATACAAACAGTCCGTTATCGCAAATGCCGTCACAGGCAAGTTAGACGAAAGACGAGAGAAACGCAAATGGAAAGATTCTGGCATTTCTTGGATAGGAAAAATCCCTGAAAACTGGGAAGTAAAAAGAATAAGACATGTTTTTAATGAAAGCGATGAGAAGATTACCGATAATACAGGTGAATTGTTAAGCCTTTCGCAGTACACAGGAGTTTCTTTAAAACGAGATTGTGAAAAGGTTGGGATGTTTGAAGCGGAAACAACTGAAGGATATAAAATTGTTCACAGAAATCAGTTTGTGATGAATATTATGCTTGCGTGGAATGGTAGTTATGCTGTTTCAGAATTAGAAGGTGTGATAAGTCCTGCGTATTGCGTGTTCAATTTTATAATTGATTGTGCTCCGAAGTATTTTCACTATTTGCTGAGGCTAAAGGCTTATGCAGGGGCTTTTAAAACTCTTTCAAAAGGGATTATTGATAGTAGATTGAGATTATATCCAAGTAAGTTCTATACATTTCCTGTGATTATTCCTCCTCTTTCCGAACAAAAGGAAATAGTCGCCTATATCGAAAAGAAAGTTTCTTCTATCGATTCTCAAATTGCGTCCATCGAAAATCAGATTGCGAACATGAACGAGTATAAGCAAAGTTTGATAAGTGATGTGGTTACAGGTAAGGTAAAGGTTTAATTATGCCGACGGATACTTCAGAAAAGGGTCTCGAAACTCTCATCGAAAAATGCCTTCTTGAGACTAACGGCTACTATAGAGGTGTGCCGTCCGATTACAGCACTGATTACGCCTTGGATTGCAACAAACTGGAGGCGTTTCTTTGGGATACACAAGAAGACAAAGTTCAAAAGGCGGTAGATTTCAAGAATCCGCATAGCCGTCACTCGTTCTTTGACAGGCTTAAGAACGAAATCACCAAGCGAGGCGTCATCGACGTCATCCGCAAGGGCTATAACTACAATACCACGCACTTTGATATGTATTACCCATTCCCGTCTGAATTGAGCGAATCGGGACAAAGTTATTACGACCAGAACATTTTCTCCGTCACGCGACAAGTTCACTTTAGCGTCGCGAACCCTGACTTGTCTATCGACATGGTGATTTTCATTAACGGCATGCCTGTCATCACCATCGAACTCAAGAATCATTATACCGGCCAGACCGTGTTGAATGCGGTGGCGCAGTATTCCAATCCGAATGAACGCAATCCCAAGGAATTGCTACTGCAGCCCAGGCGTTGTGCGGTCCACTTTGCCGTAGATGACGACAACATCCGCATGTGTACGGAATTGAAGGGCAGGGAATCGTGGTTCCTGCCGTTTGACAAGGGCGTCGATGGCGGAGCCGGCAATCCGGTAAATCCCAGTGGCCCGCGAACAGCCTACTTGTGGGATTATGTGCTTACAAAGCAGACTCTCTCCTACATTGTCGAGAATTTGGCTCAGGTCGCAAAATTTACCGATGAAAAGGGAAGAGTCGTCAAGGAATCGGTCGTGTGGCCCCGCTACCACCAGCTTGATGCCGTCCGTTATCTGGTACAAGAAACCAAGTCGCATGAACTGGGGCAAAAGTTCCTGATTCAGCACAGTGCGGGTTCGGGTAAGTCGAATACGATTACGTGGCTTGCCTTTATGCTGGCCCAGCAACTGCGCGGAACGGAAAAGCTGATGGATTCCATCATCGTCGTGACTGACCGCGTGAACCTCGACAAGCAAATCCGCAACAATATCAATGCCTATAACCAGCTCGGCAATATTGTCGGCTGGGCAGATTCTTCGGAAACGCTTCGCAAGGAACTCACTGCGGGCAAGCGAATTATCATCACGATTGTTCACAAGTTCCCGTTTATTCTCAAGGAAATCGGAACGGCTCTTGCTGACCGCCGTTTTGCAATCATCATCGATGAGGCGCATAGTAGCCAGAGTGGCTCGCTTTCGGCTAAAATGAACATGGCGATTGCCGGTGTCGATGTCGAGAACGAGGAAGATTTCGAAGACATCTTGAACAAGACCATCGAAGGCCGCAAGATGGTAAAGAACGCGAATTACTACGCCTTTACCGCGACTCCCAAGAACAAGACTCTCGAAATGTTCGGAAAAAAGATTCTGCAGCCCGATGGAAAACCGAAATTTGAGCCTCACCACAATTACACAATGCGTCAGGCTATCCAAGAAGGCTTTATCTTGGATGTGCTGAAAAATTACACGCCATATCAGAGCTATTACAAGGTTGTTGAATCGGAACTCATTCGCAAGCAAAAGGAAGACCCCGAATTTGATCGAGACCAAGCTCAAAAGAAAATCCGTTGGTATGTGGAAAGTCGCCCTGAAACGGTCGAGAAAAAGGCTGCCATCATTGTAAACCACTTTATCAATAACGTCATCAACAAGAACAAGGTGGGTGGACAGGCCCGTGCCATGGTGGTGACTGCCGGAATCGAAAGGGCGATTGATTACTATTACGCCATTTCGAAACAGTTGCAGGATATGAAGAGCCCGTACAAGGCTGTTGTTGCGTTCAGCGGAAAAAAAGTGTATCACGGCAAGGAAGAAACCGAAGCGAGCATCAACAAGTTCCCGTCTGCCGATATCGAAAAGAACATGAAGGTGGATTCGTATCGCATTCTCGTTGTCGCTGACAAGTTCCAGACCGGTTACGATGAACCGCTGCTGCACACTATGTATGTCGATAAGGGCTTGACTGATATCAAGGCCGTGCAGACGCTTAGCCGATTGAACCGTTGCCACCCAAAAAAGAAGGACACGTTCATTCTCGATTTCGCGAATGATCCCGAAGATATCAAGGAATCGTTCCAGCGCTATTACAAGATGACGACGCTTGCGGGCGAGACTGATCCGAATAAACTGAATGACCTGATTTTTGAACTGGATGAATTCAACATTTACACGCAAGTCGAAATTGATTTGTATTGCAGAAAATATCTGGGTTCATCCCCGCGCGAAGAACTGGACCCGATTATTGATACGTGCGTAGAAAGATTCAAGAATGACCTGCAAGAAGAACAGCAGATTGCCTGCAAGAGCGCCATGAAGAATTTCGTGCGCATCTACACCTTCCTTGCCGCCATTATGCCGTTCGGTAGTGAGGATTGGGAAAAACGTTGGACGTTCTACAAGTATCTTGTGACGAAATTGCCCAAGCTGAAACGCGAAGACTTTACCGAAGGCTTGCTGGAATCGATTGACTTTGACCAGTTGCGAATTGTGGAACAGGAAGCGGCAAAAATTTCCCTTGAAAACGAGAATGCCGAAATTGCGCCCGTGCCGACGGGTAATGGAGCCGCTGGCAAAAAAGAACCGGACCTTGTCAAGCTGAGCAACATTCTGGAAGAATTCAACCAGCGCTACGGCGGCGTGGAATGGGAATATCCCGATAAAGTAAAGAAGGATATTGACGAACTGCCCAAGGAACTTGCCGAAAATGAAAGCTTCGCCAACGCCGTTTTGCATGCCGACGAATCGACCGTGCAAATCGAAGGCGGCGACGCCCTGCAGCAAATTATCGTCAAGAACATGGCCGCCCGCTCGGAACTCTTCCGCATATTCCTAGAAAATCAGGAATTTCAGAACTTCCTTGTGGAGCGAGTTATCTCTGCGGCAAGAACAATGGTGAGAGCTACCGCGGGATAAGTGAATATTGTTAGAAACTAACAAAGATTTTGTCAAAATAGGTTGTTTTTTTTGAATCTTTGAAAAAAAAATGAATTAATTTGTAAAAATTAAATTTATAGAAAATACATTTAAAACAACCTTTGAAAAATGAAAAGTTTATTGAATAAAAATGTGAGTATGTCTTCTGCAGGCGAAGTAGCTTTGTTTCGGGAGATGCTTGATATTTTGAATCATCGTGGGAAAAAGAATGTTTTTTGCGAAGAGGTTCATCAACATTACGTACATTTCTATGATTCAAATCATAAATATGTTAAGTGTGAAATAGCTGATTTACTGCTTTTTTCCTTAGATAGTCGAACAAAAAGAGTTCGTATTTCGTTTCTTCAAGCAAAACGAGAAAAGAAAACTTTAATTGCCCCTCTTTATAAATTTAAAGCAAATTTTAGACAATTTGAACTATTGAGTCAACGTTACATGGTTCAATCACCTGAGTTTCCACCATGGGTGTTGATGGGGGCGTCGGCTCAAAGTTTGACAACATATGGTGTTTTTTACAATGATAATCACAAACTTGTTGATTTTTTTTATGCAGCTGCAAGCCAGTTACAAGTGCAATCTGCTTCAAAAACAAGTGGTTCTTTGGTGTTAAATCCAAATTTGAATGGCTCATCGCCTTTATATACTCATTATGGTTATGGTCGAGCTAAATTTAAAGAAGCTATTGTAATAAATGGAATTGATGTGTTTGAAAAAGATTTGTTAGCATGGAATATTGGCGCTGTTATTCCAAATAGATGGCAGAGTCTAATTTTGTACCATTGTTTTAATGTTGCTTGGCATAGGTTGATGTCGCAAAATAATGGACAAGATTCTTCAAATGATAATCTTGCTGTTCAATTAAGAAATTTGGTTTCATTGGCTGACGATTATGGTATTCATATAATGCAAGATATGCATGAGTGGTTTTCCGACTCCACGCTCCCTACAATGGCATTTGTTTCTTGTGATTCTGAAAGAAATGACTAATTGTTGCTCTCCGTGCCGTTTTTCTGATATTTAGATACATATTACAGCTCGTACGTGCCTTCCTATACGAAAACGAGGTGCGTTTTTTTTTACCAGCCCGTTGATTGTACGAGGGGAGGTAACATCCGAAGGTATTGTACCTGCGCTGAAATTGAATTAGTTTTAAAAAAGAGATCGAGGTATATCAGAAAATATATCACGAAAAATGGTATCATGACGCTTTGGTGGAAGGCGTTTTTGTAGAATTCGCGGATGAAATTGACACGATGATTAAAGAACATGTCTATGAAATTGCAAAGAAACTGATAAAATTCGGCGATTCTGACGAGAAAATAGCCGCAGCCACGGGACTTTCTTTGGAAGATGTTGTTGTATTACGCAGTCAGCTCGAAGCTTAATTTCTACAAGTCTCTTTTACACGAAAAACAGCAATCATGGGTTGCTAAATGTATATGTAACTACAGTGTTGCTTGATGACGCTTTGGATTGGGCTGTTTTGACAAGTCACAAGGACGAAGGGGTTAATGAAAAGGTTAACGTAAAGGTTAATGAAAAGGTTAATGTAAATAAGAATATGAAGATTTTAAAAGAGAAGGGCTACATTACTCGTATCGGTTCTGATAAACGCGGAACTTGGGATGTAAAATTTCCTTAAGCCCCTTGCCAGCTTTTTAGATATTAGGTACATTAATGGCCGACGCGTTTCTCTGTCAAATGGAGAAATGCGTCTTTTTTTTCTGAGAATTCAGGATAAAGGGGACGCCTCTAACATTAACCGGTCGCGATATGCGGCAAAATGGAGGCTAAAACCACTCATTATGAAAGAAAAAATTGACAACTTGTCAAAAATTGAGTATATTATAAAAAGATACACGGTAAGAATAACTCATAAAGCTCTAAAAAAACTTGATAAAATGCCCAAGCCAGAACAGGAAAAGTTTTTCCGTCTGAAGACAGCTTTGGAAACAAGTGGTCCAGAACAGCCATCGTTTATGAATTATTCCAAACTCGGTGTGAACATGTACCATTGCCATTTATCGCGGAAATGGGTCGCATGCTGGAAAAATGAATCGGGAACTTTAACCATAGAGGTTTACTATGTTGGCAGTCGTGAAAGCGCCCCCTACGCACGGCACTAAGAAGGCGGTCTCCTTCAAAATCGAAGGAGAACAGATTCCCGATTTCGTTTTAGGGATGCTCAAGTACATGTTCCCGAAATGCGTCAAGATTTATGACGCTCCAACCAAGAAGCGCCATAATATGGACGAGGAGTCTGTCGCGCTCGAAAGCACTGATTGGTACAAGAAAATGTCTGCGGAGATGACTCCGGGCAAGGCAATCCGTGCCGACCGTGGGCTTCGCGGATGGACTCAGAATGTTCTCGCGCAAAAACTCGGCATTTCCATACAGAACCTTTCTGCGATGGAACATGATCGTCGCCCGGTATCCAAGAAAATGGCAGCGAA
>Ga0247609_10004409_pt1 | contig 13993 bp, 15 predicted proteins | sample 172DNAGHGlowgp2_FD_193487 | JGI IMG/M metagenome (GOLD analysis project Ga0247609, IMG submission 193487) | Sheep rumen microbial communities from Palmerston North, Manawatu-Wanganui, New Zealand - 1728 DNA GHGlow gp2 | ecosystem: Host-associated > Mammals > Digestive system > Stomach > Rumen ...
TTCGCTCGACATTTGTGGCATAATGGCCTGTTGCGATATAATCGTAATGACAGCCAACCCTTTGCTCGAACGCGCCAAACTTGATGAGACGGTTGCACATCACATCCGGATTGGGCGTCAGTCCCAGCTTGATTCGCTCGACAGTATAGCCCACGACCTGTTCCCAGTATTCCTTTTGGAGGTCGGTCACTTCGAGTTTCAGCCCGTACTTGCGAGCCGTAGCTTGCGAGAGCTCGATGTCCTCTTCAGCCGAGCATGATGAATCCTCCCCTTCCATACCTATTTTAATATAGTGTAGGTCGGGCTTCAATCCTGCCTGGCAAAGCTGATGGACAACGACTGCGCTATCCACACCACCCGAAATGAGAACGGCAATACTGCCCTTTATCGATTCAAAATTCATTTTCCTCTAACTCTTTGCTCTGCAAAGATACACTTTTTTACTCAAATATCATCACCTTTCAGGCGAATTATCTTGAAGCGCGAGGGTTATTGATTCACCTTGCTAAGTCTTTTCTTTATGTCCTCGAGCTCTTCTGGAGTGATGACGCCCTGCTTTTGCAACTTCTCGAGCTTCTGGATTTCCCCGTCTGCGTAATGACTTAACTCATTGTATTTCAGCAGCAACTCAGCCTTCATCTCCTCGTACTTCGTGGCATCTATGAGTCCCTGATCACGCAACTTGACCAGATTCTTTATCTCATGACCGAGGGAATGGTCTTCAGGTCCCAACAGTCCGCCTTCTCCGAAAATGTAGGAATTGAACTTGAGTTTTATGGCAATCAAGACGATTGAAAACAGTATGACACCCAGTAAAACAGCAATATCTTTCATCGTTTTTGAGTTTCGTTTATAGATCAGTCAAGTTTGGTTTTTCAATTAGGTTAACCTCGTTCGCAAACGTGGCACGTGATGATCGCAATCGTCACACTAGTAAAATGCAAACGTCACACGTGAAGTTTGCGATTTAACAACGTTACGTTTGGCTTTTAACCACGTTATGTTTTTCATCCACCCATGCCGCCTGATTCTCAAGCACTTAGGATGTGAGTCTTTTAGGGCTTTCGGAAAGTCCAGACTTGCTCTCCGTTGTAGGTCTTTATGTGCAGGACGATATCGTTTCCGGCTGGAATTGCCTCGAGTTCATCCAAGGAAAGACTGGCATAGACACTCTGCGTGTAAGACTGAGGGTCGCCATTCTGTCTGTGATGAAGGCTGAGATGTGTAGCTCCGTCACTGGTCTCGTCGATTCGATAGCCCCAGTATTGTGTGCCACCTTGCGTGAGTGGCGAGAGATGCATGTTAATGTACTTGCCTGATTGCCAAATGCTTGTCACCTTGATTGGGTCAGGTTCTTGGGCAAGTTCCGTAGAGTCGCCAAGCAAGTAGGCTGCCGTCAGTTGATAGAGCGTAACGGCTTGACCCTCTCGAACAAAACCGCAAACAACCCGATAGCTGTAGTTCTTCTTGAATCCTTTCTGCGGATTCCTGATGGCATAAGTGCGTTCGTCATCAGTCGTGAGCTCCTTCATCGTGCCTTCAGCATCAGTCCGAATTGTCGCAAACTCAGTCACAACATTCGGATAGAAGTCCTCTTCCCCCCCATTTTTGCAGGAAACGAGGCAAATCAAACTGACCATTATGCAAAGGCATGAGCGCTTCATTGTATCGCTATCTGCTTGTTAATGACCGGGTTAGCATACATCGTCAGGATGCGTTCCCTGAGGAAAGCCTCATCCTTGTTCTCTATCTTCACCAAGTCGATACGGCTCTGCAAGTAGGTTTCGAAGGCCTTCTTCTCCTCTTCAGTGTACTTATCTGTATAGTTCGAAGTGCCGTTCAGCATGTCGAGGGCAACATAATTGCCTGGGAAGAGCTGATATCCGGCGTGAATCTGCTGGTCGATTCGACGGGCAACCTCAGCAAAGATTTCCGTCTTGGGCAGTTCCGAGAGTTCGTCAAGCCAAGTGTTGATACAGGGACGGGCTTCGTAGTGGATGCGTCCCTTCTTTCCGAAGATGCCTGTCTTCATGTTGTCCAGGTCGTCCTGCTTGCTCTTCTTGAACGACGGATTGTCCCTCTTCATTTGGAACTCCTGCGCTTTCAGGTAATCGCAAGGGTCGTACTCGTAGCTGATGCTGAGCGGCACGAGGTTAAGCTCCTTTAGTCGCTCTACGATTGTGCCTTCTCCAGCCATCGCAAACATCTTGAGCAGAGACTCTTGTGTCTGGTCGCTACTGTCTTTTGCACGTCCCTCGCGTTGTGCTATCCAGATGTTTTCGTGCTTCTCCTGAATGGCATAATGCATGTATCGGCTCATTCTCTGACTGCTTTCGAGCAGTTCCCTCGGACTGAGACCTCTTTTAACTGTGAAAGCTTTATTGAGTTTGACAAGCGTTTTAATCCATGGATAGATGAGGAGATTGTCGCCAATTGCTATCTCGCAAGTCGTGGGGAAATGGTTCTCGTGCAGCATCAAGTCGAGGATTGCGCTATCGAGGACAATATCTCGATGATTGCTTATGAAGGTGTAACGTTCCGGCCCTGGCGCTATTCCGCTATAGGCGAAAGTATAACCTGTGCTGCATTTGCGCAAGATGCGTCTCAAAACAGGCTTGATGAAGCGCAATTGGAACTGCAAAGGCGTATTGACGCCAACAAACGCCAAACGTATCAAGCCGTTTCGCATCCAGCCTGGCATCCAAGGCACAAAGCCTTTCAGCAATCGCGAGAACTGCCTGTCGGCAAGAAGACTCTCGACGGCCTGCTTTACCTCACCCTCCGCGTAGGGACGGATTTCGTCGAAAGCCCCCTCCCCGCTCCCCCTTTGGGGGAGTGCTTTAGATTGCGCGTTACTCATGGCCAAAGCGATATTAACTATGAACTATGAATTATGAATTATGAACTAAGACAAAGCGTCTTCTATGATATCTGTCATTACATCACGAATATCCAAGCCTGCAGCACGAACTTGCTGCGGGATGAAGCTCGTTGTTGTCATGCCTGGCGTGGTGTTTATCTCAAGGAGATTGATCTTCTCGCCTTCCGTGATAATGTAGTCAATACGGATAATGCCGTGACAACCAAGCAAGTCGTAAATCATCGAGGTCAGTTTCGAAACGCGTTCTGCAAGGCGTTCGCTGATTCTGGCAGGTGTTATCTCGTCGCTCTCATTGTTGTACTTGGCTGCATAATCAAAGAACTCATTCTTCGAGACAACTTCTGTGATGGGGAATACCACACTCTTCTGCTTCGTCTTATAGCAGCCACATGTCAGCTCAGTGCCTCCCATGAAAGCTTCCACCATCACGTCCTCGCCTTCCTTCAAGGCAAGTTCGATTGCGGGACGAAGTTGCTCCACGGTCTTGACCTTAGTTGTACCAAAAGAGGAACCGCCTCTGGAAGGCTTCACAAAGCATGGCAAACCGATGCGAGACACTATCTCCTCATCCGTAACCTCTTTGTCGTGACCTATCTTGACGAGCAGACTGTCAGCAACCGAAACGCCAAAAGCACGCATGTAATTGTTGAGAACGAACTTGTCGTAAGTCATTGCTTCGATAAGGACATTACATGTCGAGTAAGGCATCTTAATGAGGTCGAAGTAACCTTGCAGTTCGCCGTTCTCGCCTGGAGCACCATGAATGGTGATGTAAGCGAAGTCGGGATGAATCTCCTTGCCGTCATGCATGAAACTGAAGTCATCTCTATTGACCTTCGAGCGACTTCCATCAGGAAGCAAAGCCTCCCACTTGCCAGCATGAATCTCTACCTTATATATAATATAACGCGCGGGATCGATGAACGAAGCTATTCCTTCTGCACTACGCATACTTACGTCATGCTCCGAACTGTCACCGCCACAAACTATTGCTATTGTTTTCATTATGCTTTATTTAGTTTTTATTCTTGCTATAAACTCTCCATTTATCCAATAATGCCTCGAAGTCTTCAGGCAGTTCCGACGAGAAGAACATCTCCTCCCCTGTCGTGGGATGCTTGAAGCCGAGCGTCTTTGCGTGAAGCGCTTGCCTTGGGCACAAAGCCATGCAATTATGAATGAAGGCCTTGTAGGAAGCCGTCTGCTCGCCTCTGAGGATTTGACAACCTCCATATCGCTCGTCTGCAAAGAGAGGATGTCCGATGTGCCGCATGTGTGCCCTGATTTGATGCGTTCTGCCTGTCTCGAGGTGGCACTCCACAAGCGTGACAGGACCGAAACGTTCCAACACCTTATAATGGGTGATGGCAGGCTTTCCAACTTCTCCATCCATCGGATAGACGTCCATCTGCAAGCGGTCCTTGGCATGACGGCCTATGTTGCCGGTAATGGTGCCTTCATCATCCGCGAAAGGTCCCCAAACGAGGGCATTATACTCTCGACGAGTCGTATGATAGAAGAACTGCTTGCACAAATCTGTCTTTGCTTCGGCAGTCTTTGCTATGACCAGCAAGCCACTTGTGTCCTTGTCGATTCGGTGCACAAGTCCGACGGTGGGATCATTCGGGTCGAAACCTTTATCGTCACGAAGATGCCAGGCAAGGGCGTTTACGAGCGTTCCGCTATAGTTTCCACAACCCGGATGCACGACGAGACCTGCAGGCTTGTTGATGACGAGCAGGACTTCATCTTCATAGACGACATCAAGCGGCAAATCCTCGGGTATGATTTCCCAATCGCGCTTGGGATGGTCAAGGACAAGAGTAATGACGTCTCCAGCCTTGACCTTGTAGTTGCTCTTGATGGGTTTGTCGTTCGCACGGATGCTTCCAGCCTCTGCAGCCTTCTGAATGCGGTTGCGGCTCGTGCCGGGCATGTGGTCCATGAGGAACTTGTCTACACGAACAGGGTTTTGCCCTTTATCGACCTCGATGCGCCAATGCTCGTGCTCTTCAGGCTGTTCCTCCAGAAGCTCGTCGTCGAGAAGTATGTCTTCCTCCAGTTCCGTCATCTTCAGAGAACCTCCTCGTAGCCGTCAAAGACTTCGGTCTCGACTTCGCCACCCAGCGAATCGCCGAAGAGGTCACCAAACTCGTCTTCGCCGCTACCTATCTCGCTATTGCCAACGACAAGCACAATCGGCACATCACTTGGCACTCGTTCGCCCGTATAGACTTCACGGCCATTCACTTTCAGGGCAATCACCCAATCGGGGTCGCCGGGAACGAACTCCATCGGGCCTATCTTGAATCCGAGAGCTTTCAGGCGTGCTTCCGCTTCACGGCGAGAACAGTTTCCTGCGATATCGGGAATCGTATTTGTGGGCGTCTGCTTCTGATTGATAGTCAGATAGATTTCCCTGCCCGACTTTACTCTGCTTCCGGGCGAGGGCTTCTGCTCGAGAACGATTCCAGCCGGCAACTTGCGGACATAAGCCGAATCGACAACAACCGTCACGAGTTCCGCTTCGTCGAGGGCGTACTCAGCATCGCATATCAGCATGCCCTTCACGTCGGGCACATCCACGCCTTCTCCGTGTTTGGTATATTGTACCATCCATACCCAAAGCCCTATGAAGAGAGCTATACCCACAAGCACCATCGCTATCAGGTTCCAATAGACATAAGGGCTGAAAAGTTTCTTCCTGAGTTTCTCCAGAGCCATAATCGTTACTCATTTTATATAATTACGCGACAAAGATAGTAATAAAAAAGAAAAAGAAGTAAAGTTTCCCTTACTTCTTTTCCCTTTTTGTTGAAAATCGTCTTTACTTACCGTGCCTTTCGTCGGAAACGGTGAGCTTCTTGCGGCCCTTAGCGCGACGAGAAGCCAATACACGGCGGCCATTAGCAGTTGTCATTCTCTGACGGAAACCGTGCTTGTTGTTGCGGCGACGGTTGTGGGGTTGAAATGTTCTTTTCATATCTTTTTATTGCTTAATTATTATGTGCGCATTATGATTCGGGGTGCAAAATTAAGCCTTTTTTTTCATTTACACAAGGATTAGGCAACTTTTTCTCCTCTTATTTTCTTATTTTCTTATTTTCTTCTTACCTTTGCACCACAAAAATAACGAGTTATAAACAAAAGAAGCAACATTTATGATTAATTCACAGGACATCAAGAAGGGCACCTGCATCCGTATGGACGGCAAGCTCTATTTCTGCATCGACTTCCTTCATCGCAAACCCGGTAAGGGCAACACCATTATGAACGTGACTCTGAAGGACGTTGTGAACGGCGGCGTTATCGAAAAGCGCTTCAACATTGGCGAGCGCCTCGAGGACGTGCGCGTAGAGCGTCGCCCCTGCCAGTATCTCTACAAGGACGGAGACGACCTGGTATTCATGAACAACGAGACCTACGAACAGATTACCATCGCCCCCGACCAGGTGAACGGCGTGAAGTTCCTCAAGGAGAGCGAGAACGTAGAAGTTGTGGTTGACGCCAGCACCGAAACCGTTCTCTATGCCGACGTACCCGTCAAGGTACATCTGCAGGTTACTTGGACTGAGCCCGGCCTGAAAGGCGACACCGCTACCAACACGCTGAAGCCCGCTCGCGTTGAGACTGGTGCTGAGATTCGTGTTCCCCTCTTCATCGAAGAAGGCGAAATCGTAGAGGTTGACAGCCGCGACGGCAGCTATCTGGGCCGCGTAAAGTAAAGAGCACCCTACTTCATAGGGATAATAGACATATTAGCGGCAGCCACTTGCATCTAAGTGACTGCCGCTGATGTTTTGTCAGAACCTATCCGATGGACAGGCTCTATACCGTTCATACAAGAAGAAAAAGGACCCAACAAGGTCACGTCCCTATGGAAAATCAACACATCTTTTTGTTGAAATCGACGTATGGATTTGAGTAAATCCTATAGAGGATTGGGGGACCATTTTGCAAGAGTTTGGGAAACACTATAGTAGCACAGCAGCAAAGGTACGTAATCAATATAAATAGTCATGCATCTACTGTATTATTCTGTTTGTTTCTTCTTGTAATAAAGCGGACGCAGGCGAGACAGATACTCTATACCATAGACTGGCCAATATGGAATCTTGCGTGCATTGGTTCGTACGGCTGGGATGTCGAGCAACAGAAACAGGGCTGTCATCCCTCCGCTTATCCAAATGACGATGCCATACACCTGTTTGAGCGCAACACACATCATGGAATGCAAATAGTGCTGACTCATAAACTGCCCCATATCGAAGTCGTGCATGTTGAGCCGGCTTAGTGTCAGCAGACTTCCATATCTACTGATGTCGTCGTTGAGGAAATGCGAGAACAGGGTGGTATAGATGCCGTAGCCTGCTGCGCCTGCCAGATACATGTGGAAGATGTTGAAGACGAAGAGGCCCATGAAGAATTGCTCTAGGTCGGGTATCGATTCGTCGAGCGACCACATGAGTGTGGCTGCCAGTATGGCGTATGCGCATCCTCGAAACACAATGGAAAGCCGGTACTGCTCTATGTTCACCTGCATGTCGAGGGTGAAATACATCAGTATGGCGTATGCAAGAATCAGGCCGAATCCTATGCCGAAAAGCTTCCATACGCGCCACTTCAGGACTTTCAACCAAAGCAAATCGATGAGCACACCGACATATACGCCCGGCAAAGCCCATAGGAACTGCTTCTCCTTTGTCAGCTCCTCCAGGCCTATCACTTCTTCGTAAAGGATTTCTTCTACCGTATGCTCACAACCCAACAACAGTTCGCCAATGGCAGTTACTACGAGTATGGGTAGCACGTTCCGATAGGTGAATATCTTTGGCGACACGTAGGGATTACTTACGTGCGAGAGCCTGTGCATTATGAGCGCGGCAAGCAAAAAGGCCACTCCGACGAGCAGTCGCAGACCCGGATTCGACATCCACATGCGATAGTCGCCATAGACCATGATGTAGCACACCACAAGCATGAGCAGACTGATGAGCAGCCCCGACAGGAAATCGATGCCCTTCAGGGGAATCCTTTGCGGCATAGGACAGAAGGGACGGCAAAGGGTCAGTTGTGTGAGAAGTATGAACGACATGGTGCCGATGGTGAACAGGTGCATCATCTGCCATGTGAAGTGGTGAGCGAACCATGCAGCCAGAAATCCGCTGCCCTCGATGGCCGTCAGCAGGACGATGTGCAGAACGGGAAAGAATACGGCAAAGTCGCGTCTGGGGGTTATCCACAGCTGGATATTCGACATACACTCGAAGGTCCCTTGTATCTTTGCCATGCCGGATATAAAACATACGGCCAGAAGTATGGGCATGGACTGGCAATACATCGTGATGAAGTTGCAGATGCCTATCACGATGGCGGCTCCGCACAGGAGTTGCTGATTGGTGAAGCGGAACTTCATACGGAAGAGCATGGGGAAGTATATGGCCATGCCTGCCAATCCTGCATAAAGCAGCATGAGCAGGTCTTCTATCATAAAGTTTGTGGTACCGCGGATAGCATCCAAGGCTCCCAAATACATGCCGCTACTAAACTGTACGCAGAATACTGTCACGACATATATCCAGGGCTGAATACGTTTTGGCACCCAAGAGCGGAACATAGGCATCATGAAGCCCATGCCTGCAGGAGGTGGAGGAGGTAATGGCAACATGCTCTAATACTTTACTTCACATTCCACATTGTAGCCTGCATGCAGTTTCTCGAGTTTCTCAGGGCTGTTACCGTCAAGCGATATGCGAACTGTCACGCGTTGCTCCACCTTGACAAAGTTTCCTGTTGCATTATCGATGGGAAGCAGGGAGAAGGCTGAGCCTGTGGCGTAGCTGATGCGTTGAACCACTCCTTCGTATTGCTCGTCGGGTACGGCATCTGCCTTTATGCTTGCCTTCGAGCCCACTTTGATATGCGGCAGTTGGCTTTCCTTATAGTTGGCTTCCACCCACTTCTCGTCGTCAGATACGATGTTCACAAATGTCTGACCTGGTTGTACGAGCTGCCCCTCCTGTATGTCCTTGGTGCCAAGTACGCCGTCGCAAGTGGCAATGATGTAGCAGTACGAGAGATTCAGGCGAGCCAAATCGACAGCAGCACGCGCCAGTTCAAGAGCAGCCACGGAGGCTGAGAGATGATGCTGTTGTTCGTTCTTCACAAGATGCTGGGCCATGCGTGAGCGTTGCACTTGGTCGTAGCGGGCTTTGGCCGAGAGGTAGGCTGTGTGGACATGGTCGTATTGTTGCTGGGTGACGGCATCTTCCGAAAGGAGTTTCTCGAAGCGCTTATCTTCGCGTTGGGCATTCTCCATCTGAGCACGGGCATCTTCAATACTTGCTTCTGTCACCTGTATGTTTCCCTCTGTGGTCTGAATACTGCTGCCTGTGGCTTTACTGCCTTGTTCTGCACGGGCCAGATCAGCCTCGGCTTGAGCCAGACGCAGACGAAACTCTGCTGTTTCGATGATGGCCAGAGTGTCGCCCTTGTGAACGGGCTGGAACTCCTCAAAGCGAATCTCGCGAATGAACCCTTGAACTCGGGTGTTCTGCGGAGTGATGTGCTGGCGTACACGGGCATTGTCGGTAAACTCAATGTTGCCGAAATGTACGAACTGCAGGAATACTATAACAGCTCCTACTAGCAGGAAGCAGACGATGACACAATTATAGATGAGGGATGTAAGTTTATGTTTTTCCATTTTGCAATTTACTATATTTATAATGTACCTGTAATGTATTTCAAGTTGTAATAGTTGAACAACACTTTTATGCGGCTGTTCACAAGTGCCAGCTGGGCATCAAGACGCTGATTGGCAGCATCTACCATGTCGGTGACCAATGCCAGCCCGTTCTGATAGCGGTTGCTGATGACACTATAGTTTTGCTGAGCCAACTCGACGCTCTTCTTGCTTGTCTCCAGTTCTGTAAGTGTTGTCTGATAGTCGGTATATGCCGCCTGAACAGCATTCTCTACGCCTTCTATGGCTGCTTGCTGCTGGTGGCGTGCTGTTTCAGTCGCTATTCTGGCCTGAAGGATGCGCTTGCTGTTCTTATAGAGCGAACCGAAGCGGTATTTCATGCCTACACCCACAAAAGCATAGTTCAGGTTCTTGTTCAGGTTGGGTATCTCCACCGTGATAGGCCCGTCAAGATGCTCCTCGGCTATGAGGGCAACTGTGGGTCGGCATGTACTCTTCTCCAAGCGCTCTTTCTGCTTGGACATCTCTATGCCCAACTGAGCCAGTTTGAGGGCTGGCGCATTATATGTTGCTGCCTGTTGCCAATTGCTTTCCGCTTCTATCTCATCGGTTTCCTTTTCAAAGGCTTCTGTCGGAAGGATTGATATGTCTTCTTCGATGCCAAGTGCCGTAACGAGCTGATGGTTGGTTATCTTGGCCTGGTTCTGCACTTGTGTGCGTCCTAACTTCAGTTGCTCCAGCTGCAATTCGTAGCGAGTGATGTCGTTCTTCAGCGCAGCGCCTTCCGATTGTCTTTTCTTGGTGAGTTCGATAAGGGTTTCTGTCAGGGCGATATTCTCATCGAACACACGTTCCTGATTCTTCAGATTGTGAAGTTGCAGATAGTGCCCCGTCAGTAACATTCTTACGTGCTGGCGGTTCTCATGCGCATTAGCATGAGCCATATCAGATGTAAGCTGGCTGAGGCGGATGCCACTTCTGATGGCACCTCCTGTGTAAACGGCCCATGATGCTTGAACAGCCAGGTTGCTGCCATAATGCGGGATATGTATGCCTACCGCATTCTTGAGATCGCGGTCACTTATCCATCCGCCTCCAAGATATGAGAACGAGAGAGAGGCAGTGGCATCGGGCAATTGCTCTGCTTTGGCCGCTTTAATTCCTGCCTCTGCTTCTTCGAGGGCAGACTGAAAACATTTAATGGAGGTGTTGTGCTCTTCAGCCGTCCGGAACAGTTGCTCCAACGACATAGCCAGTTCTTCGCTCCGCTCAGGTACAAGCGAATCCTGACCTTGAGCCATCGACCTCCCGGATGTGCCCATGATTGCAACAGCAAACATGAGCAGGGATTTCTTGCTCAACATAATAAAATATAATAAGATTAAATGATTCTACAGATGATTGTTATGGTTAAAACCCGACAATCAATGCTGGCAACTGCGTCCCCATTTATGAAAGTCATGAATGGAGTTGATTTGATGTATTTCCAAATTGTAGTAACGCAGTCTCATAATATGGATTCCTGTCAAAATCGCCTGCAAAGGTAGTGCAGAAAGGTCGATTTTCCAAATTTTCCAACGTAACTTTTTTTGTTATTCAACATATTTGACACGATATATTGTCTTTTCTTTTTAGATTCTTTTAGCGTAACTTTGTCCTTCGGTCGTGGGCTTCTTGCACTCCATTGGTGCTCAGGCGGAAGACCTACGTCGTACTTCTTTGCAAAGGCTCAGGCGACAAAGTCGGAGTCCTTTCGCTCGGAAATAAAAAGAAAAATTTCTTTTTTCATTTTGTATTTCTCTCACTTATTCATACCCTTGCGCATTAAATTATATGAAATATGAACAGATCAATAGGAATTTGGACTCAATTTGTGGCAATCATGTCGCTCGCCATCATGATGACGGCTTGCAGCGGAGGCTCAAAAAGGGACAAAAAAAACCAAATCAAGTACGAAATCCGAAAAGTTGAGGCCGAAACGAGGGTCTACAACATCTATATCCCCGCTTCGCTACACGGACTGAGCGAGGTGGAAGTCTTCCCGCAAGTCTCCGGAATCATCCGCCAGGTGAACTTCAAGGACGGTTTCAAAGTAAAGAAAGGTCAACCCCTGTTTGTCATCGACCAGACAGAGCACAAGTTGAATGTGCAGAACGCTCAGGCAAATCTGGCTGCCGCGAAGGCACAGATGGAGACGACCAAACTGCAATACGAGTCGAACCAGAAGTTGGCTGCGAAGAAAATCATCAGCGACTACGTCCTCTCGTCAAGCATGAATGCCTATCACGTGGCTCAAGCCTCTGTTCAGCAGGCTCAGGCTCAACTGGCAATGGCTCAGACCACTTTGGGCTATTGCACTGTGAGGTCCCGAGGTTTACCGCCAAATGCACATCTGCAAGAAGACAGAGCAGAAGGCTGCTTACATGACTTCCATCGTCAACTCCTTGCACGAAGCCTACAATGGTACGCGAGAGCTGATGAACAACGGCACGAACACCTACGTCGAGGTACTTAGGTCGCAAGAAGACCTGCTCACAGCCCAGATTAAGGAGGTAGAGAACCACTACGAAGGCATTCAGGCTCTCATCAACCTCTACACGGCTCTGGGAGGCTTCTGACAAAAAAAGAGACGAGGACTTTCTGTGTGAGAGTCCTCGCCGATATTGACAATGCTGCCAGACAGTTGTTTATCTGTGCAGCTCTTTTTTACCGCCCTTGATGAAGATGCCGTTCTTTGCTTTGCTCACACGTTGACCGGCAAGGTTGTAGATCTTATCGTCCGTCGCCTGTTGTCCGTTGTCTGTTGTCGTTATGCCTGTCGGGTCGTCTGTAACCAGCACATTGCCCGTCACGCCGACACTATAAAATGCCTCTGCTGCATTGCTCACGAGGAGCGACTCGCCAACAGTCTCGACCGTATACTCACCCGGAAGGACATCCTCCTCGGCCTGCACGCAGAAGCTCAGAAGCGGACCTTCCCCCTCGCCGAACAAGTCTGCATCGATGGAACTGATTAGCACTTTGAGGTTACCGTTATCCAGAACATTGGTAAGCAGTTCATGTGCAGCAGTACGACTATGAAACTTCGTTGCCACAGGATTACCGTCGTCGTCCAAAACCACTGAAAGGCCTTCCGGCAACTGGATTTCCGCTTCGAGGCAAGTCAAATCGGTAGCAACATTCCTCATGCAAAGCTGGATGTTTGCCGTCTGGCCGGGCATAATGGCAGCATCAGTGAAGTAGAAGGTATTGTCCTCTGCCTTAACAGCGCTCCAGACAAGCATGGAAATCAGGAGAATATAGATTCTTTTCATTCGTCTTACTCAATAACATTACATATTGCCTTGCAAAGATATGCTTTTTTGTGAAAGCTTCAAAGAAAAGAGCCGAAAAGTTTTCCTAACAACCATAACTTTGCCCTTTTCGGACAAGGTGAGCAACCACTTCGAAAAACCTGGCACGCCATGTTTGCAAACGTAACGTGCCTCGTTGGCAATCTTCACGTGTGTCGTTGGCAAAGTTCACGTGTGATGTTGGCAATCATCACGTGTGATGTTGGCAAGGTTCATTAGCCATGCCTGGAATCGTGACAGATGACAGATGACAGATGACAGTTTTATTTTAGAGCCCCCTACATCCCCCAAGGTAGAAAAAAGTGCTCTTCTGATTTTCTAACTAGTTAAGTATTAAATAATTATTATTTATTATATATTATATTTATAACTATATATAAGTATATTATTAATTATTACTATATAAATAGACTAAATATACCTACAATACCTACAATTCCATATTTTTACGCTTGTAGAGTTAATAGACAAAAAGGGCAGATGACAGCCTCAAGCTACCCTACCCCCTCTGAAAAAAACTGTCATCTGTCATCTGTCATCCGAAGGCTTCCGGCACGGCAACCAACTATCTGCATCACAAGCACTTACAAAAAGAGACATACAAAAAAGAAAGGAGAGAAACAACATTTTTGTCGTTCCTCCCCTTTGTTTGATTGTAAATCTCGATGCGTAAAGTCGCCCGAAAGCTTACTTTACCTTTGCAACGATGGCCTTGAAAGCCTCGGGATAGTTGACTGCGAGGTCAGCGAGTACCTTGCGGTTGATTTCGATACCAGCCTTGTGCAGGAGGCCCATCAGCTGGCTATAGCTGAAACCTTCCATGCGGGCAGCGGCATTGATACGCTGAATCCAAAGAGCGCGGAAGTTGCGCTTCTTGGTACGACGGTCGCGGTAAGCATAGGTAAGACCCTTCTCCCAAGTGTTCTTGGCAACGGTCCATACGTTCTTGCGGGCACCGAAGTAACCTCTGGTCAAACCCAGAATTTTCTTTCTCTTAGCTCTTGAAGCTACATGATTTACTGATCTTGGCATAATTTTGTTTCGTTTTGAATG
>Ga0247609_10004413_pt1 | contig 13989 bp, 4 predicted proteins | sample 172DNAGHGlowgp2_FD_193487 | JGI IMG/M metagenome (GOLD analysis project Ga0247609, IMG submission 193487) | Sheep rumen microbial communities from Palmerston North, Manawatu-Wanganui, New Zealand - 1728 DNA GHGlow gp2 | ecosystem: Host-associated > Mammals > Digestive system > Stomach > Rumen ...
GCCGACTTCGAGCAGGTACGCGGTGATTTCGAGACCAATCCCTTCGTGATGGAGACGCAAGCCCACATCGAGCGCAAGAGCGCCCTCGGCGACCGCATGATAGCGATGTTGGAAGCCCTAGAATGACACATTTAACACTTAATCCTGTTAAAATAATATAAATTTAAGCAAATAAACTCATATAGGTGCTTCGCCTCTCGTGCGAAGCACCTATTTTTGTAAGGTCATATCAACCAATATGGGTTGAAACTTCAACAAATCATTCATACCTAAATTAAACTAATCATGAAGAAAATCTACCTTTTATTTGCGATGCTGCTGGGATTCTTCACCCCAGTTTTCGCACAAGAAGATGACTTCGACTTCTCACAGAAGGTTATTCAAATGAGTGGCGCTGTGGCGAACTTCGAGGCCAACACCTGGTACTTCGTCTATCAGGCCCGTGACGGTAGCGATGGAATCCTAAACACCGATGCCATCCCCTCCACCGGCGGTATCATGGCCGACTGCGGCGAAGGTGAAACCGTCTTGAAGAAGAACATCACCAATGTTACCGGTACAAATCTCAGCGCAGAGGAAAAGAAGCAGTACCTTGTACGCTTCGTACCCGTAGAGGAAAAGGACGGCTGCTACAACATTCAGTTCGGTACGGGCCGCTTCCTCTCCGCCCCCAACGGCACGGGCAACAGCAAGACGATGACGGCCACCAGTTTCCAGGCTGATGCCGGCGAATTCAATGTGTACAGCATTGAGGATGAGCCTCAAGCTCACTTTGCCATGAATGTCTATGACTTGAAAGAGCTCATCGACAACAATGGTGTGGATAAAAACATCTGTACTTGGGATTCTGGTAAGAAAACCGCAGCCGATGGCAACAGCACTTGGAACTTCATTGGGATTGAATGGAGCGACTTGGACGAGTATGAGATGGCCCTGACTACCCTCGAAGACTTGTACATGAGCCTCACGGGTATCGAGTTCAATACGGGCACAGCCCCTGGCCAATGCAGCGCTGAAGCTGTGGCAGCCTTCCAAGCTGTTATGCAAGTAGTTCACGATGCGCTCGAACCAGGGTCAACACCGACTTTAGATGAAGTGAAGGATCTCACAAAGAGCCTGCAAGACGCTTATGATGCCGTTCTGGCCTCTAAAGTACCTATCACTTTGCCTGATGGCTACTACCGCATTCGTGCGGGTATGAAATACACCAATGATGTTGTGATAGGTCAAGACCCCGAAACTGGTGAGGACATCAAAGAATCACAGGAAGTAGATAAATATATGTATAGCTACAGGGACGGTAACGTCATCAAGGGTGGATGGAGTACGCCTGAGGATTTAGCGACCGACTGCCCATCACTTTGGCAAATCACCAACAAGGATGGCTATTTCGATATCGTGAATATGGCTACCGAATCTCGCTTCGACAATATCACGGCAACCGAAACACCTGTAACCATGTCTGCCGAGAGCGAGAGCCTCATGGCATTGGATGTTGCAGCTAACGTGGAAGGCATTCTATATGTCAATATACGCGTTTCTACTAATGAAGAAGGAGGAACTGTATATCTCCATCAAAAGAACCATAGCGATGGTGCTGGCAAAGGCAGTTACCTCGTCATTTGGAATCCCACATTTGACACAGCTGCCAACGAGCCTCGCGCCTCGGAATGGGTCATTGAGCCCGTATCAGATGAGGATGCCGCCCAGATTATTGCGGATTACGCCCCCATAAGGGAACACGAAGAGCTGGTAGCCAAGTACAAAGACTTGAAGGCCGAGGCCACCGCAGCTATTGATGCCGCAAAGGACGTGCAGACTGTCAAACTCATCACCAATGCTAGCCAGTTCAGTTCTCCATTCTCTGACTCAAGTGAAGGAAAAGACTTTAATGCGCTCCTCGATAATTCCGGCGACACCTTCTGGCACTCGGATTGGCATGGGACCTATGATGAAGCGAATCCACACTATCTACAGGTGGAACTGAATGAACCGACCCATGAATTGGTGACTTTTAGATATATCCGCCGCACGAACAACGGTTCGGCCTTTAACAACGACTACGTCACTGAATGGGGCATTTATGGAAGCAACGATCCCGATGCCGCTTTCGAGGATTGGACTGCTTTGGCAACCTACGATGCGCCATGGGCTGCTACACAAACGGGGCCCATCGAGAACGGTCCGTTAGACACCCAAGAGATGAAGTACATTCGCTTCTATGCAAATAGTACCTATAGCTCTAAGGGCAATCATTTCTGGCATATCGGTGACATCCAACTCTATTATCTGCAGGAGAACCCCAACTCGCAGTATTCCAAGATGGGTCAGGTGGCTATCGACCTCGACAACCTCCTGCAGGCACAGGCCAGCATTGAAGATGCTGACTTGGCTCCCACAGATTATGATGCCCTCTATGCTGCCTACGAAGCTTTCAAGGGCGAATTCGTAGATCCCGCAGAGCTGCGCGCTGTCATCGACTCCGTCAAGACCCTGCCCGGCATCGTGGTTGTGGGCGAAGGCATCGGCTACTGGCCTGACAACAGCACGGCTACAGCTCTCCAGACTGCCATCGACGACGCTACGGCTTACGACGTGGCCGGCGTATATACCGCCACCGCAAGTAACGGCTTTATTGCAGACCTGCGTGAAAAGGCCAAGGCCCTCATAGAGGCTGCCCATGGCATCCAGCCTGGCAAGTGGTACCGCATCCAGTTCCCCTCCAAGGAAATGTTCGAGGAGCACGGATGGGATCTCGTGGCAGGTAACGGCTCCTCGAAGGACGGCAACGTCACCACAGAAGACCTGTGGGAGAAGTACGTAGCCATCACAGAGTACGGATTAGATGAACTCGGCCGCGAAGAACACGACGCACCCGAAGGCACCGTTATGCTGGGCCACAACGTCTATTTCGACGATGACGAAGACATCGAGGACGAGGGCATGGCACAGTTCCGCTTCGTGGCTGTCGGCGACACCGCCTTCGCCATGCAGAACCGCGCGACAGGTATGTTCCTGAAGGCTGCCGGCACCTCCGGCGGTGTAACTCTGAGCGTACATCCCTCACTCTTCAATGTCCGCGCTATCGGTTACGGCTTGAATGTCATCCCCGCCAAGAACCTCTTCGGCGAGGCTGAAAGCTATCTCCACGCCCAGGTATCCGGCAACCAGCTCGTAACATGGAACGTGTCTGAGCCCGGCACACGCAGCGCCCTGCTCATCGAGGAAGTGGAAGATGTAGCAGCAGGCTACAACCCCACCACCTTCTACATCGGTCTGAGGCCCTGTGAAATCGGCGCATACTGCTTCGCTACCGAGGTCACGACAGATAAGAAGATCTACGGCGTGTCAAAGATGGAAGACATGCAGTTGACACTCGTGGCCATCGACGGCACCGTGAATGCTGGTCGCCCGTTCATCCTCATCAACGGCGGTGAAGAATTCGTCGAGGACGATGATCGCGAACCGCTGGCCTTCCACCACAACTACAAGTTCGAGGCTACTCCCGCTCAGGAATCCAGCCTGCTGAAGGGTAGCTACTATAGTAAGAAGGTAGGCGTGGGCGTCATCATTCCTGAAGGCGACAAGTTCATTGTCAGCAAGAGCGCAGACACCTGGACCGGCGCCAACGGCGCTTACATCGCAGGCGACGAGCAGTTTGCAGTGACCGCTACAGTGACCTACACCATTGATGGTGGTGCGGACGGCATCGCGGCAGCGCTGACGAACGTGGCCAAGACCGGTGAGCTCTACAGCATCGACGGCCGCCTCATCAGCCGCAAGGCTAACCTGAACACACTCCGCACGCTCGGTCGTGGTGTTTACATCCTCAACGGCACCAAAGTGACCGTGAAGTAAGCAAGCACCACCATAAATGAAAGAATCATCCGCACAGGCCTGTGCGGATGATTCTTTTATTTATGGGTGGCGAATCTACACTTCTGGAGGTTAAAAAAGTTTAAAGACGCGGAGAAATGAAGGGGAGGTGTAGGATACGGATGAAGGAAAAGGCTTACCTTTGAACGCTCGATCATACGAAGAAAGCTCTAATGAGCTTACGAGCACAACAAACGCGATCATCAAAATCATTACTAACTTTATTATTTATTATTATGAAGAAAATCTACTTAATCTTGTCCCTGTTACTCGCCTTTGGCGGCGTAACACAGCTGATGGCTCAGGAGACCGTCACATTGGACATCAACAAGAAAACGGGTAGTTGGACAGCTTCTGGTAGCCCTGCGTATGCCAGCGAATATGCTACCTATAACTATTCAACCACCGATATCACACCGGGTGTGCGCATCCAACACTGGACGCAGAACAACAAAGATCATAGAAACAATATGTATTTCTATGACAATCAGAACCTCGGTCTTTATAGCACCTATGGCACCACAACATGGGAGAACTATCGCATCTATCCCAGCCGCGGATACTATGTTTCTAACTTTACGTTAGACTTTATTCCGGGCAAACACGCCAACTACGCGATGAATGGCGTGCGCGTGTGGGGCGACGAGGATGAATCCACCGCCGTTGGGAGTCCCGATGCTGATAACCCCGGTCATTTCAGCATGGACTTTACGGAGAAAGAGTATGTGGTACTGACCGTAGGACAGTGGGAAGAAAACGGCAACCCCATCTTTGCACACACCTACAACTTCACCGTAACGCTGACCCCACGTGATCCTTTTGACGTGATCATGGAAGACATCGATGCTCTCATGGAGGAATATAGAGACTACACAGAAGACCACCCACAGGCTTTTGTGGTAGGTACAGAGATAGGAAACTATGGCGCTGCAGAGGTGGCTGCCTTCAATGAGGCTTACTCTGCATGCGTATTCGCTGGTACTCCTGATTACCAAGGAACAGCCGACGACCTTGTGGTGCTGCGCGACGCCTTGAAAGCCGCCTATCAGGCTGTACTGGATTCTCAGGTGAAATTTGTCATCGTTGATGGCTACTATCGCTTCCGCACGGGTATCAACTACAACGACGGCAAGATGAAGTACATGTATGTTGAGCCTACTGCCGGCACGACCATCAACGGCAAATGGGGCACGCTTGACGATTTGGCTGAGAACTGTCATGCACTGTGGCAGCTGACCAAGGGCGAAGACGGTTCTTGGGATATCGTCAGTGTATCCACAGACGCCCGCTTCAATGATAACCCCGGCACCTTGAGCGAGGAAAGCACTTGGCGCTTCCAGTTCGAAGAGGTAGTCATGATTGGTGAAGACTACTACGTCAACATCAAATATGCCGACAGAGATCCTGGCACATACAACCGCATCTACGTTCACCAGGCTAGCCATGGCAGCGGCAGTGGCACAGGCGGAAACCTAACACTCTGGAGCCCCTCCTATCCTGCCAGTACATCCAACAAGATGGGTGGTTCTGAATGGGTCGTAGAACTCGTGCCCAACGATGAGGCTACTGAGATTATTGCAGCATACGCTGCTATCAAGGAGCGTCAGAAGATGGAAAGAGAATATGCCAAGATGGTAGAGACCAGTAAGACAAATCTTGAGATTGCCAAGGATAATCCCAAGGTGACGGTGGATGACGAGACGCTGCTCATTACTGAGAACAGCCAGTTCAGCTCACCGTGGACAGACCCGACGGAGGGCAGCCTTGACAACCTGTTGGATGGCGACCTTTCAACTCATTGGCATTCCTCTTGGCAAGACGGGAACGTCCCCGCCCATACCCACTATTTAGATGTCGCGCTGAAAGAAGCTACTCACTCCCTGGTGGCAATGACAATTTCCCGTCGTCCTGTACAAAACGACCACGTTACCCAGTGGAGCGTCTATGGCTCAGCTACTCCTGACGTTTATTACACCCAGGAAGAAATAGAGGCAGCTGTAGAAGGCGACCCCGCTTATGGCAAGACCACCAGTGATTTGAAGACCCCGGGCGAATGGCATAAACTGGCCGACCTCTATACGCCCTTTGGCAATAACAAGGAGACCAAGACCTCTGCACCGTTCGACACGAGGGGCTACCAGTACCTCCGCTTCTACCTCGATGCGATGGCCCCGTCCACTCGTGGCTACGGTCATGTCAGCGAGTTCCAGTTGAATCCCGCCAGCATCGCCATTGCCGAGAACGCTCAGTACCTCGTCATGGGCGAGTTGGCCACCAACCTGGAGAAGGTGCTCTTCGACCAGATCGAGGTGGAGGCTGCAGACATGACGGACGAGCAGTTCAACGCCCTGAAGGCCGCCTACGATGCCTTTATGGAGAAGTTCTCAGATCCGACTGAGTTGCGTGCAGCCATCAAGACCGCCGAGGCTTCAACGGCAGGCATCGTCGTGGGTACCAATCCTGGTGAATGGGGTCCCGACACCGACGCTGGTGCCCTTGCCACGACCGTGGCCAATGCCAAGGCTTACGACCAGTCCGGCGACTACACGCCCGCACAGACGGAGCAATATATTGAGGATCTGAACGCTCAAGCCGGCGATATCCTCTCCTCCGCCAACAAGATTGAGGAAGGCAAGTGGTATCGCATCCACTTCGGCAGCAAGGAGACCTTCGAGGCCAACGGCTGGGACATCGAGAACAACGAGGCCACGACCGTAGAGGATATTCATGAGAATGTCTATGTCACGAATGAAGCCCTCTGGGATAAGTTCGTCACCGTAGCGAAGCACGAAGCCGAGAAGATTAACATCGAGGTAGCCCATGAGCCCACAGAAGAAGATTCTTCTACATCGAAAGAGCAGGAAGTCACCCTGAACAAGGTGGTTCCCTACGCTGAGGATGAGGACATCCTCCGTGGCGCACAGCTCTACTTCGACGCCATTGGCGACATCAAGGATCCGGATTGCTCACTCTTCCGCTTCGTAAATGTCGGCGACACGGCATACGTCATCCAGAACAAGGCCACTGGCCTCTACCTACGCGCAAATACGAAGCCCGTTTACCTCGACATCACGCCCTCGCTCTTCAATGTCAGCGCCATCGGCTACGGACAGAATCTCATCGCCGCCACGAGCCTCTCCAATGTGAAGGAAAACAATCTCAACTACCAACTTGATAAGAACATGATTGTTCCTTACAACGAGAGTGCCGCCGGCAGCCGCAGCGGACTCTATATCCAAACAATTGAGGATGTGGCAGAGGACTACGACGGCAGCCTCTTCAAGATGAACGTGCGTCCGGGCGAGATCTACAGCTACTGCTATCCCGTTGACATGGATATCGATACCGACGACAACGACGGTAAGTTCTACATCGTCACCGCTCTCGAGATTAAGGAAGACGACGTGAACATCACCCTCTCACCGCTGGCAGTTCCCAACCCCGCCGGCTATCCGGTCTTCTACATCCTCGACACTCCAGAGGACTATATTCCCGAGTACGATCCCGAGCCCATGACCTTCAAGCATGGCAGCACCTTCGTGGCTGCTCCCGTGGAGACCGGCTTCATGAGAGGTACCTTCAGCAAGCAGACCGTCGGTAAGGGTTATATCGTCACTGGCGGAAACCTGATTGGCATCCAGCAAGAGGGACATGCAGGTGACTATGCACGCAACCAGTTCTACATCACCGAGGAGTACATCACCAACGCTGTCGTTGCCAACGGCACCTATGTGGCTGACGAGGAGTTGCTGAATCCTAGTCTGAATGTCACCTTCACCATTGGCGACAAGCCCGTGGATGACGCTGTAGCAAGTGTGCTCACACAGACCACCAAGCGTGGCGAGCTCTACACCATCGACGGCCGTCTCTTAGGTCGCAACGTGACCCTCAAGGATCTGAAGCGCTTCGGCAAGGGTCTCTACATCATCGATGGCATCAAGGTCACCGTGAAGTAAGTTCACCCTGAAGAAGCTATTTATAAGGGGCTGTGCCACACTAGGCACAGCCCTTTTTTTGTGGGATTGCATACTTTTTTTGTTAGAAATTTGGTGGGATACGCAGAAGAGCTTATCTTTGCCACGATAACACCTAACAGAACATTAAAACCGTAAGCAATATGAAAACTCTTAGACTCCTTCTCATGGCGCTCGTGGCCTTGGTCGCCAACGTCAGCCTCTCTGCCCAAGACCTCCCCGCCATCCCATCGGGAATCTTTGCTTTGGGCAACGAAGTAACCGCCGTGGAAACGGGTAAGTGGTACTTCTTGTATAACCACAGCACCAACCGTTATGCCAACGAGAACACCTCGCTCCAACTCAAGCAGGCCACCTCTCCCAGTGGTCTGGAAGTCGCCAGTAACCTTGGCTATCTCGTGACGCTGGAGAGCAACGGCGATGGCAAGTACTACCTCCGAAGCGGACGCGGCAACTACTATAAGAGCCCCAGCAGCGCGGCACGAGGCACAGGTGCTACCTTGAACACCGGTTGGGCCATGGCCATCACCCCCATCGCCGACAACCCCGGCCATTTCCTGCTGCAAGGCTCCACCTATAACCTGTCAGCCCCGGCGGATGGCAGCGACCTCAAGGGAAGCACCACCAAGACGGCCAACAACGTCAGCGACTGGGGATTCATCGAGGTGAAGACCGCCAGCGCTGAGGACCTCAAGGGGCGCGACCTCTACAACTACCAGATGGGTAAGCTGGGCTTGATGCGGTTTAAGAACAAGCGCAACCCCAACTACCTGACCACGAAGACAGCCGGTAGCGCCGGGGGTGCCGCAAAGACTACTGCAGACCTGGGTCAAGTATGGATTGTGGAGAAAAGCGGCAGCGGCTACACCCTGCGCAGCGCCAATACAGGCCAGTACCTGCAGGACGACTTTGCCAAGCCCGCAGGCGGCGCCAAGGAACTGTATATCCAATTCAGCCCCAACAACACGGGCGATGCCGCCTACATCAACATCTCCTCGAAGAGCGACTTCAGCGGCAGCACCTGCCTCAACCTGGGTAACAACGGCACCACTATCACCAAGTGGTCCTATAGCGGCGATGCCGGCAGCGACTGGGCCATTGAGCTTGTGGAGGACGTGACAGAGAATGACGTGCGCGAACATCTTAACGCTGCCAACGGCTATGTCAGCGAGCTGAAGAGCGGTGCCTACTACCGTATCAAGAGCACCAACTATGGGGTTTATGCCACTGAGGCAGACCACGATGTCAAGGCCATGAACCTCGATGCCGACAACTACGGCCAGTACTGGCAGCTCACCAAGAGCAGTACAGGCTACAGCTTCCAGAATGTACTGACGCAGAACTACATACAGGTCGGAACGGGCACCAGCCATATATATCGCACGGCTTCCGTCAGCGCTACTCTCTACCCCGCCCGCACGTCCGACAAATGGATGTACTATTGGACAATCGCAAACGCCTCCGGTGGCAGTGTAGGCTTGCACACCGATGCCAGCAAGAACGTGGTGCAATGGAATACCAATGCAGATGCCAGCAAATGGGCGTTCGTAGAAGTGGAACTCAATGCAGAGGATATTGAGAAGGCACGCCAGTCACAGGAAGCCTACAACGAGCTTGTGAAGAACATCCCCACCATCCAAGGCCACCTGGACAACCTGTTCCAGGACAAGGCCTGCACGACACTGAAGACCGACATTCAAGCCCTCACAGATGAGCAGTTGGCAGCCAACGGGGACTTCGCAGCTCTCAATGCCGAGATGAAGGCTCAGGTACTGAAAATCAAGAACAACACATGGCAGCAGTTCACGAACAAAACCACCAACTACACAGCCGGCTATGAGAAGTTCTTCCGCATCTATGACTACCAGATCTATAGCAACTGCGATGAGATGTACCGCGAGTTCGTGATGAGCAACGCCTTTGGCCGTCTCTCCGGTCCCACCGGCATCGTGGCCAATCCCGGCGACATCATATATATATATGTTGATAAGAATCCTGAGGCGGAGTGTAAGCTGGCTTTGGAGAGCGTAGGTACCGACGGTGTGGCCGGCGACCACGCCACGGGGTCGCTGACAACACTGAAAGAGGGCCTGAATGTGTTCTCGTCCAGCCAGAAGGTGATGCTCTATATCCTTCACCAGCTTAACAACGTCAAGAAGTACCTTGCAGACTACCCACCCATAAAGGTACACATCGAAGGCGGCCAGCTCAACGGCTACTGGGATGCGACGCGCGGCATGACGAATGCCGACTGGAAGCTGCTGCAACAAGACCTGCTGAAAGCAAGCCCCTTCCTTAACCTCAAAACCAAGCATCTGGTCTTCCAGATGGATGCAGACCTTGTGCTGAAAGCAGAACCTAACGAGATTGAAGGCCTGATGCGCATTTGGGATCAGATACCCGCCAACGAAGACCGCTACATGGGTGTCGAGGACTTTGAAGGTCGCTATAACAACATCTGGAACGTCTATAGCGGCGCCAGCAGCTATATGCACTCCACAACACGAGGCACATGGTACACCGAGAGCACCATCCCCTCCATCATGAACTATAACAACATGCGTCAGCCGGGTAGCCTCTGGGGTCCCAGTCATGAGATAGGACATAACCACCAAGGCAGTATCAATGTCTGCGGTACCACGGAAAGTTCCAATAACCTGTTCTCAAACATCAACACCTTTGAACAGGGCATACAGACTACGCGATGCTACCTGCCATCGGATAACTTCAACGCCCTGGCCAGCAGCATAACAAATAACGGAACGACCTACGAGAGTATTCCTTGGGTTGGACGCGACATCTGGAACACCACACGTATGTTCTTCCAGCTCTACCTCTACTTCCATGTGCAGCACCACGACGACAACTTCCTTCCCAACTTGTTCCGCATGATGCGTAAGAAGCCGTTCTCGAAAAACAGCGGATGGGACAGCACCACGCCGTTTACCTATACCGAAAACGGAGAGACCAAGACAGGCACCGGTGCTAACATCACTTATGGTAAGAACGACTACCTCCACTTGGCCAAGATGATTTGCGACGTGGCTCAGGCAGACCTCTCTGAATTCTTTGAAAGCTTCGGTATGTTCGTACCTGTCAAGAATTTCCATGTAGGCGACTATGCCAACTACCTTGTCACCACTACACAGGCCGACATCGATGCTGCCAAGAAATACATGCAGAAGTATCCGAAGAAGCTTGGCAATATCATGTTCATCGATGACCACATCCTGCCAATGAAGCCTGCCGATGCAGACAATATCTTCGAAGGCCTGCCACAAACCGGCGGCAAACGCACCAACAACCTCACACAGCACAACAACAGCCTGCCCGTGGGCGACGTGGGTGACTACGAGCTCTTCGACGGCCGCACGGAATACGAAGCCAACAATGACTACTTCCAACTCAGCGGCAGCACCATCGAGTTCAAGGGAACAGGATATATCGGACATAAGTTCTACGACCTCGACGGCAACCTCATCTGGGCTACCAACAGCAAGAAGACAACATTGCCCACGAAGGTGAGGAACCTCGGCGTGGACAACTTCTACGTCGTAGCCGCACAGGCCAACATGACCGACGTGCCCTGCCCATACTACAACCGCACGTCATCACCCATCGCCAGCACCGACGTCTATTTCGGCAGTGCCGAGGGTTCCAAGAAATGGTGGTCGAATGCCAGCACCAAGCTGGGTGACTACCTGCCCGCCAATGCTGTGGCTGTCGTCACCAGTAGCGCTGAATTCCCCACAATGCTGGAGGGCGCCAACGTCATCAGTAATGCCAAGACCGCCACGAGCCTCGTCATCGACGGCGACCAGCCTTTCTACCTGCCCGAGAACATCACGGCAGCCAGCCTGACCTTCAACAAGGAAATCACGGGCTACGCCGCCCTGAATCTGCCCTTCACCGTCACCAGCAGCGACATCAGCGGCTTGCAGGTGGCTACGTATGACAACGAAGTCCTGAACATACAGCCCGTAGAGAGCGTGGCTCCCGGACAGGCAGCTGTCGTGCAGGGAAGCCTCAACCTCGCGCTGCAAGACAGGACGGTTGTCAGTGGCAACTACCAAGCGCTGAATGCCGTGAAGGTGCTCGCCGCCGATGGTACTAGTGTAGTAGAAGTGGCAACAGCAACGCCCTTCACCTTCCCGATGGGCGAGGCGACAGCCATCCGCACACTTGCTACCGACAAGGATGCCAAGGACGGCACGCTGCGTATCTACGACCTGTCAGGCCGCACGCTGCAACGCGTGGCACAGCCCGGCATCTACATCATCAATGGTAAGAAGGTGATTGTGAAGTGAACAGTTAAAGAGTGAAAAGTGAAAAATAATAGGTTCCTATGGCTACCAAAAGACAGAAAGAACAAAGCATCAAGGGCAAAGCCGACAAAGCCCGCAATGCAAGTAATTCTGATTCTTCACTTTTCACTTTTCATTCTTTCATTTTTCATTTTTCATTCTTCCTGTTGACTTGGCTGTGGGCGTCCTGGTGGATGGGCGATGTGTTCCGCATGGCGCGTGAATACTCGTTCTACGCCACGGAAGACACGCTCATGCACGGCCTCTGGCAGCAGTCCTTCGGCTTGCTGTGGGTGATCGGGCGTGCTTTGTTAACGCTCTATCGCTGGCCCCTCGTGGGCGGCTTGCTGGTGGCGCTGCTGCTGACGGCATCCATAGGACTCACCTCCTATTGTCTGCGCCTGCGGCCCGCCTCACCTCTGCGCGCGGTGGCCTATGTACCAGCAGTGGCATGGATGTCTTGGATCGCATGGCGGGGCCTCAACCTCTACTATCAGCAGGAGCCCGGCATAGCCCTCGGCACCCTCTTCCTCGGCATCGTCGTACTCGCCCTTGATGCCTTTATCATCTGGACCTTTAAAAGAAGAGTGAAAAATGAAGGAGTGAAAAGTGAAAAATCTATTTCACCCAAGCCTTCTCAAGGTCTGCATGCCATCATAGGAAACCCTTATTTTTCACTTTTCATTCTTTCACTTTTCACTTTTGTGCCTCCGGCACTCATCACGCACCTGCGACATCCTTATCTGCGTCCTGTGACGAAGATGGAGGTGCAGATGCTGAACGAGGATTGGAGGGGGATGGTGGAGACAGCGCACGACAACTCCAAGCTGAGCTACCGACCGATAGCCGCCTACTACGCCATCGCCCTCGTGCAGACTGGACAGCTGGCAGAGAACCTATTCGACATCCGGCTGGACTACGACTCGCTCTATGTCAAAGGCTGGTCGGGAGACGCAGACGTCGGTACCACTTACTACCTCGCCGACTGCAACTTCCACGCCGGCCTCTTCCGCGCCGCTACGCACACGGCCATGGAGCAGCTGACGATGAACGGGCCTTCGCTGCACGACCTGAAACTGCTGACGCGCCTCGCGCTCCTCGACCACGACTGGGCCCTGGCACGTAAGTACCTGACCATTATTGACCGCACGCCCTTCGAGAGCGACTTCGTAGAACGCTATGGAGCCATGGTAGGCGACAGCGCCGCCGTAGCCGCAGACCCCGTCTTTGCACGCGTGCGACTGACGGAACCCGTGGCCGACAGCTTCGAGAGCTTCTACCAAAGCCCCATCTTCCTCGGCTACACGGCAGTCCTCACCGCCGGACGCTCCATGCAAGCATTGCAGCAGAGTCTGATGGCCAACCTCTACAGCAAGCGTATGCCGGACTTCCTGATGCGCTGCGAGGCCCTCGTAGGCACCACCCCACCCCGTACCATTGCCGAGGGACTGGTGACCCAGACCATCAAGAACCCCGCCATCCTGCAGGCGTTCCCGCAGCTGCAGATGAACGTGCAGGTCTTCCGCGGCTTCGTGCAAAACGTGCAACCTTATATGAAGGATCGCGCGCGCGGAGGCATCGAGCTCTTCGACCAGTACCGCGGCTACTACCCCTACTACTACTTCTTCGGCAACCTCAAAGCCACCCGCAAGAAGGAAGACAAGGAACACGGCGGCTCCAAGGCGGGAGTGAACTAAGGAAAAGACCCTCCCCCCACCCCTCCCGTGAGGGAGGGGAGAACCTGCGGGAAAAAGTATATACTAGAAATAAATCGTTCTCAATAAGATGGGATATAAAATATCATCTATGCGCCAGCTACTCCCCTCCCTTACGGG
>Ga0247609_10004415_pt1 | contig 13985 bp, 9 predicted proteins | sample 172DNAGHGlowgp2_FD_193487 | JGI IMG/M metagenome (GOLD analysis project Ga0247609, IMG submission 193487) | Sheep rumen microbial communities from Palmerston North, Manawatu-Wanganui, New Zealand - 1728 DNA GHGlow gp2 | ecosystem: Host-associated > Mammals > Digestive system > Stomach > Rumen ...
ACCTCTCATAGCCTCGGCGAAGGAGAGGTTGGTGTATTTGACGGCGGAGGGGTCTTTCTCGGGGTCGGCGGTGTAGACGCCGTCGACGCGGGTGCCCTTGAGGATGATGTCGGCCTTGGCCTCGATGGCGCGGAGGGTGGAGGCGGTGTCGGTGGTGAAGTAGGGGTTGCCGGAGCCGCCGCCGATGATGACGACGCGTCCCTGCTCCATGGCTTCGATGGCGCGTCGTCGGCTCATTTCGCGGCAGATAGGCTCGATGGCCAGTCCGGAAAGGAGTTCGGTCTTGAGGCCTTGGCGCTCGAGTTCGGCCTGGAGGGCGAGGCTGTTGATGAGGGTGGCGAGCATGCCCATGTAGTCGCCCTGGACGCGGTCCATGCCGCCGGCGGCGCCGCTGAGGCCGCGGAAGATGTTGCCGCCGCCGATGACGATGCCGACCTGGACGCCGCGATCGACCACCAGCTTGATGTCGGTGGCATACTGTGTCAGCATCTCGGGCGAGATGCCGTAACTCTGTTTCCCCATGAGCGACTCGCCGCTCAGTTTGAGCAATATCCTTTTGTACTTCATAGCTCTTATTGTACTATTTCTCATTATGTTGCCCCGATTTGGAGACGATGTTTCAGCAACAAAGTTACAAAAGATTTCCGAACCTGCAAAATAGTGGGGGATTTTTTTTAGTCGATGGGGAGGGGAATTGAAAATTGAAAATTGAAAATTGAAAGTTGAGAATTGAAAATTGAAAATTGAAAGTTGAAAGTTGAAAATTTGGGGAAGGGAGGGTAGAGAGGGGGTAGAGAAGGGGTAGAGAGGACCCAGAGAGGGGGTAGAGAGGACCCAGAGAGGGGGTAGAGAGGACCCAGAGAGGACCCAGAGAGGGGGTAGAGAGGGTGCGGTGAAATGCTTGCTGCGCAAGGGTTTCGGGAAAACCGGAACTGGGCGCCGGCGGCAGGGGACGGGCTTTCAAGGGTTTAGAAAATCCGGTCCGGACGGCGACGGGGGGAATAGAGCGGCCGGGGAGGGTGCGGGGAGTTGTTTTTTTGCCATATCGGAAAAAGTTTGTATTTTTGCAGTTTGATTAGATTACGATAACGAGGCCGATATGACGATAGACTATCCGTGGTATGCCGTGATGCTCTGCATTCTGTGCGGCGCGCTGTATGCGGCGGTCATGTATGCCGCAGGGGGGCGGAATTATCCCCGCGGGGTACGGTGGCTGCTGGCGGCGTTGCGCTTTCTGGCCGTCGGAGGGCTGAGCCTGCTGCTGCTGGCGCCGGTACGCCGCCAACAGGTCAACGAGCGGCAACTGCCCACGGTGGTGCTGGCGCGCGACGTGTCGGGCTCGGTGGCCGGAGGGGCCGACAGCGCCTTCAGGATGGAGGAGCTGGCCAAGGCCATAGAGGGGCGATGCCGCGTGGTGAACGACACCTTCGGTACGGCCAGTGCGACGGACCTGGGCGAGATGCTGGTCAGGCACCGAGCCGAGGGGGTGGCCGCCGTGGTGGTGGCCTCGGACGGTATACACAACCGCGGAGCCAACCCGGCGACCGTGGCCGAGGGGCTGCCATTCCCGGTGTACACCGTAGCGCTGGGCGACACCACGGCGCGGAGAGACGCGGCCCTGTCCAGCCTGCAGGCTGGGCGCATAGCCTCGCTCGGGGGCACGATACCGGTCGAGGTGGCCGTCAAAGCCACCCTGCTCGGCGGGCATGGCGCCATGATGACCATTGCCGACGCCGAGGGTCGGGTGCTGTTCCGGCAGCGTGTGGAATATGACGGGGAGGACTTTGCCGCCACCATAGCGGCCAGCCTTCCGGCTTCGGAGGCGGGGCTGCAGCGCTTCACGGTCCGCATAGGCGACGCGGGCGGCGAGGCGACGCTGGCCAACAACAGCCTGTCGTTCTACGTCGACGTTATCGACAGCCGTCGGCGTGTGGCCATCATAGGCAACGCCGCCCACCCAGACTTGGGGGCTTTGAAACGCGCCATAGAGAGCAATGCGAACTACGAGGCCGTGGTGGTCGACGCCGCCGACGCCGAGCGTGGCAAGTGGAAGGCCACGGACGGGGAGTGGAGCATGGCGGTGTTGCACAACCTGCCGTCGCGCCACCATCCGCGCATCGACTATGCCGCCGACTTGCCAAAGCTCTTCGTGGTGGGGCTGCAGACCGACCTGGGGCGGTTCAACGCGCTGCGCACGGGTCTCGAAATAACGTCAAAAAGCACCGGTTCGAGCGAGGTGACAGCCTTGCGGCGCGAGGCTTTCGGCCTGTTCAACCTTGACGCGGCCGACGCAGCTGCCGTGGAGGCCATGCCGCCACTCGTGGCCCCCTTCGGCGAGGCACGCCTCGCGACGGGGGTGCAGACCCTCTTCGGCGCCCGGATAGCCACCATCGACACACGCCAGCCCCTGGTGGCGGCGACGGTGCACGGGGGCGACGGACTGCGCACGGCGTTCGTGTGGGGCGAGGGATTGTGGCGCTGGCGGCTGGCTGACTGGCAAAACAGCGAGTCATTTTCCCACTTCGACCGGATAGTGTCGCAGATAGTGGGCTTCACCGCCATGCAGCAACAACGCGAACGGCTGCAGGTCGACGCGGAGCGCAGCTACGCCGGAGGCGAGACGGTGGTGATGCGGGCGCAGCTCTACAACGAGTCGTACGAGCTCTACAACCGGCCGGAGGTGAGCCTGCACCTCGAAGGCGACTCGGCCACGGCCGACTACACTTTCGGGCGCGAAGGCAACGGCTACAGGCTGAGCCTGCCCGGTCTGAAGGCAGGACTATACCGGTACACCGCCACCACCGGCGACGGGCAGGAATGCCACGGCAGCTTTGCCGTAGAGGACATCAACGTCGAACAACGCCGGCTGACGGCGGACCACGGGCTGCTGCGCACGGTCAGCGCGGTGAGCGGCGGCCGGATGTACATGAGAGACAGCTTAGACGCCCTCGCCGAGGACCTTGCCGCCTTCAAGCCTGTCATCCACTCGCACACACGCTATGCCGAGATGCTGCGACTGCCGGCGGTGCTGGTGCTGATAATGCTGCTGCTGGCCGCCGAGTGGGTGCTGCGCAAATACCACGGCGAGATATGAAAAGATGGCGAGACACGATGCGTGGCGGATTGGCCCGCGAGGCAGCCACTTTGATGGGGGGCAACATGCTGGCCCAGGCTTTGGCGGTGGGAGCCTACTTTATACTGACACGCATCTACACCCCCGACGACTACGGCCTGTTCAACATCTTCTATTCCTACATCGAGGTGCTGGTTATCGCCTCGACCTGCAAGTACGAGCTGGCAACGGTGGTGGCCGACAACGAGCGAGAAGCGGCGGCGGTGACTCGTTTCGCATTGCGACTCAACACAACGGTGTCGGCCGTCTTGCTGGCGGTAGCCGCGGGCTTATGGGCCACGGGGCAGCTACCTACGCACTTCCGCAGCCTTGGATGGATGGTGATGCTGATACCACCAATGGTGTTTTTCTGTGGCACGTCACGGATATATAGCTTTCTATACAACCGCTTCCACCGCTACAGAGCCATAGCTCTCTCCGACAACGTGGCCGCCGGGGGAGGAGCACTACTGAAGGTAGTACTCGGTCTGGCGGGGTGGCTTCAGAGCGGACTGCCCATCGGCACGACGCTGGGCCAGGCGGCCGCCAATATCAACTACCGCCTCGGATTACACCGTCTTGGGCTTCCGGCCACAACACGAGCCGACGAGCGAAGCGCAGCACGCCGCCATCGCAACTTTCCTCTCTTCGTGGCATCGAAGGAGTTTATCAGTACATTCTCGTCCAACCTCCCGTTCATTTGGGCGGCTCAGTATTTCGGTAGCGCCGAAGTCGGACTTTTCGGGCTTGCACTGACGTTCACCATGCAGCCTGTCAACATTGTAGGTTCAGCCATCGAACGGGTGCTTTATGCCCGCACCGCCGAGGCAGTACGCGAACAACGGCCAGTAGGGCACACTCTCATACATGCCCTACTGCCGCTGACCGTGGCGGCATTGGCGGTGTGTGTGGCAGCCTGGTTCGTGGCAGAGCCGGTATTCGTCTTCTGCTTTGGCAGCCGATGGGCAGGGTGCGGCGACTTTGTGCGCGCGCTGCTTCCCTGGGCAATAGTGGGGTTCGTAGTGTCCATCACACTCTATCTGCCCAATGTGTTCGGAAGTCAGCGAACGGAGATACACTTCTTTGTGGTGTTGCTTGCGGTGCGGGCGGCAGCTGTATACATAGGAATACGGACAGCCAGTTTCTTGCTGACTATCCGTATCTTTGCCTGGGTGTCCGTTGCGGTCTATGTAGCGCTACTTATATGGTATGCCACCCAGATTATCCGCTACGAGCGGAACCTCAAAGTTTGATTACACGCACCGCGCTGCCTTCATAGGGCAGAACATAGACGCCTGCTGGACGGGTACTGAGATCATATTCACTATCGCCAACGGTGACACGCCCACGAGTCGGGTTAGGATAGACCTTGACGGGGTTCTGATGCACGTCACTGATGCTGGCACGCTTGCTAATATCCAGCTTAATATAGACCGTTACCTTGTTGTCCATAGTGCCAGCATTACCGACTTCGAGTTTGAATATAGCCTCGCCGACTTCAAGACCTTCGAAGTGGGGTTCGATGGTGACAACCTCGTTGTGAATGGACTTAGGGGCGATTTTGTAGTCGGGCAATAACTGCTGATCCTCGCGGCACTGTCCAGCAGCACAGACCACAAAGTTCATGCCGGAAGGCATATCGATGGCGGTGACAATCTGGTTTGTAGCAAGGGTATCGTCTGTGAGATTTTCAACGTAGAAACTGATGTATGCAACGTGCATCTCCGCTTCCCAATCCTGAAGGAGGTGGGTGATCGTATCACCTTCAGCGAGCCGGGCTGTCGTCGAATCGGAATAGTGCAGTGCATACTGCTGTGCGGCGGCATTCCCGCCAAACAAGGCTGTCATGGCGACAGCCAAAATGGTCATAATGGTCTTTTTCATATTCAATAATGTTGTTTGTTGTCAGTCTAACTTGAGAACAGCAAGGAAAGCACTCTGCGGCACCTCAACATTGCCGACTTGACGCATGCGCTTCTTACCCTCCTTCTGTTTCTCGAGGAGTTTACGTTTGCGGGTAATATCGCCGCCATAACACTTTGCAGTCACGTCCTTGCGCACCTGACGTACCGTCTCACGGGCGATAATCTTGCTACCAATGGCAGCTTGGATGGCCACGTCGAACTGCTGACGTGGGATGAGGTCCTTAAGCTTTTCGCACATCTTGCGGCCTATCGGGTAGGCATTGTCAACATACGTGAGTGTAGAGAGGGCATCTACAGGGTCGCCGTTGAGGAGGATTTCCAGTTTGACGAGCTTCGAGGGCTGGTAGCCATTGATATAGTAGTCGAACGAAGCATAGCCCTTAGAGATGGACTTCAACTTATCGTAGAAGTCAAAGACAACCTCGCCAAGCGGCAGATCGAATGTAATCTCGATGCGATCTGTGGTGAGGTAGGTCTGGTTCTTCAGTTGACCACGCTTGTCCATACAAAGTTTTATAACCGGCCCTATAAAGTCGGCCTTGGTGATAATTTGAGCATGTATGTAGGGTTCGTAGACCTCGCTGATGTTGTTTGGCTCCGGCATACCGCTGGGGTTGTAAACATCCTTCTCTTCTCCGTTGGTGAGTTTCACCTTGTACTGCACGTTGGGTACGGTGGTGATGACATCCATATCGAATTCGCGCGTCAGTCGCTCCTGTACAATCTCCATATGCAGCAGCCCAAGGAAACCGCAGCGGAAACCAAATCCTAGGGCCAGCGAACTTTCGGGTTCAAAGGTCAACGAAGCGTCGTTGAGCTGCAACTTCTCAAGGCTGGCTCGCAACTCCTCGTAGTCGTCAGTATCAACCGGGTAGACTCCCGCAAAAACCATGGGTTTGACTGCCTCGAAGCCATCTATTGGTTTTTCGCAGGGCGTAGCCACATGGGTAATGGTGTCGCCCACACGCACTTCCTTCGAGGTCTTGATACCACTGATGATATAGCCCACATTGCCAGCGCTCAGCTCTTTACGCGGCTCCATATTCAGCCGCAGCACACCCACTTCGTCGGCATCGTACTCCTTGCCCGTGGAGAAGAACTTCACATGGTCACCCGTGCGAAGCTTGCCGTTCATGATGCGAAAGTAGCTGATTATGCCGCGGAAGGGGTTGAATACCGAGTCGAATACCAGGGCCTGAAGCGGTGCAGAAGGGTCTCCCACAGGGGCCGGTATGCGGTCAACGATAGCATCCAGGATGGCCTGCACACCCTCACCCGTCTTTGCCGAGCAGCGAAGAATGTCTTCGTGCTTGCATCCCAGCAGGTCCACAATCTCGTCGGCAACCTCCTCGGGCATAGCACTGTCAAGGTCTATCTTGTTCATCACAGGGATGATTTCCAAGTCGTTCTCGAGGGCCAGGTAGAGATTGGAGATAGTTTGGGCCTGTATGCCCTGCGTGGCATCGACCACAAGCAGAGCTCCCTCACAAGCAGCAATGGCCCGACTCACCTCGTAACTGAAGTCCACGTGACCCGGCGTATCGATAAGATTGAGTGTGTATTCCTCGTTTCTTGTTGCACCCTCTACATTCTCCTGCCTGACATAGTTCATCTGTATGGCGTGACTCTTAATGGTAATGCCGCGCTCCTTTTCGAGGTCCATGTCGTCAAGCACCTGGTCCTGCATTTCGCGTGCGCTGACGGTATTCGTAACTTCCAACAATCGGTCAGCCAACGTACTCTTACCGTGGTCAATATGTGCTATAATGCAAAAGTTGCGTATGTTTTTCATCGCTGCAAAGATACGAATATTTTCGGGATTCGGTATTTTTTTCGTACCTTTGCACCATGATTCAAGTGGAAATTTGTGCTGCGTCCGTAGCCTCAGCCATAGCCGCCAAGCAAGGTGGAGCCCAGCGTATTGAGCTCTGCCGCAATCTGGAGTGCGGCGGCCTCACACCGTCCGACGACGATATCGAGTACTGCGTCCGCACCCTCGGTTTGCGCACCCACGTGCTCGTGCGCCCACGCCCGGGCGACTTCTGCTACTCTCAATCTGAAGTGGATGAAATTATGTCCACCATCGACCGCTGCCGCCGCCTGGGGGCCGCCGCCGTGGTCGTGGGCTTCCTCGATGCCCAAGGCCGTATCGATGTCGAACTGACCCGTAGCGCCGTCCGGCGAGCCCAAGACATGGAGGTCACTTTTCATCGGGCCTTCGATGGGGCCTCTCTGGGGCCTCTCTGGGGCCTCTCTACCCTCTCCGACTGCGGATGCACCCGTTTGCTCACCAGCGGTCAAAAGCCAACCGCCATGGAAGGAGCCGGGCTGATACGCCAGCTGGTGGAACAATCCAAGACCCTCCACCACTTCCAAATCCTGGCCGGTAGCGGTGTCACGCCCGACAACGCCCGCCAATTGGTACTCTCCACCGGCGTCCGCGAAATCCACGGCTCATGCAAGCGACTCCTTCCCGATGGCACCTGGCAGACCGACGCTACTCTGGTGCGCCAGCTGCTGTCGGCTGTGGAAGACCTGTAAATAAAACAATTATCCAAAAACAATACAAATCATGAAAAAAACATTACTTCTTGTCGCCGCCATTGCCGCCATGTCCCTCAGCGCCAATGCCCAATGGTTCGATTTCAGCAACAACAGCCATCGTTTCAGCATCGGCTTCCAGATTGGCCAGTCGGCCGTGGGAACCGACTACTCCAAGCTAGGCCTCGGCATGAGCATACAGGCCTTGGGCATCCATGTCGACTTCATCCGCGTGGTCCCCGAACACAAATACGACAATCACGTCGACCCCAGCCTCCAGTACAACGACTCGTCGTCATACAACATCAACCTCGGCTACCAGATTCCCGTGCTGCCCTGGCTGCGGGTGATGCCCCTCGTAGGCTACTGCCAGACCAACTATGGCGTGACCGACATGGGCACACTGAACGCTGAAACCAACGAAAACTCCACCACTCTTTACCACGACTACACCGTCACCCCCGGCTCGCGCAAACACTACTTCAACTTCGGCGTCGGCCTCTCCATCCGCCCCGTGAAGTACATCGACATCTATGGAGTCTACTCGCGCCGCGCCATCTACGGCGGTATCAGCATCAACCTCGATGCCTTCGTCGACGACGAGGTCTACTACGAAGAATAATTCCCCCACAAAAAACACCAGCGTCCAACAACATGAAACACTCGCTCCTCGCCGTGGCCGTGGCAGCACTCTGTCTCGCGGCGTGCAACACCAACCCCCACTTCATCACCGACCGCGCCTACCGCAGCGAGGTGCACGCCGACTTCGAGGCACGCATGGCCGCATTCCCCATGCTCGACGTCCAGCTCGACACCCTCTCCCGTGCCGAGCGCGAAGCCATGGAGTTCCTCTATGCCTACATGCCACTCTCCGACCTGGCCGACTACGAGTCCGCCTTCTACCTCGACCAGGTGCGCTACGCCTTCCGTGCCCGCGAGGAGATGCCCTGGGGAAAGGACATTCCCGAAGATGTCTTCCGACACTTCGTCCTGGTCTACCGCGTCAATAATGAGAACCTCGACACAGCCCGCATGCTCATGTTCCGCGAGCTGAAAGAGCGCGTGCAAGGCATGACCATCGAAGAGGCCGCCCTCGAGGTCAACCACTGGTGCCACGAGCACGTCGCCTATCGCGCCTCCGACAGCCGCACCTCCGCCCCCCTGGCCACCATGCGCACCTCGCTCGGCCGCTGCGGCGAGGAGAGCACCTTCGCCGTCACCGCCCTGCGCGCCGTCGGCATCCCCGCTCGCCAGTGCTACACGCCACGCTGGGCCCACTGCGACGACAATCACGCCTGGGTGGAGGTATGGGTCTCCGGAGAATCAGGAACCTCCGGCGAGTGGAAGTTCCTCGGCGCCTGCGAGCCCGACCCGCGCCTCGACATGGGCTGGTTCTCCGTCCCCAGCACACGCTGCATGATGGTCCACTCCAAAGCCTTCGGACGCTACAAGGGCGACGAGGAGGTGGTGCGCCGCACCAGCCTCTACAGCGAGCTCAACCTCCTCAGCCACTACGCCCCCACACGCCGCGTCACCGTCACCGTACAGGACGCCAATGGCCGTCCCCTCCCGGACGCCCAGGTGAAGTTCAAACTCTACAACTACGCCGAATACTACACCCTCTCCTCCCAGACCACCAACGCCGAAGGCCGCGCCTCGTTGACCACCGGTCTCGGCGACCTGCTTGTTTGGGCCACCGATGGCGACCGCTACGCCTTCGAGAAGCTGGATGTGCGCCAGGACAGCACGATGACCCTACAGCTTGGTACGCAGGCACCCCTGCCTGCGGGCAGCGACGCAGTGGCAGCAGGCACCTCGCCGGTGTATCAGTTCGAGATGGTGCCCCCCGTGGCTGGAGAACCAAAAGTAGTGGCCACCGAGGAAGAAACAGCCGCCAACGCCCGCCGCTTGGCCTACGAGGATTCGCTGCGCAACGCCTATACTGCCACGTTCCCGACGAAAGAGAACTACACAAAGTTGCTACCCTACACGGATGACAATGCTTGGGACATCATCCGCAGGAGTGAGGGCAACTATGCCGAGATTGCAGAGTTTATCTGGGAGGATTTTGATTATGATTACCTCTGCACCTTCAGTGACAAGGACCTGCGCGACATCACAGCCGACGTGCTGGCCGCCAACTACGACTTGTTCACCGACAAAAATGTTTCCTACGAGGTTTACAAGAAAGGCATCCTCCCCGCCCGCATCAGCAACGAGATGGTGCGTCCCTACCGCAAGGAGCTCGCCTGCTTCAAAGGTATGACGGCAGACAGCATCCATCGTTGGGTGGTCAACAACATTGTTGTCGACGATACAAGCAACTACTACAACTGCCCCGTCTCGCCCGTGGGCGTCTACCGTCTGCGTCGTGCCGACAGCCACAGCCGCGACATCTTCTTCGTGGCCGCCTGCCGTGCCGCCGGAGTGCCCGCCTATCTGGACAATGCCACCAATATCATCTACTGCTGGAACGGCAAAGCCTGGCAAAAAACCGACTTGTCCGACTCGTCCGACAAGTCTGACAAGTCTGACAAGTCCGACAAATCCGACAATGCCGTCCTCACCCTCACCTACCGCGGCAAAGACCCCGCCAAGCCCGTCTACTGGCCCCACTTCACCCTGGCCAAGCTGGAGCACGGCGACCTGCGCACCTTCGACTTCGAGAACGACCCCCGCATGGCCTCCTTCCCCGCCACCCTCAGCCTGGAGCCCGGCACCTATTGCCTCTCCACCGGCAACCGCTACCCCGACGGCGCCGTCCGCTCACGCCTGGAGTTCTTCGAGGTCAAGGCCGGCGAACGGGTGACCAAGGAAATCGTCATCCTGCCTCTGGAGTCAAACCTTAACACAAAACACTTAACACTGAACACTGATATAGAGCTCTTCGATGGCATCGAACTTTGGGACTATGCCGGCAACTCCGGCATGCTCTACGTCAACCTCGGCGAATACAGCGAACCCTCCAAGCACCTCGTCGTCGAACTGCGCCAGTTGCAGAAAGAAATGCGCCAGTGGGGCGGCATGACCTTCATGGTAGGCCCGACCAATATCGACATGCCCTCGTGGGGCCTGGCCAACACCGACTTCGCCTATCAGAAAGGACTGCTCGAACAGCGTATTGTCGAAGCCACCGGCCTCGCCAACGTGGAGTACCCCCTCGTAGCCCTGATAGACAAAGACGGCCGCATCCTCTACCACAGCACCGGCTACAAAATCGGCGTCATCGAACAAGTGCTCAAAGCAGCCAACTAAAAACAAAGAAGCCCGCCGTTCTGCGGGCTTCTTTATTTATACTTATCGGTGTCCGAAACTCACATCAACTCTACCCCCTTTCTACCCCAAACCGACCATCTGGCGGCTGAGATAGTTTTACCGAGTCATGTGTTTTTTACTCCACCGTGACGCTCTTGGCCAGGTTGCGCGGCTGGTCCACATTGCGCCCCTTGGCGGTGGCAATATAGTAGGCCAGCAACTGCAGCGGGATGACCGAAAGCAGCGGCACAAAGCAGTCTCGCGTATCGGGAATGGTGAAAACGTAGTCGCTCATGTTCTTCACCGTCGTGTCGCCCTCCGTGACGACACTGATAATCTTACCCTTTCTACTCTTGATTTCCTGTATGTTGCTCACGACCTTGTCGTACATTCCACGCTTCGGCGCTATGAACACCACCGGCATCTCCTCGTCCACCAAGGCTATGGGGCCGTGTTTCATCTCGGCGGCGGGATAGCCTTCAGCGTGGAGGTAGGATATCTCCTTCAGCTTCAAAGCTCCCTCAAGCGCCACGGGGTAGTTGTAGCCGCGCCCGAGGAAGATGAAGTTGCGGCAGTAGGTGAACATCTGGGCGAACTTGTCTATGTCTTTGTTGTTCTCCAGCGTCCACTGCATCTTGTCCGGTATCTTGTACAGCTCGTCGACCAACATATGGAACATCTCGTCGCTGAGCGTCTTCTTCTCCTTGGCAATGGCCAGACCCAGCAGACAGAGCGTTATCACCTGCCCGGTAAAGGCCTTCGTCGAAGCCACACCGATCTCGGGTCCCACATGCAGGTATGTGCCGCTGTGCGTGGCTCGGGCAATGGACGAACCTATGACGTTGCAGATGCCGTAGAGGAACGCCCCCTTCTGCTCGGCAAGCTGTATGGCGGCCAGCGTGTCGGCCGTCTCACCACTCTGACTCACTGCGATGACCACATCGTCCGGATAGATGACCGGGTTGCGGTAGCGGAACTCCGAGGCGTACTCCACCTCGACGGGTATCTGGGCCGCCTCCTCGATGAAATACTTGCCTATCAGGGCCGAGTGCCAGCTCGTGCCGCAGGCGCAGATGATGATGCGACGTGCGTTGACGAACTTGTCCCGGTGGTCTATAATGCCGCTCAGCACCACGTCGTGGGTCCTGGGGTGCAGACGCCCTTTGATACAGGTACGCAGCGCATTGGGCTGCTCCCAGATCTCCTTCAGCATGAAGTGCGGGAACCCACCCTTCTCCAACTCGTCGAGGCTCAGGCTCAGGGTGTGCATCTCCGGAGTCTGGTGCACATTGCTGAGGTTGACGATGTCTATCTTGCCCGTGCGGTCCATGTAGGCTATCTCCTCGTCCTTGAGGTACACGACCTGCTTGGTGTATTCCACTATCGGTGTGGCATCGCTGCCCAGGTAGAACTCCTTCTTTCCGCGCGCGTCAGTGCCCACGCCGATAACCAGCGGCGAACCCTTGCGAGCGCAGACCAGCTGGTCGGGGTGCGACTTCTCGAGTATAGCTATGGCGTATGCTCCGACCACATTCTTCAGCGCCCGCTGCACAGCCGTGAAGAGGTTGCAGTGTCCTTTCTTCTGCGTGTACTCTATGAGCTGCACCAGCACCTCGGTGTCGGTATCCGAACAGAAGGTGTAGCCCTCCTTCTCCAGCATGGCACGCAACGTCTTGTAGTTCTCTATGATACCATTGTGCACCAGCGACAGGTTGCCGCTCTGCGACAGGTGTGGATGTGCGTTGACGGTGTTGGGCTCGCCGTGGGTGGCCCATCGCGTGTGGGCGATGCCTATCGTACCCGTGGTATCCTCGCCGGCACACTTGTCCTCCAGGGCCGACACCTTGCCTGTAGCCTTGTACACATTCAGGTCGCCCTTGCTGTTTATCATCGACACGCCAGCACTGTCGTAACCGCGATACTCTAAACGGTGGAGTCCCTTAATCAGAATTGGATAGGCACTCTCCTCGCCAATATATCCTACTATTCCACACATAGTTAGTAAAATTTATATTTATGTTTAACAATGCAAATATACGCAAATACTTTTATCTGGCAAAAAAAAAATCTCTGATGTCCTGATTGAAAACAGGCGCCAAGGCGCCCCCAAAAGGCGACCGACGGGGACGCCCCCATCCCACCCCCGCCCCTCTACCCCCTCTCTACCCCTACTTTACCCCTTCCCCCCCCATCCCCAAAAAATTATCAATTTTCAACTTTCAATTTTCAATTTCCTCGCCCCCCTCCCTACCCCATCAGCAACAAAAAAAGAGGGCCGTTCTCGGCCCTCTTCGTGGAGCTGGGCGGATTCGAACCGCCGTCCAAACAGTTAACAAGTGTGCTTTCTACATGCTTATCCGTTGGTTGGTTGTCGGGGCGGCTCCGGACATCGGCACCCAAGGCAGCCCTTAGCCCCTGAATCTTCACCGGTGCTCCGAGGCACCACACCGGCTATCCCGTCTTTTCCTGCACCTCCTGCTCAGCAGCCGACGGTCGGGGCGGCTGGGAGATGTCCCGTTCCCGCGCCTTGCGCGGGAATTAAGCCGAACTTACTGTTCTTCGGTTAGGCAGCGAGAGCGTAGTTGTTTTCGCCAATTATTGTTCTGCGTCTGTTTTCAAGGCCTCTGGCGCGTCGGCCTGCATGCTTACAAACCCATTATCCCTGCTGTCAAAACCAAGCAGCCCCAGGCGTTTGGGTGAAAGGTCGTCGGCCGCGGCGTTCGCGAACACCATGCCGCTCCTCTCACGTAAGTCCATAAAAAAAGTTCTCTTTCATGAGAACTTTTCTTGTGTTTGGCGGTCCGGACGAGACTCGAACTCGCGACCCCATGCGTGACAGGCATGTATTCTAACCAAACTGAACTACCGGACCGTTTCCCGTGTTCTGCGGGTGCTTTTACCTTTCAAAAGCGAGTGCAAAAGTACGAACTTTTTCCAAACCGGCAAAATATTTTTTCTCTTTTTCCGCCCGCCTACGCCTATATCACTGTATCTCAGCGGTAACACCACCGAAAAAAGTTTCACCCCACACCCCTCGCACACCCCGCAACACGCATATACAACTGCCCCCATTGTCTGTTTTCACCCGTCCTCCACTTCTGCCTCCCCCCCCCCACCCCGCCCCAAAAAAAAAAAAAGAAAAGAGCAACCGC
>Ga0247609_10004417_pt1 | contig 13981 bp, 25 predicted proteins | sample 172DNAGHGlowgp2_FD_193487 | JGI IMG/M metagenome (GOLD analysis project Ga0247609, IMG submission 193487) | Sheep rumen microbial communities from Palmerston North, Manawatu-Wanganui, New Zealand - 1728 DNA GHGlow gp2 | ecosystem: Host-associated > Mammals > Digestive system > Stomach > Rumen ...
TTTCTGGAATTTTTTTTAATATACCTTTTAATATATTAAGATACCCCCCCTATTTTTTGGAAATAAATAAACCCTTTTTGAGATACCCCAAAATTTTTCTGGATTTTTTTTAACATTTGACACAGAAAACCGTGTCGTATGTTTGAGACTGACATAGGCAGGGCTCTGAGAGAGCAGATACGTAGGGAGGGGGTGTGGGGAGGGGGTGTCATACCCCCTATGCCACTTTGTCATACTCCCCTTTATGGTCTTGTCGGATGCTTGAGTCTGTCTCTCAGTCTTGTCTTTTCGCTGAAAAGTGCCCACTCTTCTTGAGCATATTCGTTCAGTCTGTCATAGATTTCCTTAGTCTTTTCGCCACCACTTACGAAGGTTGCAAGTCCTTTAATATACTCTACCTTTGTCAAGTCTGTAAAGGGATTGAAGTCACCCGTTGTTCCGTAATTCAAATTAAAATTCTTGTCATATCCGATAGTGAACGAGTGTCCGATATAGAATTGTGGGTAGTCGTCATCGTATTGACTGACAAGTCCTATTTGTGAATGATTTCCCGTAATGCAGATATCCCAATTTTCTCCTAAGAGTTCTTGTATCATTTTACTGACATTTTTGCGAGTTGTCTCACGCAGTTCTATTGTTTTGTTTATAACAGATTGAAGTTGTTCTTCAAGTTTTGTTTTTAACAATTGTCCTTCTTCTGTTGAGTAATACTCTTCTGTCTTTTTATTCTCTTCAGCAATGTGAAGAGAGGTTGCGACGGAATTAATCATATCTTCAAGTTCTGCAATAGTATAGTTGATTTTCTTGCAGTATCTGTTAAGATACTCTTCTGTGTAGGTAATTTCACTACCTAGAAGTTCTGCCAATTGATTGTGCAGTTTGGCATAATGGTTGAATAGTCTTTGTTTCTTAGTCATAGTTCTGTATTGTTTTAATTTGACGATGCAAAGTTACGAAATTATTTTGGAATATGCAAATTTTTTAAGTTAAAAATTGTTAACTATTAGATGATAGCACCAAAAAGGCTGATTCGTGGGTTGACAGTCTGTTTGTTTTCGTTGTCGCTTACTTTTTCAAGATAAGCATTAAAGCATCCGTCTAAGTATTTTGAAGATTGCCAATGCACGTTTATTGTTTACGATTGCACCTTAACCACAATGTGATTACCTGCTAGTGTTTCTTCTATTTTGGTTACATTGTAAACCATTCCTTTTTTCTTCATAATTTAAACCTCCAAAATTTCTATTGCTTTTCTTTCTGCAAATTTTCTTGCTTTCTCACATTGTTTTTTTGTGCCAAAATAAGGCGGTATACTTGATAATGGTATCCACACCATATAACAATCTCGTAAAGGATGCTTTTGCATTTTTGTATATTTGTATTCCATAGTTTTCATAATTCGTTATTTTTTTTATGTGTTATTTACTTTTTTAAAAATGATTCTTCATAATCGTACCTTCTTAATATTGCCAATGCACGTTTATTGTTTACGATTGCACCTTTTGGAAGATTCTGTAAATATTCAATTGTTTTCATAATAAAATGGAATAAAATGTTATTGTTTTGATTTGTTGGTGCAAAGTTAAATATTTTATTTGAGACTACCAAATTTTAAAGTATGTTTAACACAAGTTTAACGTTTTTGTTAAATTATGTTAACAGAGTGTAAATAGTTGGTAAAAAATTTGCATAATTGAAATATTCTTTGTACCTTTGTAGTGTCAAAAAAGATAAGTGGTAAGGGTAGCACCTTAGAGTATAGTCTCCGTTACGTTTAGATATTATTTGTTAATTAGTATATAATTTTCTTAAAAGATGTTAAATAATTTGCATATCTCAAAAATTATGTTTACCTTTGCAATGTCAAATTAAAATAATAACTATTAATACATTATCTATTATGAACTTAATGGAATTTATACAGACAATGAGTTATGGACAACTTAAGGGTGTAGTCACAAATCGTGGTACTATCGCCAAGAGATATAACGATAATTTATTTTATCTTCCGAGAATATACTGCAAGGATGGGTTTAGCATCTCTGTGCAGGTGCATAATGGAAGTTATTCAGCGAGTGAAAACGGCTACAGAGAGTTTGGCTATGAATGGGGTAGGGTTGAATGGGGTTTTCCGTCTCAAGAGATTGACAACAAAGAATATTGTTGTGAGGATTTAGATGCTGACACAACAAATTCTGTGGGAAGTTGTGAGGTAAAGAAGTTGGATGGTCTGTTGCTATATCACGGGGGTATAGATATTGTTGCGACTTTAAGGGCTGATGAAGAAACTATTAAACAGAGTGAACTATGAAAACAATTATCAAAATACTTATCTTCATTTTTCTTCTTAGATTGATGTGGATGCACTTTGATTCTATTTGTGAGTTCCTTTGGGGCATCGTTGAATGGTGTATTCTAAGGTTGAGGGATTTATGGGATTATGTACAAAGTTTATAGTTCTTAACGTTTTTTAACTTAAAATATTTGGTAATTTGAAAAAGAAGTATTACCTTTGTATAGAAATTAAAAAATAGCATAAATTATGAAAGAATCAAGTTTACTTTTAATGTTTGCGGTTATATTGGTATTATGTCTCATTTTTGATGAGCCGTATCTCAATGCAGTAATAATTTACTTCGGTGTGATAGGTATCATCTGTGGTGCGTGTTACCTTGAGGAAAGAGACAATTTGGAAAAGTAGTTAAAAAATAGTATAAATTATGGAATTAGCATTAAATCAAATCGTACAATTGCGAAACGGCAAGAATGGTCTTGTAGTCGGTTTTAATGGTGTACCGAGCCATATAGTTTTTGAAAACTATTGCAACCCTGTTACACAATATGACAAAGAGTTGTGCAAAAAGAATCACGAATATGATATTGTGAAGATTGCCGATGGAAGTCAATTAGAGAGATTGACAGAAGTGTTCAAATCTAAGTTTGATATAGATAAAACATTAGTTTGGGAAAGGGGATGATGAAGAAATATGATGATATAGATTTTGTTCCCACTCAAAGTGACAGAATAAATATGAGTGAAATAGAGTGTTTTCTCAATACAGAGGAAATACCCTTCACTCTTGATGACAAATTATGTGGTGTTTATCACATTAATGACAGGGATGGAAATCCTATTCAATTAAGGTATGTGAATTCCTATCAATACCCTATGGACAATTCAAAGAGATTTGGCGAGAATTGCAAAGGTGTTCCACACGATTATTTCTGTAATATTTCCAAATGTCTGTTAGAGGATAATATTAGGGTTATATGGATTTTTGATTTTGAGATGACACAGACAAATGATGAGGTATTGAAATGGGATGAGAATATAAAGGGTTATCACAGACAATGGGAAGTTATAAAAAACACTATCCGAACTGCCTGCGGTAAAATCCGTTATCGGTTTAGGGGTGATGATTTTGTTATTAGGGAAGTTGATAACCTTGAACTTAGGAAATTTCTCAATACTAATTGTTTTTATGGTTATAGGTCTGCAAGTGTGAATTTAGGTTTATATTTGAAGAAGGACAAATATGAGTTCCATAAAGGTGAATTGATAATGGTTCTAACTTTCGGATGTAATTACTATGGAAACAAAAACAGAAGTGATAATCCGTTTATAGAAATTATCAGGGCATCAACAAAGATAGGTTGCCAAGTGATTGGTGGGATGTCAAAATTATTGAAACATTTCTGTTTGAATTATCCTACATTAAAGGTTGGAAGTGACAGACACGAAATAGTTGTAGATGAGTTAAAGTTCTATTGTGACGCAAGTCATAATGATGGTAGGGGTATGTCTAATTCTGCCCTTGCTTTCCACTATGAAGGTTGGGATTATTCGTTTATGAATAGATGGTGCGATGATGTTAATGAAGAGGGATTAAAGGGTAAGAAGGGTGAGATATTTCATAGAAAACCGAAGTTTCACAAAAGGATAATGCAGTTAATTGGCGAGGGTAAAATAATATCAATTTCAAATGGGGGTACATCTGTTTATTCAATAAGAAGAGAAGAGTTTTTAAACAGATTCAAGAAATAAAGAATTTTTATGCTATTTTTTATAATATACTTGTGAAAAATTTATTGTATTAGAAAAATGCCTTGTTCGTGAGAATAGGGCATTTTTGTGTTAAAAAATGTTAACAAACAGAAAATAATGCCTTAAAAATTTGCATATCTCAAATATTATTTGTAACTTTGTATCAGTAAAAGAAAGGGGGCAAGGGTGACACCTTGAAGTATAGTCTCCAACATGGTTTTTACTTAATAATATTATCCAAATGTTAAAAAATGTTAAAATGGAAAAAATAATTGGTAAAACACTTGCATAATTCAAATATTATGCTTAACTTTGTCACAGATTTAAAAACATTGTCTAACCTTTTAAAACATTACCTATTATGGCAAGTGCATATCCTACAAGTTTAGCAGGTCTCTATCAGTCAAACGTAGTAATCGTAAATGGTGTAGCAAGAGACTTGAAAGAGTGGAAGAAATCTATTAAGAAAGCCACCAAAGCAAAGAAAGCAAAGAAATTTGCAAACGAAGTAAGAATCACCACAGAAGAAGTAAAGACTCTTGTAAGTTCTGTCAAGATAATGAGAAGTCTTACTGCATATTATAATAATGCTTATAAGCAATGGGGCAATATTGCTAAAACCTTGATTAATTTCAAGGGTATCAACAAACCTTTTCTATCTTACATTCTCAAAGCAAATGAAGTTGAAAAGACTATCAAGGAAATTGCAGAAATAGGCAAGAAAGGTGAAAAAGCCGTTTTTCAGTACATTCAAAAACTTGCTTGGCAAATGGAAGATGTAGCCAAATATATAACAGAACTTGCAAAGGGTGTAAATGAAAGTGGAATTATGAGAGGTTTCAAAGGTCACGAATGTATTGAGGGTGAAGGTCGCAGACTTGGAATTAGAATCCTTGTCCAAAGGTCAAGCAAAGCCGTTAAGGACATAAACGAAATAGTTTGCAGACTGACAAACATTGCTGAGAATGGCACAGATGCTTTAAACGTGGCTAATACATTGAGTTACAACGATAAGATGAGAGTGGGGGCATAAATCCCACTCTCTTAACAAAAATTAACTTAAATAATTTGCATAATTCAAATATTCTTTGTATCTTTGTAATACAAAAGAAAAACAAATGGTAAGAGTGAAATCTTAAAGTATATTCTCCTTCATGTTCAATTTTTATATGTTATAACATATAAAATTGTTTGTATATTTAAAAATTATATTTTATATAATATAAAAAAGTTAATTCCTTTAACATTCTTTAACTTAAATAATTTGGTAGTTTCAAAAATTATTTATACCTTTGCAGTATCAAATTAAAAATCAGATAATATATGGACGGAAAAGAAAAAGAATTATTGCTACATCTTCTTGAAAAAGCAAATGAAGAAGGTTTATTGAATGTATATGATTGCAAAGAGAAATATCATGAAGTAAAAAAAGTGTTTCTTGATAAAGGTGAATTATATTTTCAAATCAATTAAGAACTATGGAAAAATACCTTTTACAAATTGAGTTCCGTTATCATGCTATACCCAAAAGTGATAGCCCTTATGCGTCCGATTGCTATAATAAAAAAATAGCAATTGGTATATATGATAGTATTGATGACGCCATCAAGCAAGGGAACAAGTCATTGGAGGTGTTGAAAACAAAATTTAGTTTTAATGATAGTTTCTCTAAGCACGGCGGTCCATTTGGCACGTCAAATACATTGGTTTGTAATTTCGATTATCGAAATAAACCGCAGTTTTTTGCAACAATAGAAGCTTTGCATTTTGATGACCTTGCTTTTGTGATGGAAGACGTTTTCCATGAACATGAGAGATGGTTGCAAAAACAAGGAGAAATAAATTAAAAAAATCATTTAACATTTATTAACTTAAATAATTTGCATATATCAAAAATTCTTCTTAACTTTGCAGTGTCAAATTAAAAAACAATTGTCTAACACTTTTAAAACTTTACCACTATGAAGTACGAAAGATTTACAGAAGAGTTCAGCAATCTCTATATTGATGAGAAAGTAGCAATTTATAACGCATATTGCCAAGAAGTATGTTCCGAAGATGAAATTTGGGATTTTGACGAAGATTTCTTTGAGAGAATGTTCTCAAATCTTATGGAATCAGCGAGAGCAACCTTCTTCGGTAATATACAGAGTTGGAATGACCCTTATATTAAGTTTAACGGATATGGCAATTTAGAGTCTCTTAGTGAATACGATGCAGAGCAAGAAATTGATGATTATCTGCAAGAGATTTTCGCCCACGAAGATGTATGGGAAGATTATATTGACAACGAGGATGACGAAGAGGAAGAAGAGGATGACGAAGAGGAAGAAGCCTATAATAGATAATGTTTCAAGGTGGTGGGGATTAAGTTCCTTGCCACCTTTGTTCTGTCAATTGTTAAATAATGTTAACAGACAGAAAATAATTGCCGAAAAATTTGCATAATTCAAATATTATTTGTAACTTTGTAGTGTCAAAAAAGATAAGGGCAAGGGTGACACCTTGAAGTATAGTCTCCAATATGCTTTTTACTTAATAATATAGGATTTTTGTTAAATAATGTTAATTATGCAAAAATAATCGGCAAAATACTTGCATATATCAATTTTTTTGCTTAACTTTGCAGTGTCAAATTAAAACAATAACACATTATGAGAATAACAGAAAAAAGATATTGTATTGTTGACAATTATTACAATGCAGTAACAGAAGAGACAACAGACTTGAAAAAAATTCAAGAGATAAAAAGGCAAAAATATCCTTCTTGGACATACCAAATAGCATTTAGGTATGTTAAGATTTTTTAACTAAAAATATTTGCATATATCAAAAATTATTCTTAACTTTGCATAGAATTAGAAAAACAAATAACATTAACAATTTAAAATATTAGAATTATGGCAAATAAATTGACACATAAGGTTGTTATTTCTCAAGGTGGTGTTAACGCAACGTTCCGTTTGTCAGACAAGGAAATGGATGGTTTGCGTGCGTCAAGTTGGGATAGAGGTAATAGTAAGCATATGGGAAGTTGCTATAATTTTGCAATGTATGCTTTCTTTGAATATGAGACCACACGTTCAAAGTATGGTAGGTTTGCAAGTCTGTTTGACTATCATAAAGGCAATTTCTGGTGGTATGAAGAATAAGAAAAATGCAAAATATGTTGTGGAACATATAAAAACATTCTTTTATTTCAAATAAAATGTGTAATTTTGCAATAGATTTGAGAAACAAACATATTATAAGCATTTAAAATATTTATCAATTATGGCAACAAGTAATTTTCACACTATTAATGCAAATGGAATTTATGCAATTAGTGACACTTATCTTATCAAAGATGAGAATGGAAACGAGGTCACTATGTATAAAGACGAGTGGGATTGTGAAAATGATGTAGACTGCATTAGAGAAAGTGGCAAACGCAGTGGCTTATTTCCTTATGAGGAAACACGTTGGAATAATAAAATGAAAGGTCAGTCGCTATGTTCAAGCGAGGAAACTGCACACTCATTTGGCAATGCTGAAAACTATCTGCTTGATATCCAAACTGAATGCGAAATTGTTATGTTAAACGGACATTATAGTGGGGCAAACTTGGACTACGATATTAAGGTGTCAACTGAAAGAGGGGATGTAGAGTACCTTTCCGACTATGATGATATTGATGATTTGGCTTGTGTCCTATTGTCCTATATGGAAGATTATATAGATTGGTATGGAATATCTGTTAAATGGAACAAAGGAACGTTCAAGATGCAGAAAAAGAATATTAAGAATTGGTTAATGGGCATTTTTGAAAAAGAGATTGAAAAATGCGAGGAATTCTGCAAAAGCAATTGCGAAGATGAATTGTCAGTCTATGCAAGATTCAGCAATGGTGAAACAATATACACGAAGTTGTAAAAGAAAATTAGCACCCCGTCAAGTGGGTGCTAATTGTACTCAATTGAGTATAGAGATGTTAGACAATGTAGGTTATATCTGTTTGTGATAAATGGATATAACCTTTTTTATTTACCGAAAGAAAAATATTTGAAAACTCTTAACATTTTTTAACTAAAATAATTTGCATATCTCAAATATTATTCGTAACTTTGCAATGTCAAATCAAAACAACTACAACAATGAAAACTAAGAAAACTTTCAAGGATATTTCCAAACAGATGGAAAGAATTTGGTCATTATACTATAATGGCTATGGAACAGACAAGATGTTCCAAATGTGTGAAAATTTCTTTATGAAACTATTGGCTAAGTATGAATATTAATATGGTAATGTTTTAATTGTTATTGTTAATTTGTGTGGTGCAGGGTGGGCAACCATTCTGCACCTTATTCTTAAAAAATGTTAACAGACAGAAAAAAGTTACCTAAAAATTTGCATATCTCAAAAATTCTTCTTAACTTTGCAGTGTCAAATTAAAACAGATAACAACTATGGCATTAGAAAGAAACAACAAAGAAGTGTTCATTCAAGACACAAAACAGATAATCAAAGTTCGTGAATTACTCACTAAGTTCTATGATGAGATATATCTTCCTACATTGAAGAAGTTTGACGGAAAGGTTTATAACAAACGTTTCTTGAACGCACTCAACGAGGAGGCTGAAAAGTTCTTTGACGGATATAATGTATATATCAAGGGTGATTTTGACAATTACTTGAAGTGTCTAAGATTTGAGATAGATGTAAGAAAGGTTTACACTCTTATTCAGTCTATGGAATTCTTGGCTTGTATTGACCTTGAATCTTGGCGATTGGCTTATGACAAAACTTTGGAAAACGAGCAAGTAAATTATTGGAAAGAGAACTTTGTGGAATATACAAAGAACTATTACGATGTAATTGAAAACTATGACGAGTATCTTGCATTGGCTGAAATAACACAGACTACAATACAGAAGTTTAATCATCTTCCGTCTGTGTTTAGACAGAACATTGACAAATTTCAATTAAACGCTTGTTGCTAAAAACCACTATGGAAACGAAAAAAAATAATCTACATACATTTATTTATTTTGTCAAGAACTTTCGCAAGGATGACACCCTAAAGGTACTAATGTACAATGACAACAAGGAAAAGAAGAAAGTGAAAGACTATATTGCCAAAGCAATGAAGTATATAAATTCCGTAGGGGATTGGCAAGAGGGATTGAAAGAGATTGAAAAGAAACTCAATAAATTTACGCAATTTCCTTTTAAGACTGCAATGGTGACAAAAGTGAAGAATGAAAAGGAACTGCAAGAATTTCTTGAAAGATTTGCAAATCTTTACTATGTGGAGGCAGATATCTATTCATATAATGAATGGTGGTTATATACATACTTACAGAACAGATTGGATAGTTACAAAACTTGTTTCCTCTCTGTTGAGGATTTGAAACTCATATTAGACTATAATTACAAGAAATTCAAGACTACGCACAAACATTCATTGGAACACCACAATTTCGGTCTGTCCGTAAAGAAACTCAAAAGATTGATTAGAATATATAAGGAAAACAAGGATAGTGTAATAGTGAAGTTCTTCACAGAAAAATAGTTGTTTAGTTTGATTTGACAAAGCGAGGTGGGATAATCTGTATCACAATATGGATATCCCACCATTATTTGTTAAAAAATCTTAACACATAGAAAAAAACTATCTAAAAATTTGCATAATTCAAGTATTATTTGTAACTTTGTAATGTCAAAAAAGATAAGGGCAAGGGTGACACCTTGAAGTATAGTCTCTAACATGCTCTTTTACTTAATAATATAGGCTATTTGTTAAATAATGTTAACAGCGTGAAAATACTTGACGAATTATTTGCATATCTCAAATATTATTCTTAACTTTGCATCAACAAATCAAAACAATAATAATTATGACACCTACATTGAATTTTCTATCAACTAATTTCCACCTATTTAATGAAGAGTATTTTGGTGGGGAATTGGAAACACCACGTTTTGAAATCTGCAATACTAAAACCCTCTTAGGACAATGTTGTTGGAAGTGGAAAAGAGACTATTTTAGTGGTAATCTTGTCTGTAAGGATTTTACTATAAGGATTAGCCGTTATTTCAACAGAAGTGAAAGTGAAATCCAAAACACTATCCTCCACGAAATGATTCACCTTTATATAAGGCAAAACAACCTTACTGACCCAAAATCACATCACGGAAAATTGTTCTATGATATAGCAGACAGAATTAACGAACAAGGTGGGTGGAATATCTCACGCACAGACTCTGTGGAAGGTTGTGGCTTGAACAATAATAGGGGCAAAATCTTCTATGTGGCTTGTTTCAAGTCAAAGGATAGGGCATTCATCTTCTGCATAAACAAGAACTATCTCAATTGCTATTATGAACGTTTTAAGAGGGTTAAGAATTGGTATAAGGATGCATTTATATTCACATCCACAAATCACAAAAAATTCGCTCATTTGACAGAGTGTAGAAAGTCTGTAAGAGGAAGATTTATCTCTCTTGAAGATTATTATGACTATTTGACAGAAAACGCAAATGACATTATATTTGTCAATGTAGAAAAATCTGTCGCTTGTTAACATCTTTTAACATAAAATATTTGCATATCTCAAAAATTATTCTTAACTTTGCAGTGTCAAAAATAACTAAAAATAAAATCATATTATGGCAAACAGATTAGAAACTAAAATCCGTATTACTGCAACAACTAAACTTAGTGGCAAATATAATCTTGTGCAGTTCAAGAAAGAAAAGGAAAAAGCAATTCTGCACAAACAAGTCTGTGAACAAATTGTCGCATTCGCCGACACACATAAGGAAATACCTTTCTATTTCATCCTATCTGTGGGCGTAAGCAAAGGGGCATACAAGGAAAGCGAATTCAACAAGGGATATAAATCTTTCAACGCAAAGAAAGTGGAATCCGTATATCAGTTCGGACAAGCATATCTTGCCTACAATGAACAATATAACAAGAAAATGACAGATGTTACAATCCGTCTTATTATGAAATACTATGAGAAGAAATCACAAGACTATTCTCAATTCCTTACAGACCTTAACAACTCTAAGGTGTTGGGCAAACTCTGTGGGGCAAGGGAAATGGATTATAACAAACTCTGTGAAAACCTATCTATAACACAAACAACACTAAAAGAAGTGGCATAATAAAACGTCTCTCAATAACTTGCAAAAGGTGGTGGAATAGCAACAATAAAACTATCTACCACCATATTTTATAACAACCACTAAAACTGATAATTTGTAAAGTAAAATACCCATTTTGCTTACACCATATAAAAAATCTCTATAGCAATTTTTTTTCATTGCTTACATTTTGTAAACTAAAAACAATATTTTGCTTACAAAATGATAAAATAACATTTCCTTAACATTTTTTAACATAAAAAATTTGCATAATTCAAATATTATTCGTAACTTTGTAGTGTCAAAAAGAAAAAGATAGGGCAGAGGTGAAACTCTGAAGTATAGTCTCCAACATGCAAAAATATATAATGTTAATATATGTTAAAGGAATTAACGTTTTTTAACAAAAATAATCACCAAAAAATTTGCATATCTCAAAATAAATGATTAACTTTGCAAAGAGATTGGAAAACGATATTGTCTAACCTAATTAAAAACAAATGAAATACAATTACAAAATCTTCCAACTTAAGGAAAATAATGAACTTGCAACACAAATAGCATTTAGGAACTTTGATAGGATTAAACATCTTATCTCACTTGACTTGTATAATAATGTGTATGAAAACACCTTAGAAACAGACAAAACAAACGTAAACGCAATTTTGGAAAATCTCTACATAAAATTCAATGTGGGGCAAAAACCAAATGGATATAAAGGTCACTCACTCTCTGTGTCCGATATTGTCTACCTAAATGACTTTGGGTATTACTTCTGCGATTCTTTCGGATTCAAGAAAATAAATCTATAAACATTATGAGAAAAATACCAAATATCAATGTTGCTAATAAAGCAATTCTATATAACAAAAACGGAAAAATATTAGGCTATACTCTTGACACACCTAACGCAATAGCCTACGCAATGGCTAACAATACAAAAATAGCCTATTCTCTTGCATCCTATCCTCTGTTCGGTACAACCAAACACACACGAAAAGAACTGCAAGACAGATTTACTTATACCAAAAATGAACACGATAAATTTAAACAATATCTCTTCATTAACAAAAATTAATACGAAATATTTGCATATCTCAAAATAAATGATTAACTTTGCAAAAAAATCAAACTATATGGATAAAAATGAAATGTACAGACAACTTCAATCCGCATCAGTAAGAGTGGATAACTATAAGGATATTATCAAGAAACTTCTTGAAATGTCCAAAAGCGAATATTTCTTCCTATTGGCAAATTTCCAAATGACAGAAGAACTAAACCAAATTATAAACCTCTCTATTCAAGTGGATAAAACTCTCTCATCAATAGAACAAAAACTGAGAGATAATGTACTCAATTGAGTACCACATATTCGCACAATATCGACTTTTTTAATGAAAATATCTATAGCAAAAAATTTTTTTAATAGCACAAAAGCGACTTTTTATATGAAAAAAATATCTTTGATTACATTATTTATAACATTTCTCTTCTCACTATCTTCTAATACTACAACAGAGAAGATTGAACACAAGGATTATACACTAAAAGGAATTGTAAGGAAAGCAACAATAACTTGCTATCAGCCCGTCAAGGAACAATGCAACTCACAACCATTGATAACTGCAGACGGCTCACATATAGACCTTAATAAATTAAGGAATGGAAAAATAAAATGGTGTGCAGTTTCAAGAAACCTTGAAAAATATTTCCCAAAAGGAAAACCGAAGAGAATGTTTATTGAAGGTCTCGGAATCTATGAGGTGAGAGACAGAATGAATAAGAGGTGGACAGATAGGGTGGATATACTCATACACCCATCCGACAAGACAAGGTTTAAGTTGGACAATGTTAAAATTGTGATTCTTCAATAATAAAATTGACAGAACACAGATTTTTCTTCCCCACTTTACCCCACTTTCGCCCACTTTGTTATAAACACTTTATTGTACTCAATTGAGTACATTGTATATACTTACAAAATTTTCTTTTAAAAACGTTAAATTCTAATTTATTTTTTCAAACACATAATACAACTTATGGGATTATTCGGTAAGACACACAAGGTTGATATAATTGATGTTGCTTGTTATGAATATGCGACATTACGTTATATGTTAAAGGGTATGACATTCAGTTATGCTTATAACATTTTATTCAGTAGTGAATATGAGATTGGTTTTGGTAATGGTGAAGATGATAGTTTTATTTGTCAGTTTGGTATATTGTTATGTAGGGTTTATCGTGATAGTGATAGGAAGATATATGATAGTGAGGGTATAATAGAGGAGGATGGTTGTCGGTTGGACAGATTGGTTGACATATATGACAGAAATGTTAAAGGTGGTTATTATCGTAGTGGTTTTGATATAGTCAAAGAGATAGAGAGTAATTATAGTGATGGTTGTTTATTGGATGTTGATAAAGAGTTTGAAAAGAATAGTGGAACAAGTTTAATTGAATTGTTATGAATAATATTGTAATTAAGGAGAAACGTGTTTGGTATGTAGGTGACACTAATGGTACTTTCTTGTCTAAGGATAGTGTGGAGAGGGTGACGAGTGATTTTAGTAGGGCGAAGAGGTACGAACATATTGGTGATGCTTTGCGTGAATGTGCTGAATACAATCGTAACAGGGTTTCGTTTCAAGTAATAAGTTATTGGTATTGATTAACATCTTTTAACTTAAAAAATTTGGATATTTCAAAAATTCTTCTTAACTTTGCATTGTCAAATTAAAACAATATAGACTATTATGAATTACGAAAAGAAATACAGCAATATTATTGACACTTTGCAA
>Ga0247609_10004419_pt1 | contig 13979 bp, 18 predicted proteins | sample 172DNAGHGlowgp2_FD_193487 | JGI IMG/M metagenome (GOLD analysis project Ga0247609, IMG submission 193487) | Sheep rumen microbial communities from Palmerston North, Manawatu-Wanganui, New Zealand - 1728 DNA GHGlow gp2 | ecosystem: Host-associated > Mammals > Digestive system > Stomach > Rumen ...
TTTTATTCTATCATCTGTAACTTAAACACGCTACCTGTATTATCCGCAGTAGATCTGTATCGCCCGGTGAGTAAATTCAGCAGTTCCTTCTCCGCCCATCTTATTAATGTTCTCGGTGAATTCTCCGCCACCGGCATACATCTTACCAAGTCCGGAAAGAATCTCATTAGAACACTTATAAAAATGCTCGGTAATAAAGCTCTGCAGCTTCCTTACCTGATCCTGTACTTCTGCAGAAGCAGGATCCTGATCCTTCATAGCTCCGAACTCTTCAAAGATTTTCATGAAATCGGCCATCATACTTTCTTCCTCGCTCTTTGAACGCTTTTGGTCCTTCTCTACAAATTCCTTATATTCCGGAGTATTACCCCACCGTTCTTTTGCACGCTTAGCGTATTCGTCTAATTTGCTTGAATCAAATGCTGTAAAATCCAAATGTCTCACTCCTCTCAGTTTTAATCCACGGCACATACTGATCAGATTTTCGATGTGTTCCTTCTTTAATTCTAGAAGTTCTATCTGCTGGTCAAGTGCCAATCTCTTGTCAAAATCAGATCTGGTTACGATATCCTTGATATCCTTAAGCGGAAACTCAAGCTCACGAAACAGTAAAATCTGCTGAAGTCTCTCCAGCGCCGCATCGTCATACAGCCTGTATCCGGACTCGGTATACTCCGCCGGTTTTAAGAGTCCTATCTTATCGTAATACTGCAGCGTGCGTATACTCACTCCTGTCAGCTTACTCACTTCATTTACTGTCTTCATGGCTATCATCTCCTTCACGTGTGATTACATCATAAACTATTACGTTACGTTATAGTCAAGCAAAAAATATATAATTCTGCAAAAAAAGATCGGCATCAAATCCATTTCTGAACTCTTTGCCGATCCTCTGCTTTTCCTTCTTTCGATTGTAAGTCTTTCCGCTCGGTACGCTCCTTGTCACGGGATTAAGTTCACCCCAGGTGCGTCTCTGCTTTGCGTGATACTCGCGCTGCGCCTTCTTACTTCGCTTATCCAGCGAAACATACTTGTTCATGGCTATTACCTCCATAGTATATTTGGTTGCCCACCCATTATATCGGATGGGCAACTGTCTGTCATTACATCTGCGGATCCTCCTTGCAACGGAGTTTTAACTTCCAATTGAACTAAGTCGCTGCGCGACGGCCTGCCAAGGCTGTGGCGCAGCGTTTCTTTTACTCAAAAAGCAGTAGATAGTGAAACTATGATGATGTATGTTTAAGTTACCACACAAAAACCGAACATTACCAAGACCACTACTACTGCCATGAAAAGCGTATCATTTATCATTACTTCATACAAGCACTTTCATTGGGAACGTCCGCCTCCATGGTTAGGGTAACTTTCAGATTACTACTAACTATGGAGGTTTTTATGTACGAAGAAATTCTAACAAAAATTGAAAAGGAATGCGAAATAAGAAACCTTTCGCCAAGAACGTGTTTTATCTATAAGTTTCATACTTATCTGATTGGTCGTTCAGATTTATCCCAGGTTTCTTTAAATTATTCAGTTTTCAAATTTTTTCCTTAGTCTAATTATACTTATTACGCTTATATGATGCCACTTTCACTCACAATCAGCTTGATTCAAGTTGCCAACACCAGATAATTGCATTATAATTACAAATAAATAAACTATTACAATTTGAATGTAAAGGATTATATAGGTGTAATTATTATGTTTGAAAAAGAATTAGAAAAAGCTTTTGGCTTGGATTTTAAAGTTTCAGACAAATTACAAAAAACAGGTCTTCCCAGATATATGGCATCAGGAAGAGAGATCTACATGGCAGAATCAGACGGTTTTGTTTTCTATATCATTAAAATTTCAAAAGCTGTTGATAGCAGGGTATTATCTAAGGAGATGGCACTTTACGAAGAAAATTTCCACGCTCCTGTCGCTTTTTCATTTAACGAACTTACCAAGAATAACAGAAACGCTTATATAAAACACCATATTCCTTTTATATTGGTACCGACACAGATTTATCTTCCATTTTTAGGAATGCTTTTTAGCAAGAAGCTTTCTGCATCAGAAAGAAAAGAATCGCTCCCGTTATCTGCCAACGCACAGAAAATTCTTTTTTACCTTATATACAATAAAAAAGAACAGTATTCGAAACAGCATCTTGCAACCACTCTTGATATTGATCCGGTCTATGTTACCAGAGGTACAAAAGAACTTGTATCAAGAGCCCTGATTACAGAAGTAAAGAATGGACGCAATATAGTGGTTGAACGAAAATATGATTCCAAAGAATTATTTGATATGTGTAGCACGGCACTCATTAATCCCATAGACAAAGTGATATTTGTAAAAAAGACAAATCTAGTTTCATGTCTTCCAAAATCATTTGACTATGCACTATCAGAAATCAGTATGTTGAACCCACCATCTGTGGAATCCTATGCTTGCTATAAAAAGGACAAAAAAATTGAGCTTTTTGAAATTGTCGGTGAACCAGAGTGGGAAGATTCTGATAAAATATGCAGAGTTGAGCTTTGGAAATATAATCCAAGTCAGCTAAGCAAAAATGCTTTGGTTGATGAGCTTTCATTGTATTGCTCATTAAAAGATACAAAAGATCCCCGAGTAGAGGGAGAACTAGAAAAAATGTTGGAGGACTTTAAGTGGCAGTAATTGGTATAGAAGAATTTGCAAGGCATTTCGCCGGTTATGAAGATTGCTATACTATCATAGGCGGTGCTGCATGCGAGATATTGATGTCTCAGACACCCAGAGATTTCAGAGCAACAAAAGATATTGATATGATCATCCTTTTTGAAGATAAGTTCAAAGAATTTGCCGAATTATTCTGGAACTACATTAAAGAAGGCGGTTATACATATGGATGGAAAAGCAACGATGAACCACACTTTTACAGATTCACCAATCCTAAAGAAGGATATCCCAAACAGATAGAACTTTTTTCAAGAAAACCAAATTACCACTTGGAAGCTGCAACCACTATTGTTCCTATCCATATTGATGAAGATGTCTCTTCACTTTCAGCCATTCTTCTCAATGATGATTTTTATGATTTTATGCTCAAAGGTCGAATTGTGATTAATGGACTAAGCGTATTAAAGACCAGTTATATCATTCCTTTCAAGATGATGGCTTGGATCAATCTTATGAGTGAAAAAGAAGAAGGCAAACACGTTAATGCAAGAGATTTAAAAAAGCATAAGAACGATGTTTTCCAATTGTTACAAATTATTCCGGAAGGAGAAACTGTTGAAGTAACCGGAGATGTTTCCGATGCCGTTGATAAATTTCTGGAAATGATCGTAAATGAAAACATAGTATTTGCTAATCTTGATATCGAAAGCGATATGGATACAGAAATAAAAGCGTTGCGGGAAATCTATATTAAAATTTGAAAAAAAATCCAAGAATCCTATCAGAAAGGTCAATTTGCATAACACCCAAATTGACCTTTTATGTACACCCCCTCCTTACAACACCGAAAGCGCCCTCACCTGCTCGATCTTCCTTTTTTAGAAAAATGTGGTCTTTATATCATGTTTTTTTATGAACTGATCATTCCTCTGACACACCATGTTTGTCCTGATATTTTATTGAGAAAACTACATACCGGTCCGAATATCTCCGTAGAAATTGAATAGTAAAAGATACTGAAAAAACTACGCCACTTGTTTTTTCAAATGGCGTAGTCAATGTACTTATATTTTTGACAACAAAAATCGTTTCAAGCCCAGTATTTATCAGCTGTTCAGCGATTTCAAGGTCGGGAACACCAGTTCGACATCTCTCCTCTTTCAGAATTGAAGCGAATTAAGGAGAACCAACACTTTAGAATTCTTATCAAATATGGATATATAGCACCATAGAAAGGAAGGATAGTGTTGTAATCGGTGTGTATATCCCTATTTTTCGTGGTCTTCTATTCCGAATCCCACTTTATAGTACTTTAGGTTCCTATTTAGACCTTATATGATCCGAGGACAACGCGCTCTCCAAAGCACATCTCGGAATCACTATTTATTACATACTCATTGTATCATTTTGGAAAGGATTTGTCACTATGTTTTTCAAAAAATCCAGCATTCATGCGGGTTTGGAGACCACATCACAACAAAACCTACTTTTTTGTCGTCTTTAATATGTATTGACTAAAACCTAACAACAACACGTCTCTTTTTTTATGCTCTGTAGTCAAAAAATCATTCGATAAAGGTATCAAGTAATCCGCAGCCTGCTCATTATCAAAATATAATCTTTCCCTGTAACTCTTCGAAGGTCTCAAGCTTCTTTTCTTTCTTGACCTCAGCATAGATGTTCATAGTCGTCGTTATATCTGAATGTCCCATTATAACTTGAATAACCTTGGGATTAACATCATTCTCACAAAGCCTTGTACAGAATGTATGTCTTAAATGATGACATGAAAAATCAGGTAAAAAGATTGGCTTCCTATCTTCGTATGCCGCTTTTGCTTTTTCCTCACTATTATAATGGACAATAGCACGATGAATAGCATGATTTATTGCTGTAGGAAGATATACGGTATGACTCGCTGTTGAGAACACAAATCCGGAATAGCCATCAATTTCTTCCTCACAGAATCCAATGCATTTTTGAAACTCATATTCATCAAGGAAAGCCTGATATACCTCATCAAACATTGGAATCGTTCTTATTCCTGCCTTAGTCTTTGTAGAATGGATACGCTTCCTTGTCTTGCGATTCTCATCAGGGCTGTCGGAAAAAGCATGTGTAATAGAGATTGTCCTTTCATCAAAATTCAAGTCATTCCATGTAAGCCCCAAAGCCTCTCCGATGCGACAACCTGTACCTAAAAGAACTGTAATGATAGGAACCCACCCTGCATACTCACGATTTCCTCTAAGAAACTCCATAAAATTCCTTTGCTCATCAACAGACAAAGCTTCTCTTTTTTCCTTCACAAAGTACTTACTCGCTTTTACCTCAGCCATGACTCCTTCAGCAGGATTCGTCCTTATCAAACCATCCCTTATCGCCATCTTGAACGCAGGAAAAAGGATTGTATTTACATGATCTACCGTACTTCCACTATATCCATCATTTTTTATCAAACCATAATAATATGTAAGGATATCAGTATACTTTATACTTATTATTTTTCTTTTACCAAAATCCTTTTTGATAATGTGATCAAAAAGGTATACATATACGCCCTTAGTGTTGGTCGCAAGATTATTTTTATTATCTAGGTACCTTTGAACCATATCGTTTACTGTGATTGTCTTAGCTTTTGCCGGATCAAGCCCGTCTTCATAATCTCTCTGAAGCTGTCTCTCCTTTTCTCTAAGTTCTACAAGGGTCTTTGAATAGATGTAATGCCGCTTCCCCAATCGGTCAGTGTAAGCATAACAATACTTTCCATCCTTTCTTTGAGACTCCCCTGTTCGTAACTGATAACCTTTGCTATCTTTTCTTGCCATAATCTTCCTCCTAAAAATTGGAGGAACAGTTGAATTATTTTCATTATAATCCGCACTGTTCCTCGCTTTCAATTGACTTTTCTTTTGATTGGTTATAGTGTTTTTTCTTTATATAAGTGATTGGACAAAAATGTATTTCATTGTACCAATCTGTTATAAAAATTATCTTTCTTTGAAATTCTCCAAAAACTCCTCGAACAACTCTGTATTGATCAAAACAACTCTCCCCACCTTGTAAGTAGCTCCTGCGTCCTTCGCAAACTTCCTCACCGTCTTATCGCATATAGAATAAAGCTCCACTGCTTCATCATATCTGACAAACTTCTTTCGCCCATTTTTTACCTTTTCCTCAAGATGAGGAATCTCCGCTCTGGTCTTTGGCATAGCACGTACCTCCTAAATACTTCCTTCCATATACATAACTACCTGTTTCATGAGCTTCTGCTTGATCCGAAAAATGCACTTTCTTGCTGATTCAACCGAAATCCCATTTGCATCTGCAATATCTCCCAACGGCGCATGTGACTCTATGCGACTCATAAAAATATCACGTTCTCTCGGTTTCAAGCTGTTAAGCTGAGCATTATACAATTTGTAATCCAGCCTCATCTGTCTTATAACAAATGCGTCTTTCTTGAACTCTTCTTCTCTATCTGTCCCAGTCAGTACTCCGTTGGAAAAATCACACCCCATCAGTGCGTCACGTATCAGAACATTATTGGTAGCTGTGTTTCCTGTAATATCACTGATTTTGTTATCCTGAACTCGGACTCCCAGATCCTCTATACCTCCTCTTCGATTGGAAGCCTTCTCCCTCTCGATAAGATATACAAGACCATCGATATGGCTATCGATTATTCCAAGAAAAGTTACAAAATTGCTACTGATCAACCTCACTCTTTCTGCAGCATCAGCCACAGCATATTGTTTTACCAAACTTGCCATTGTAAATCCTCCAACTAAAGAGGAAACAGCTGTATTCAAGAAATAGTTACCGGTTATTTCTATCTACAATTACATTCTATGGGCTTCTATGGCATGCAACGAGTCCCAAGATTATGACTCAGCGTCAACGCAGAATTGACTTTTCAAAGTTCCGAGCGCCCTCAACTGCTCCAAAGCAACTCTCTTAAGCTCAGGTCCCAGATGAATTGATGATTTCCTTTGGTAAACCTCATGGCAGTTTCGTAGCCGATTGCATTTGCTTCTTCCGGCGTAACTTCGCCGGGTTTAAATGATTGTCTGATCTGGTAGGCAATGATATCGCCCTTATATTCTCTGCCTGTAGTTCTTATATATTCATTTCTTGAATCCAAGAACTCTTTTTCCACAATATCCACATTGCAGGCATAGGCAGTTATGTACTTTCCATCTTCGGTCTTATCTTCATCCTTGGCATAATCTGTTCGAGCAGCCAAGCATTGTCCCACCGACTTTCCTATATTCTTATGCATAGCAATCAGTCTCGTCGCTGCCATTTCCGTTTACCTCATTTCACTCATTGCATGTTGTTAAACTTATCGAGAATTTCTCCCAAAAGGCGGATAAGCTCCTTATGAGATTTCTGCAAGCTGTCGATATCCGCCTTGTAGATACTCCCTGTCTCATTAGCTCTTCTTGCATATTGATTGAGATTATTGCTCTCAATACTTACAAGTCTCCTGATTTCCCTAAAATCGGACATGTCCACTTCTATCACATGCCCCGTTAGCACAAGTCTTCGTATATAGGCACTGATATTTTTTTCGCCTACACGCCCAATCTTTTCACTGATTATCTCCTGCTCTTCCGGTGTAATTCGCACCTTCAGATTAATCACACGGTTACTCATCATCCCTCACATCCTCTGCTTCAATCCTGTTAAGATAATCATTCTCATCATCCATGTAGTCCACATCGGGATCGGGCTCATCTTTTGGCTGCTGTCTCTTTTTCTTAAGAGCAAAATATGCAAATATCATTCCGATCGCAGTAATGGGAAGAACGATAAGAAGCAGAGTATAGTCTTTCTTCACAGGTTCAGGAGCAGGTGTCGGCTCTGGTTCTGGAATAGGCACGGGAGTCGGTTCAGGCTCAGGCTCTTTTTCCTCTTCCTTCACAATTTCCATATACTCTTTTACTTCCTCATCATCCATCAAAGTAAGAAGGTCTCTTTCATCAACCATATTCAGGAAATGAACATTCTCGTTACCCTCATCATCTCTGTCGATTATGATGTAGAAATAATTTCCGCTCTTGGTAACGACCGTTATGAACTGCTTGCCGCCGCACTCCAAACTTCCGTAATCATCAACAAGCTCCATATTTCCGTCGGGTGTAAGCGGCCCATATTCTTCAGGTAGCTCATCCGTTTCTTTTCCCTCACAATCATGGAAATCATTTCCGCATACCTTGCATTCTTTGTTGATGCAATCCTCGGTACATTTTGTTTCACAAGTACACTCCGGTGCATTCGCAAATACATTTACCGGAGTCATTCCAATAAAAAGAGCTGCAGCACCCGCCACAGCTTTCATACCAAACTTATTAAGCTTAAGATTCCTCATAACCCGTTTCCTCACTTTCATCATAGTCTTTACCCAAGTCCGCATCGTTTACATTTGCAGTACCCTCTACAGGATTTCCCGACAAAAGAGCTTCCAACCTTCCGTCAGCCGCTATCTGAAGAAGTTTAGCCAGCTCTTCGGGGCGAAGTTTTCTTTTGGCAACTTCCGATATGATCTGATTATTCTCTGCTTCTTTTAACTTACTCTCACAAACTTTGACTCTCGCCTCCGCCTCAGCTCTCCGCATCTTGGCTCTCTCAAGTTCGTCTCTTAATCTGTCAATTCTCTCAAACATAATTACCTCCTTCATCCGTTTATTCTTCCATAGGTGTAAAAGTGCTTTCGCCAATAGTTTGTATTTATAGACGTATACTGAATCGGATTTCCTGCATGAAGCATCATCCCATTCCCGACGTATATTGCAACGTGACTCGCACCCTTCACATCATAAGTTCCTTTGAAAAAGATAAGGTCTCCCGGCTGTGCTTCCGATGCAGAAACTCTTGTACATCTTCCAAGAAGTCCGTTTGCGGTAGTTCTTCCGACATTCCATCCGTTGTTGCTATGATTGATCACCCAGCATACAAATCCCGAGCAATCAAACGAAGTAGAAGGTTTACTTCCTCCCCAAACATACGGATATCCGAGATACTTCTCAGCCTCTCTTATCATGTTAGAAAATCTTGTGTTGGTAAGAGCTTCAGGCGGAACGTCGTACTCACCGTATCTTCCCGGCTCCACTATGGAATAAATATCTTCCTCAAACAGATATCTTTTATTGCCATAAGTCTCAAGAAGAACTTCGTACCTTGCCATCTTCTCCACTGTTCTCACATCCACAGATGTTTCCATTCCATACTTAGAATCAAGAGTCTCCTTGATTTTTTTTGCCATTTCCTCCTTAAATTGTTCAAAGTCCATATGCTTTCCCTTTCCTATTTCTTCTGAGCCGTTCTTGTTGCATGAAAAAAGCGCCAACCCATGACTTATTAGTCACGAGCTGACGCTCATTCTTTTATTATCTTCTGCGCAAAAGAAAACAAGGAAGCACTTGGCTCTTACCTGCTCCCTTGTCCACTATAATAATAACATGCCTATTTTAAGGTATCAACGGACAATAGCGGGACAAAACCGAGACAATTTGGGGACAAATAGGGACAAAACCGGGACATTGACAAAGACTGCTACGATATTGTAACAGCCTTCGTTTAAAACTATCCTTAAAAATCATAAAATATTAACTCTATACGATAAAAACAAAATCTTATTGCAAAATTATTTTTTTTGTCCAGGGGGAATGAACTCTGAACTGTTTTGATACTCTCCTAAAGCATCAACAAGCTCTTCGTAGCTCATTTCAGTCAAACTTTTATTTGAATTTATTTTCAAATAATCAATAAAATATCCTCTAAAATTATCTGCCATCTCATGTCCTATATGAATCTCCCATCCAATATAATCCTTAATATTTTCAGGCTGAGAATATACTCTTAGATTCCCATTAACATCATATTCTTCACTGAGATAGTCTAGTACCTCGTCAACCGTTAATTGATATTTTGTCCGAGTGTAATTGTATACATATAATTCAATGTAAAAATTCTTAAGGTCTATTTCATCTGCCCCATGATAATAATCCATTTTGCTAAGATCCAAGCAAGCCTTAAGCGCCGTGTTCTGTCTACGATATAACAAAGCAAGCTCACTTTTTTCTTCTTCAATTTTCATATTTTCTTTATCTCTTATAACAAAGAATATTCCAATCCCTGTTAAACAAATGCATAATAATATAACTGATAAATATATTTTTTTCAAAATAATCCCTTCTCTTTAAGTGCTGACTCGAGTTCTTCAGCACTCATAGCATCATACTCTTCCTTGCCATATTCTTCACCAAGCTCAATTTTTAAATTATCCGTTTCTTTTATTCCATAACGAGTATACCACTTATTATATTTTTCAAAGACGTTACTATTATCTGCATACTCTTGTTTCATCTGCTCAATTGTATAATTAGTTCCATGTTTTCCATTGTATGCAGCGACATTAATAACAAGCTGCTTATCATCATATTTTGGCTCATATACATATATAGATTCATTGTATGGACCTGAAATATATACAGTAGTCCCTTCTATCATCATGCTCTGAGCAACTGATGCTTGATTCATAGCTTCGTTAATACCTTGTAATTTTTCATTTGTTTCAAAGTTTTCTTTTAATGCCAGCATTTCATCTCCTATGGCATACTCAAAATAGCAAGCTGTGCTTACCTTTCCTGTAAGATATCCTATAGTCTGATTAAATACAAAGTCTTTACTTTCCGCTGATACACTTGTCGACATACTGTTAGACGTAACGCAAACATCTTCATAAATATTGCCAAGTATTTCAGAATATCCACTATAAGGATGCACAGTTATTTTCTCATTACCTTCAGGTATCATAAAAATTGGTGACGGAATTCCTTGGATATTTGCAGTATAATCCCTATCTCCATATATATCTAATTGATAATCTTCATCATATTCTGGTTGATCAAATTCACTTCTTTCAGAACTGATAGTAACAGAATATGTAATATCAACACGTGAAGCTTGCAAACGATTGCTAATATTCTTTATAAGAACAGCTCTTGTATATTTATTTTCAAATTCTTTCCCTTCATATCCTAATATTTCTGATTGTGCTTCTGGTCCCATAATCCTTAATCCCTGCATAGAGAGCATATATTTATCAGATAAAATACCTAATTTATCTGAAACAACGTTTGCTAAACGAGCAGGATCTTTAGAATACAAGGCAGAATTAATTAGTATTTGAACATCAGTATCACTCATGTTATTTATCTCAAAAGCCAATACATCATATTCAATCGACCGTTCATGATAATTATCGTGGAAATCATCCCCAGCTTTATACCACGCTGTAATAGCCCCCCAGTCATAATCTTTTCCGTTCATAAAGTAATTCTTTGCTGATTCTTCTGTTGCAGCATAAGCAACTGGTTTATGTTTTATTTCATTTAATGGAAGCAAATCATTATTGGATGTTATTTCTAAGCGTACACCTGCACCATCTTTTCTGGCTTCAAACTTTGTATTTTCAAATCTTCCACCTACACCTAATTCAGTTATTGCGTTAGGAATAGCAACACCTTTCCTCTTATTTCTATTTATCTGTTCATTAACAGAAGATAATAACTGATACGCAAGACCGTCTTTTTCTAGATATTTCAGTGTTTCCTCAATCTTTTTCTGGTCATATGCTACATACTTCTTGCCATCAGCAACCTCCATATATAAAAAGCCCTGAATGGTAGCATTGATATTAACTATTGCTGCTTCATCATTGGAATTATCATCATCGCAAAGGAACTTCATCTGTGAATCAAGATACTCAGCCGCTTCTTTGTCAGAAGCAAAGAATTTAACATTCATCTTCACGCCATTTGAAGCTGCAGCCCAAAGAGACGCCAGTCCGTTATCAAGATATGAAGCATTTGCCCCAAACGCAACAAGTCCGACAGAGTTTTTTGAAATGCTCGGATTATACACCTTCATTGCATCAAGGGCACCTGCTGTATTTCTAATATTATCCTGAAGAAGCTCCGATTTATCTATTATTCCAGCCTGGTTCATTATTGCCTTTGCTTGTTCATCGAACATTTCAAGTTTTCTGATGCATTTATCAACATGTCCGCCATTACCACTAAACTCATCATAAATTTCGCGTACCGGATTTGCATCGAAATATTCAAAATTTGTAAGATCACTGAAGTCAGCCATAACTTCTCTTACCATACCTTCAATTTCATGCCCCAGCATATCCATTTCTTCGTAACGACCTTGATGATCTTTCTTTATCTGTCTAAGCGCTTCTCTACTTATACGCGCTTTAGGAGAAGGATCAACCATTTCTTCAAATGCTTCCTTTGTATCAATGCACGCTTTAAATAGGTCTTTTTGCACATTGTGATTTTGCACATGGAGCTTATCCATCTGACCGTTTGCAATAAACTCTTTTGAAGCATCTGCAGCCCTGCCACCATAGGTCTCGTTGTGATAGTATTTACCATATCCTGATACGAGATTTCTTGCCTTCGCAGTATATCCGTCAATATCCTGTGCAAGACTATCCATAAATGCAGAGAATTTTTCTGCATCAAATTTAATATCTTCAAGCCCCCTTAAATCTATCTCATCATCATAAAATAACATAATCTTTCCTCTTAGTATTCATCGTTATCATCAAGAGAATCCAGCTCAGCTTCAAGATCTCCTATTCGATCCCTGTATTCCTCAATCATTTCACATAGTCTTTCTATAGCTCTTTTTATGGAATTCATAAACTGTGTAACATTACACAAGAATGTGTCTGTTCTATTATTTATCTCAAGCTGATATTCCTCTGAATTTTGTTCAAGCTTTCCTAGGAATTCTTCACTAAAAGTCATGTCATAAGTACGCTCAGGCTCATATACATCGCTCTCTACATACATGCGCTTTGTTGACATGGAGTCATATATATCTTCAAGCCTGCTCATTCGTCTTTCACAGTTATCTATTTTTCGCTCGTAACTATGTATTTCATGTTCTATATCACTTCTTCGACTCATTTAAAAGACCTCCGGCATTTTTAGTTTCAACCGTGAGGCTCTCACTGGCAGCTTTATCTACTTCAATCATACTATCCCTAAGAGTATAGAGTGCTCGTGGAAGCGATATGGACGCTTCCTGTCTATATAAATCTGCTGATATATGAACACTCTTTAATGCTCCGATTATCTGTCTTCCTGCAGTAAAACCTTCCAAGCAGCTTGTATTTTTCAGTGCCCTATCTGAAAGTACCAAGTTATCTGCAGCACTTTGAATATCCCCCACTATCCCCGTGAACACGTTTGTGTCCATGAAAACTTTTCTTTCTACCATCTCTCTCCTTTTTCCTTATACAGAATAAAGCTTTAATATTTTATTAACAAGTTTATCACTCAATTACAACTTTATCAATGCAAAAAGCGCATAATCCCGCTCTTGATATGGCACAAAAAAATATGATATTGTGTTAATATATTTTTTACGCCAGTGCATTACTTTTAGTTTATAAATAATGAGGAACCAAAATTGAACCGAAGTGATATACGCTCAGAAATAAAAAAACTCGATGAGCAGATAAAAGAATATGAAGCTAAGATTTTTAAACTCGAAGAAGCATATAAAGAAGTAAAGATACATTACAACAATATTATAAAAAATGTCTATGAACCCCAAAAGGCTTACGATATGTCTCCTCTTTCTGTCTACGGAAAAGAAATCCAGGACGGAGCAGAGAAATATAAAGAAAGAATCGTCACTGAATTAGAAAAAAGTCTCAGTGATACTTCTAAATTCTTGTCTCAAATTGTTGCTATCAAAGAAAAGATACTGAAAGAAAAAAAGGAATGCGACGATAGGAAAAAAGCACTTGAAACAGAACTTGACGTAATCTCATAACGCGTCCGGAATTCATAAAAGCGCACTGTTAGAAAATGCGCTTTTACAATTCTCTCTCATATCCGTACCAATACTGCAGATTCCATATTGCAGCTATGATAGTGCCAACAACAACTACTGTAAGCTGCGCATGCCTTGAATCGTAACTCTTCCATATAGAGCAAAGAAACGCTATAGCTACGCAACTTATCACTGAAGCAAGTATTTTGGCAATCGTAAACATATGCTGTATTATCAATGCCAAAAGCACTGCTATCCCGAAGATAATCAAATTTGTCTTTTTATCAAATCCCTGTTCTCTTACAAGAAATACCGGGATAGCTCCGATAACCAAAGAATTTGTCAAATCAACTCGCTTTATCAGGGCAACCACGATTCTAATTGTAAATTCGGTTACCAACAAAAGAATATATAAAAAAACTGAATTTACAATTAGAATCGTGGTTGCCCTGATAAAGCGAGTT
>Ga0247609_10004420_pt1 | contig 13978 bp, 17 predicted proteins | sample 172DNAGHGlowgp2_FD_193487 | JGI IMG/M metagenome (GOLD analysis project Ga0247609, IMG submission 193487) | Sheep rumen microbial communities from Palmerston North, Manawatu-Wanganui, New Zealand - 1728 DNA GHGlow gp2 | ecosystem: Host-associated > Mammals > Digestive system > Stomach > Rumen ...
TTAGGCAGATGGTTTACCGCGTTATCTTACAGTGTAGCTCCCACACTACAAAACATCATCATACCCTATCTGGGCGCACATCCAAGCCAAGCGTTGCCAAATTTTTAACTAAACACCTCATTATAGCTTTATTTACATCGAACATCGTAGCAGGCTCAACGCTTATATCTTTTTTAAATCTGGTATCGTATGTATAGCCTTCAGATTTCATTGCTTTATTTGAGCTGTCCATAACTGGTAGCCACATTGAATGAGTAACATCTTCAATCGTGACACTGGTAAATACCATAAAACCTATTCCTTCATCAAAGACATAAGGTAATTGCTTTTCTCCAAATTGGTGAATTTTATAATTAGCTTTTGGATACCTCTTTTTTACTTCAGCCCATGCATATGGCCAAGATAAATAAGAAAGATCCTTTTTCTTCTCAACGTGATCGTTTACATTAACTTCAAATAAATTTTCAAATACTGATTTCTCTACCATATTCTTTACCTCCATAAATTTAAAAATCTGGTTTTTCAGCCGTTTTTAAAAAACAATAATTCAAGCACCTCTTACAGTATGCCTGACCCTCAATATCGTAATAGTCTTCGTCTTCGAATATGTTTCCATCACAATATGAGCATTTTAAAACCGCCTTTGATTCAAAATCCGGCGGTTCTAAATATTCTCTATCATCTAATAAGTAGTCCATTATTTTCCTCCTTTGTCTGTGCATTTGTCGCACAGATGAATCGTTTTCTGTGCGTTTAAATAAGTTTAATAATTATATCTTTATTCTTCATCGTCTTTTTCAGCTTTTAATTTCTTACAGACGATTTTAAATGCTTCTAAAGTTTTCTCTTCTAAATCTTTTAGCTGTGCGCTTTGGTAAGACGTTACCATAACTAAAAGTATAACTGTAATTACTAATGCTACTTGCATTATTTTCACTCCTTTCTAGTAATTTTTGCAAAATAAAAGGACCAGATTTTTTAATCTAGTCCATTTCTCCCAATTGAAGAATTTCTTCAACTGTTAAGCCTTCTTTTATTAATCCTAAACTTTCGCAAGTCATTTTCATGACATCATAATAATCATCTTCAAATTCATATATTCGTTTTTGTTTCAAATAAACTAATGTTAATAAGATGATTACTGTTATAATTAATGTCGATTGCATATTGCTTGTCCTTTCTAGTATAATGTAATTTTATTTCAGAATATTTTAAAAATAAATAAAACTCATTATAACTCATATTTACAGTTGTTAAAAACAAAAGTACCATGACAATTAATTCATGGCACTAAGCTATCTTTATATACTTATCTTTAATTTTATAACTGTGGGTGTTTTTATTGATTTTATAACGTCTGTAGGTTATACGTTTTGCTTCACCGAACCGCTGGTAATGGACAATTTCACGTTCTCTCAAAAAGCGTATAGGATCGATGACATCTGGGTCATCACAAAAACGTAAGATGTTGTCGTAAGTTGTTCTTGCTTTTTGCTCTGCAGCTAAATTTTCATGCAAATCAGTTATTACGTCCCCTTTAGATTGAATATAAGCAGCTGTAAATGGAACTCCGGAAGCAGAATTTGGATAGATACCTGTTGTATGATCTACAAAATATGCATCAAATCCGGATTTTTTGATTTCTTCTTCGGTTAAATCCTTCGTTAATTGATATACAATAGCTCCGACCATCTCAAGATGAGCTAATTCTTCGGTACCGATATCTGTTAAAATTGCTTTTAGTTCAGGATATGGCATTGCGTATCTTTGACTTAGATATCTTAAAGAAGCTCCAAGTTCACCGTCTGGACCACCGTATTGACTCGTTATAATTTGTGCTAATTTAGCATTTGTATTTTTTATATTTATAGGATATTCAAGTTTTTTCTCATAAACCCACATTTATCTATTTCCCTCCATACAGTTTTTATCCCATGGCCACGGATTAGCTATCCAATCCCAACCGTTTGCATTTTTATCTTTTGCGCTGATAGGACCAAACCTCGAGACATATTCTCTTGTCAAATTTTGAGACTCTAATCTATATTCGTTGAGCTTATTTTCTGCTGCGGAATCATACGGATGTGTATCCAAATATAAATGTAACTCTATTATTGCAAAATCTAATTTTGATATTTTTTCTAATAATTTTGTTCTGTTATTCATTGCACATTTTACCACCTTTACAACCTAAAAATGGTTTATCTAAACAAGGAAATAAAGTTCCTTTATTGAGTCCCTGTTCAACGTTATAAATTATTTTAGGATTTTGATATGGTATATAAGCCATTGCAACTACTGTATCATCCGGGAACTTAGAAGTTTCATTTCTTATAGAAAATTCTCTATAATTATCCCTATTCACAAAAACACCTCTAGTTTAAAAAGTAAATCAAAATTATTTGATTTCTAAAAACATTATATTCAATGCAAAATTAACTTGTTACCTAAGAAGGCTCTTAAATAAGTATCAATAATTCAATCTTATAAATTCGATGTTCTTTAAGGGACATACTAAAATATTTCCGGTTTGAGTTTCCTTTAACAATAGGAAATCTTTTCCCACGGCTAAAATCATACCAATTTTATCTACTAGTTGATTATTTCCCATAATCATTTCGATTGTAGCTATTTTACCGGTTTGAGTTTCTAAAAAATCTCTTATGTTATCTAAGTTTACTCCTTCAAAATTTAACACACTATCTTTTAACACATCTAAATCATTCTCTCTTTCTGATTGAGCGTCTATTTTATTTTGTAAATTTATTTCGCTGGAGACTTTAGCTAAACTCTTATTTTCTATATTTTCTTCATCTTCTCCAATATTCTCTTTTTGCCTTTCTCTTAAACGTAAATTTGTTTCCTCGTCGAAAAAATCATATCCTAACATTTCTGTTAAATCATCCACATTTTTAGCATTTTCGTTTTTGAGTAATCCTTCTTCATCTAAATTGTAAAATTGAGTCAAATCGAAAAAATCGCTATTTTTGTTGTTCATCTGTACGATCCCTCCAAAATAAAAGAATTGATATACCTAATTTAAAATATGATACTTTTGCCTTTTTGGATACGGAAACTTAAACTTATTATTTTGCGCATTAAAATATGATAATGTTTAAATTCAGAAAGTGCCCAAGGAAAAATATATGATGTAATAGAAAAGTGAAATGTAAAAATTGTGGAAGAGAAAAAGGTCAAGCAAGGGAAAGAAAAGCGAAGGTCCTCTGCCAAAAATACAAATGTAAACACTATATGCAAAAAAGAAAAAGGAAGCTTTACGAAAAAATAGGCAACAAAACTATATATTGAGGGGAACAGTAAAATAGCAATGGAAAGAACGTTAGGCATAAGTAAAAATATATGCTTGTACTATAAAAAATACGCTAAAACGCTTACAAACAAAAGTTATCCAAACGAGAAGTTGAGGGTCATCATTTAGGAGAAGTGTTCGAAGATACAAAAACACATACATAAAATGGATTTGTACCAATAGAAATTACAACGGTGTTCAAAGTTGCTTTAATAAAGTGGTTGTAGATGAAAAAGAGTTACTCGATTCTATAAAAAATACATAGTGAATGAATTTAATAAAAAAATTCAAAGAAAAATCAGAAAATGAAGCAACCGCTAAAAATTTGGAAAAGCAATTAAATAAACTTACAAAAACGAACAAAAGTATATGGATATGTTCGATAACGATATTATTCAATAGAAGAATTAAAAAGTAAGACTTTAGAGTTAAACAAAAATATTAAACAAAATAAAAGAATAAATAAAATATACTGCATTAAATATTTTAAAAGTTGGATTGTTTCATTATGGTATAAGTGAAACTTTTGACGACATTGAAATTATCAGAATCTATTATAAATAATGATATGTTTAGCAGAATCATTGAGAAAATAGTTGTAAGTAAAGCTGGCAAAAAGAACATTTACTTGAAGTTGTTTGATGATATAGGATTAGACAAAACCAATCGTATTATGGATAACTACATAATTTATCCATTCCTATTATTATTTTGTTATTTTTTATGATCTTTTCATATTTTTCACTAAGCTTACTTATTTAGTTATATACCGTATACTTATTTATTTTTAGTAGTTTCCCTACCGCTTTTCACTGTTCAATTTGTAAGATATATTACTTTTCTTTTAAACTACTTGTTATAAAGTTCACTGCTATGAACTTTTTTACACTTTTTGATTCTACCATATTTCCTTTTTAGTTCCCACCCCAAACTCAACAAAAATTGACCCATAAAAAGAAATGTATTATAATTAACAAGTAAATTGCTATTTTGAAGGTGCTGATTTGATGAAAATCGCTGTTGTAGGCTCAAGAAACTCACACGTCAACATTGAAAAATATATGCCCAAAAACGTCAATCTTATAATTTCAGGAGGAGCTTCTGGAATAGATAATTTAGCAGAAAGTTATGCCCAAAAACATGATATACCTATTTTGATTATATCTCCAGATTACAAAAAATACGGCAAGTTAGCACCTCTTAAACGAAATGAAGAGATTGTAGATAAAGCAGATATTGTTATAGCTTTTTGGGACATGCAGTCAAAAGGAACCGAACACGTGATAAATTATGCTAAATCTAAAAATAAAAAAGTTATATTACATAAAATTTTAAATATTTAAATAAATATGTTTTTTGTATTCTGCTGCTTTTACGATGCAAGGCATTGAAAGCAAAGCTTTCAAAACCTGACTTAACTTAAGTCAGGTTGCCCTGAACAAATTTTGTTCGGGGTGCCTTGCAGCTAAAAAGAGCAGAATGCAAAAAATTATATAAAGGAGTAAAAGTATGGATTTTGTAAAAGAATTATCAGAGCAATTTAATTTAAAATCGTGGCAAGTGGAAAACATAATATCTTTACTCGACGAAGGCAACACAATCCCATTTATAGCGCGATATAGAAAAGAAGCACATGGATCTTTAGATGATCAAACCATAAGAGAATTGAGCGAAAGGCTTGATTACTTAAGGGGTCTTGAAAACAGAAAAGAAGAAGTTCGAAATCTTATTATCGGTCTAGATAAAATGACAGACGAAATAAGTGCTGCTTTAGATAATGTAAAAACTTTAGCTGAAATTGAAGATATCTATAGGCCTTATCGCCCAAAGAGAAAAACAAGAGCTTCTATTGCAAAAGAAAAAGGACTAGAACCTTTAGCTGATTTAATTTTCAAACAAGACGAAAAATCCGGTGATCCTTTAAAATTGGCAGAAAGTTACATAGATGAAGAAAAGGGTGTTACAACAGCTGAGGAAGCTTTAGTAGGGGCTATGGATATAATCGCTGAAAACATCTCAGATGACGCATCGATCAGAAAAAGATTAAGAGTTGTTGCTATGGCTAACTCCATTTTAGAATCAAAAGCTACTGACGAAACAGCCGAGTCTGTCTATGAACAATATTACGATTTTAAAGAACCAGTTGCTAAAATCGCAGGGCATAGGATTTTAGCTATTGATAGAGGCGAGAAAGAAGGCTTTTTGAAAGTATCAATCGATTTCGATATTGATAGAGCTATGAAAATAATTTACTCAACTGTTCTAAAAGAAGGAAATTCTAAATACACTGAAATTGTAAGGACTGCAGCAGATGATGCATATACAAGATTGATTTTTCCATCTATAGAGCGTGAAATCAGGGCAAGTTTGACTGAAAAAGCTTGTGATAGTGCCATTAAAGTTTTCTCGACTAATTTGCGTCAACTTTTAATGCAACCTCCGGTAAAAGGTAAAATCGCGATGGGATTAGATCCAGGCTACAGAACAGGATGTAAAGTCGCAGTAGTTGACGAAACTGGAAGAGTTCTGGCAACAAACGTAATCTATCCAACTCATTCCGAGGCAAAAGTAAATGAAGCGAAAAAAATAATCTCAGATTTAGTAAGAAAATATAACGTCGAAATTATTTCCATTGGTAACGGTACAGCTTCCAAAGAAACAGAAATTTTCGTAGCGGACTTAATAAAAGAAGAAAATCTTAAAGTATCTTACATGGTGGTGAGTGAAGCAGGTGCATCTGTTTATTCCGCGTCGAAATTAGCAGCAGAAGAGTTCCCTGAATTTGATGTTACTTTAAGAAGTGCAGTATCAATCGCACGTCGTCTTCAAGATCCACTAGCTGAGCTTGTTAAGATTGACCCTAAAGCAATCGGCGTAGGTCAATATCAACACGATATGCCTAAAAAACAATTGGGCGAAGCGCTAGGCGGTGTAGTTGAAGACTGCGTTAATACCGTGGGCGTTGATTTAAATACAGCGTCACCATCATTATTGTCACGTGTATCCGGAGTCAGCTCAACAGTTTCGAAGAATATTGTAAATTTCCGTGAAGAAAATGGAGCATTTAAATCTCGTTCTGAACTTAAAAAAGTGCCAAAACTAGGGCCTAAAGCCTTCGAGCAATGTGCAGGGTTTTTAAGAGTTTCAGAAAGTAAAAATGTTCTTGATAATACGGCTGTTCATCCGGAATCTTATGACGCAGCAAGTAAACTTTTATCCCTTTGCGATTACGATTTAAAAGACGTAAAGTCCGGTAAAATAAAAGAGGGATTGCAAAGTAGAATAGAAAAAATTGGTCTTGAAAATTTAAGCGAAAAAATCGGAGTAGGTGTTCCAACATTAAAAGATATAGTTACAGAACTTTTAAGACCGGGAAGAGACCCAAGAGATGAGTTGCCTGCACCAATTTTGAGAACGGATGTATTAGACATTAAAGACTTAAAAGAAGGTATGGAACTTACTGGAACCGTTCGAAATGTTATAGATTTTGGAGCTTTTATCGACATCGGTGTGCATCAAGATGGGCTTGTACATATTTCTCAGATTTGCGATAAATACATAAAGCATCCATCGGAAGTTTTAAAAGTTGGCGACATCGTAAAAGTGAGAGTTTTAGCCGTGGACGTCCCGAAAAATAGAATTTCATTGACGATGAAATTTTAAAGTTTTATTTTAAAATTAGTTAAATATTATCCCTGGGAGGAAAAATTAAATGCATCTAAAACGTTTTAATCTTAGATTTCTTTCAATTATATTTGTTATTTTACTACTAGTTGGTAACTCTGGTTGCTCTACTTTTAATAATTCTAAAACGGTAAATTCCATTAACGTAAACATCCCTATAGCGATGGCTCTGGATGATAACTACACTTTGCCAACTGTTGTTGCGATAACTTCTATTTTAGAAAATGCCAATGAAAACACAAAAATCGACGTGTATCTAATGCATCCGGGCGAATTTAAAGATGAAAATAAAGAAAAAATTTCAAAATTAAAAGATAAATATAAAAATTTAAATATAGAATTTATAAATATGGCAGATCGTTTTAAAAATGCAAACAATAAAGGACTTGCTACTCCTACATATTACAGATTGTCTTTATCGAGCTTGCTGCCCAATTTAAACAAAATCATTTGGCTTGATGGCGATACTTTGACTTTAGATGATTTATTTGATTTTTATAATCTAGATATGGAGAATCTTTACTATAGAGGTTTTTTAGATCATAACAATGAGGAATTGAATGTTTTAAAAGATTTCGGAATAGAGGACGACCACTATATTTGTGCAGGCGTTATGTTGATAAATCTTGAAAAATTAAGGCAAGACAATATGGAGCAAAAGTTTGAAGAGTTTATAGAAAAAAATAATGACAAATTAAAGCAACATGATCAGACTGTTATAAATGCACTTTGCTATAATAACATTGGCATTTTGCCAGCTAAGTTTGGTATTTTTAATTATTTTGGAGACACTGCAGGCCTTAAGGCTTACCGTGAAAGTTTAATTGCAAAAAATAAATATACTCTAGAAGAGTTAATAGATGCATTTAAAAAACCTACCGTTGTTCATTGCGTTGTTAAGCCGTGGAAGGAACCAACCATCACTTTTGGAAATGTTTGGTGGGAATATGTAAAAAAGACCGATTTGAAAGATGAGATTTTTAAAACCTACAACGCTGCGTAAAATTTAAGAAGCGATTAAAATGAGTAGTTATAAAAAGAGAATTTTAGATTAAGAAACAAAATAATAGACACAGATGAATTGCACTGTTATATATTGTATAAAAAGCAGAATTTTAATTATGTTTGCAACCAGAAGTTTCAGACAGGTAGTTTGCATAGATATTGCTTGTAATAAAAGCAAATCGGAGATACAAAAAATATCGGTAAATCACCTAAAGAAAAACTTCCTTATCCTCCATAAATCCTAGTTATCAAAAAGTATCCTATTTTGGTTTGCACTCTTATTTTATGAAAAAAGCCATACTTCTACTGTTGAATAAATTAACCCCGATATTCTTAAACATATTGCTGCTTTGCAATGTCATTCTAAATGTTTTTCAAATCCATATCTACTTTTAAATCTGTTTTTAACGTTTTCATTTATTTGCCCTTTCTAAATACTCTTTCTTCCTCCCATTCACTTGACACGCGATAAATAACGAACTATAATAAAAATATTATTTATAGACAGAAAGTAGGGGCTACTGACGATGGAAAAACAAGTTTTAGTAACAGAAGAAGGTCTTAAAAAACTAGAAGATGAGCTTGAACAGCTAAAAACTGTGAGAAGGAAAGAAATAGCTGAAAAAATAAAGGTTGCGTTATCTTTCGGAGACCTTTCTGAAAACAGTGAGTATGACGAAGCTAAAAATGAGCAAGCTTTAGTGGAAGCTAGAATCTCTACGATTGAAGCAACTTTGAAAAATGTCCAGGTAATAAGTGAAAAGGATATCGATACAAAAAAAGTATTCGTCGGAACGAAAGTAAAGCTTTTAGATACCAAATTGGATGAAGAATATACTTACAAGATAGTAGGATCAAACGAAGCGGATCCTGATGAAGGTAAAATATCTGATGAGTCTCCGGTTGGCAAAGGACTTTTAGGTCATAAAGTTGGTCAAAAAGTTAAAATAGAAACTCCTGCAGGAGTGGCTGTGTATAAAATATTAGAAATATCTAAATAGCTATTTTCGGTAGGTTTGGAATTTTCCTTATCTACCGTTTTATATTTTAAAATTAAGTTAGGAGAAAATTATGAGTAAAAATAATAATCAAGAAACCCAAAATATTACCGAAGAAAATTTAAGCGAGTTACTACAAATCCGCAGAGATAAATTAAGTTATTTAAAGGAAAATGGGAAAGATCCTTTTGTAATTACAACTTGCGATCGCAATACTACATCCGGTGAAATTAGAGATAAATTTGAAGAATTAGAGGGCAAAGACGTAAAAATCGCAGGCAGGATAATGAGTTGGCGAGATATGGGTAAAGCTGCATTTTTAGATATCCATGATAGATCGGGAAGAATGCAAGTTTACTTGAAAATTGACGATATTGGAGAAGAAAATTTTGAAGAACTTTCTAAATGGGATATCGGAGACATTATTTCAGTTGAAGGTTTTGTATTTAAAACAAGAAGAGGTGAAATTTCAGTTCACGCTAAAAAGCTAGAATTGTTAGCTAAATCGTTATTGCCTCTTCCTGATAAGTTCCACGGTCTTCGCGATACAGATTTGCGTTATCGTCAAAGATACGTAGATTTGATCGTAAATCCAGAAGTTAAAAATACATTCATAAATCGAAGTAAAATTATAAAAACTATTCGCTCTTATCTTGACAACCTTGGGTTTATAGAAGTTGAAACACCTATATTAAATACTATTCCAGGTGGAGCTGCTGCAAGACCATTTTTAACGCATCACAATACGTTAGACTTAGATTTATACTTGAGAATTGCACCGGAACTTTATTTAAAAAGACTTATCGTCGGAGGAATGGAAAAAGTCTATGAAATCGGAAGACTTTTCAGAAACGAAGGTATGTCAGTTAAACATAATCCGGAATTTACATCAATAGAGCTTTATGAAGCGTATACAGATTATCATGGTATGATGGATCACGCTGAAAATATTATAAATGAGGCAGCAAAGGCTGTATGTGGAAACGAGACGGTCACATATCAAGGTGAAGAAATCAATTTTTCCAAGCCATTTACACGAATCACTATGATAGATGCTGTGAAAAATGTAACGGGAATAGATTTTGGAGAGTTTACAGGAGACGATGATAAAGCTAAGGAAATCGCAAAGAATTTAAACATCGAAGTAGAAGGAAATAAGACGTGGGGAGATATTTTAAATCTTGTTTTTGAAGAAAAAGTTGAGGAAACTTTAGTACAACCAACGTTTATTTGTGATTATCCGGTGGAAGTTTCACCGCTTACGAAAAGAAAAAAAGATAATCCTCATTTAGTAGAGAGGTTTGAACTTTTTGTTGCGAGAAGAGAGATAGCAAATGCATATTCTGAACTTAACGATCCTATTGATCAGCGGGAAAGATTTGTTCATCAAATGAAATTACGTGACGCAGGGGACGAAGAAGCTAACATGATAGATGAAGATTTTCTTACTGCGTTAGAATATGGCATGGCTCCAACCGGAGGACTCGGAATAGGTATAGATAGACTTGTGATGCTTCTTACGGATTCAGCTTCCATCCGAGATGTTATAATCTTCCCAACGATGAAACCGAAAGATTAGAAAAGCAAATAAAAAAAGGAAGTATACTCACTGAAACATTGAGTTATCTGAATATGTTAAAAAAATAATTTTAGCTAAAAGTTATAAGCTAAGTTTTTGTAGTTTTAGGACGCAATATATGGATTGAGAAATTGATTGAAGGTTTAACAACGTGAATGGCAAAATACCAAACTAATACCTAAAAATAAAGGATTATACAAAAAATAAGTATATGTAGTTGAATAAAATTTAGTCTTGAATAGATCTAGAGAGGCGTTTTTATTGTTAGTTTGTATAATAGATGATGCTCAGTGCTAAGAGGCAAAACCTAGTTTCTCGCTTGATAAAAAATCAACTATCAGGAGGTATTTATGAACTTAAACCAAAAGTGTATAGAAATAAGAAAACTTATTTTAAAAACAATAGGTACTTTAGGTGTTGGTCACATAGGAGGATCACTTTCTATTGTTGAATTATTAGTGGTGCTTTATGAAAAACACATGAATGTTGATCCAAAAGATCCAAAAAAACAGGGAAGGGATCGACTTATAGTCTCAAAAGGTCACGCAGGTCCTGCTGTATATTCTGTTTTGTGTGATAAAGGCTACTTCGATAAGAGCTGGTTAAACACACTGAATAAACCTGGAACCAACCTACCAAGTCATTGCGATATGAATAGGACTCCTGGCGTTGACATGACAACAGGATCGCTAGGGCAGGGATTTTCAGCAGCTGCGGGAATAGCTAAAGCTTCAAAAATAAGAAATGACGGAGCTACCATTTACACGATAATCGGAGATGGGGAAAGCCAAGAAGGTCAAATCTGGGAAGCTGCATTGTTTGCTTCTCAGCACAAGCTAAATAACTTGATCGCATTTACAGATTACAACAAGTTGCAACTCGATGGTAAGATTTCAGATATTTGTAACTTGGAACCGTTGTCTAAAAAATGGGAAGCTTTTAATTGGAATATAATTGACGTAAAGGATGGAAATAATTGCGATGAAGTGGATAAAGCCATAATTAAAGCTAAAGGATTAAAGCACTCAGAAAAACCAACAATGATCATTTTAAATACAGTAAAAGGTAAGGGTATAAGTTTTGCTGAAAAGGCAGGAACCGGTAATCATAGTATGCAAATAACCCCAGAAATGCTGGAGCAGGGGCTTAAAGAATTAGGAGGTACCTATTAATGGAAATGCGTAAAGTTTTAGCGGAAACATTAGAAGGCTTGATGCTAAAAAACGAAAATATTGTTTTGATAGACGCAGATTTATCAAAGCCAAATGGTTTAATCAATTTGAAAGATAAGTTCCCAGACAGAGCATTTGACATCGGTATTTCTGAACAAAATATGGCATCGATTGCAGCTGGTATGAGCTCTTATGGGTTCACTCCGTTTATTTCTACTTTTACTCCTTTTGCCTCCAGAAGAATCTGTGATCAAATAGCGGTATCTTGTGCATACGCAAAGCAAAATGTAAAAATTATCGCAACAGATCCAGGCATCAGCGCAGAATATAATGGCGGTACACACATGAGCTTTGAAGATATAGGTGTTCTTAGGAGTATACCGGAAATTGTAATTTTTGAGCCGGTCGATTGCATACAACTAAGAAAATTGCTTCCAAAAATAGCGGAGTATAAAGGTGTAGTTTATATTAGGACATTTAGAAAAGAAATCCTGGATGTTTTTTCTGAAAATGATGAATTTGATCTTTTTAAAGCTTCGAAGATTCAATCTGGCGAAGATATCTCGATTTTTTGTACTGGTATAATGGTGCAGGAAACGCTAAAAGCTAATGAGATTTTAAAATCTCAAGGTATAAGTGCTGACATTATAAATATCCATACTATAAAACCGATTGACAAAAAAGCGATTATCGCTTCGGCTAAAAAAACAGGAGCTGTTGTTACTGCTGAGAACCATAACCTTATTGGAGGATTGAAATCATCAGTTTGCGAAGTTCTATCTGAATGCTATCCTGTGCGTGTTGGAAGTGTTGGAATAGACGATCAATTTGGGCAGGTTGGAAAAATGCCGTTTTTAAAGGAATTTTATCATCTTCGTGCTGAAGATATCGTTGATAAAGTTCACGAAGTTATAAAAAATAAATAGTTTGTATATTTAAAACCACATGCATAAATTGAAAAATAGCACCTAGAAAAACTAGAGTGCTATTTTTGATTAATGAGACTTATAAGAAAAAATTAAGAATCTTCTCTCATTTTTGCAAAACATTCGCTGCAATAAACAGGGCGATCTTCACGTGGTTTAAAAGGAACTTTAGCTTCTTGTCCGCAAGAAGCGCAAGTTGCTGTAAACATTTCACGATCAGCTTTAGCTGCATTTTTGCGTGCATCTCTGCAAGCTTTACATCTTTGAGGTTCATTTTCAAAACCTTTTGATGCATAAAATTCTTGTTCGCCAGCTGTGAAAACAAATTCGTTTCCACATTCCTTACAGATAAGGGTTTTGTCTTCGTACATGTAAATACCTCGCTTTGGATTTTAAATTTTGCCCCAGGACGGATTTGCACCGACACCTTTGATGAACACAACGCTCTACAAATAAGCTACTTGGGCATAATACACTTGTTTTTTACTTTTTTGCGGATCCTTTGTAAAGCATTGTCTACAGATTTTGAACCTACAGATAGTATTTTAGCAACCTTAGTGTTTTTATACCCTAAAAAATATAAATTCCATACTTTATATTCAAAAGGGGATAAAATACATTTTATATTATTCATTATAATAGCGCTATTTTCTTTGTCTACAATTAAATCTACCGGATCATTATTAAAGTTTAAATTACAAAATGAAAAATTTTTTGTATCGTGAATGGAACTTATTAAATTTTGGGGGATTTCTCGTTTTTTTAAATTAGATCTGATATACGATACAATTTTCCTATTTATACAAAGACTTGCAAAACTTTTAAAGGAAACGCCAAAAGCGCTGTTAAAGCAAAGAGCCGCATTTAAAAGACCTAAGGCTCCTTCTTGGAACAAATCCTCAGTTTCCACTCCCAGAGGGAAATACTTGTTAGTTCGATATTTTATTAAAAACGAATATCGATTCAGAAGTTCATTAAAAGCATCTGCATGATTTAGTTTAGCTAAATCACATAATTCTAAGTCAGAAAACTTTTTTAAATACTGAGAGTTGACACTCAACTTAAAACCTCCACGCAAAACAGAGAATTTTCATTGCCAATCTTTACATATTATTACTATATAATATACCAGCAAATTAAAAAAGTCAATAGTTTTTTCGATTAGGAGTGCCCAAAGAAAAAACATATGGTATAATAAAGAAATGAAATGTAAAAATTGTGGAAAAGAAACTGGACAAATAAAAGCAGGAAAAACGAGGGCTCTCCGCCAAAAATACAAATGTAAACACTGAGGAAAAGTATAC
>Ga0247609_10004425_pt1 | contig 13975 bp, 14 predicted proteins | sample 172DNAGHGlowgp2_FD_193487 | JGI IMG/M metagenome (GOLD analysis project Ga0247609, IMG submission 193487) | Sheep rumen microbial communities from Palmerston North, Manawatu-Wanganui, New Zealand - 1728 DNA GHGlow gp2 | ecosystem: Host-associated > Mammals > Digestive system > Stomach > Rumen ...
AAGGTTCTTCCCGCTACTGTAAAAGAGAGCGGAGCAAGCTGTACAAAGGATGCAGGCAAGATCTGGACAGCAACAGCAAACTGGGGTGATGCAGTATATACGAATGTGAAGGAAGCTGCTGAAAAGACTCCTGCATACGGACATATCTGGGAATTTGATACTGCAAGTGAAAACGTGGTCTGGATAGGTAATGATGATGAGGGCTATACCGCAGCTATCATCACCAAGAAGTGCCTGAGTATAAGCCACAATGAGGCGGTCGATGGCCCGGCTGAGGTCAGCGTAAGTGTTAATACAACAGTAAGCGACAATGGTGCTAAGTGCGGCGAAGTAAGTATCATATACTACACCGCAACCTTCGACAGCTCGGTCGATCCGGATATCAAGGAAGCATTCTCTTTCCGGAAGGAAGTTGCAGGTAATACTGTAAGCCACAACTGGGTTGTAACATCAGTAAGCTCCAATGGTTCCTTTGAGACTGCTCCTACTGAAGCTACCATGACCATCGAGTGTGCAAATGATGCAACTCATACCGAAACTGTAAGCGCAACCAGCATCAGCCTGGTAAGCTCTAACGACACTCAGAAGACCTACAAGTACGAAGGTACCGCAAGCGACAAGCAGGCTGTATCTTACGAAGAAGTATTCTACAGCCACACCGAGCATGATTGGACCGTAGTATTCACTTGGGTAAGCGTATCCACCAACAAGGCAGACACCATTGTTACCGCAGAAGCTACCTGCAAGAACGGTGGTGAGAAGACTACTCTTGAAGTTACATTAACTGACAAGATTATCGGCAGCAAGATTGAGTACACTGCAACTGCAACCGATCCTAATGGCAAGGTATGGACTTCCAAGAAGAACATCGACAAAGATGGTAATGTTAAGGACGGTCCTGCAGGACAGCCTCTTGTAGAGGGCGGCGACATCGTGATCGTAGGCCTGAACGAGGATGGATATCCTTTCTCCAACAAGAAGGCCATCACACCTGCATTCACCGTAATGGATGGCGATGTGACTCTGGCTCTGGGTACGGACTACAGCGTGAAGTACAAGAACAACAAGCAGGTAACGGATGCAGCCATCATTGAAGTTACCGGTAAGGGCAACTACCTGGGCAAGAGCACCAGTGCTACCTTCAAGATCTATGATCCCGTAGCAAAGGCTAAGGAAGACGGCGTTGAGCTGATCGACGGAACTGTCAAGAAGATCGATAAGATCGCTGCTGTAACCTACAACGGACTGGCACAGTATCCTGAGCAGATCGTAGTAACGATGAAGGACAAGAGCACTGTTACTATGAAGCACGAGGGAGACGGTGTGTATGTGAACGCCAGCGAAGATGCAACTGCAAAACAGCTGGTAGTGGCGGTTACCAACAACGTGAAGAAGGGCTCCGCAATTGTTGCAGTAGCAGCAGCTGACGGAAATGTGAAGACCGCTTCCTTCAAGATCAACGCAGCAGATATCAGCACCGCAACCGTAGCAGACGATATGGAAGCTACCTTCGCAGTGAAGGGAACCAGACCTGATCACATCAGCGTAATCTGGAAGAACGGTGATGACGAAGAAGTAGAACTTGTTGAAGGTCAGGACTTCACCGTAAGTCTTAAGGACAACAAGGCAGTCGGAACCGGCAAGCTCATCCTCAAGGGTAAGGGCAACTTTGCTAAGAAGAACGAGAGCGGCACGTTCAAGATCAATGCATTGGTAATTGATAGTGCAGATGATATCGCGGGCGTAGCAGCGTTCGAAGGTGTAAAGGCGTCGGCTGTAAAGGTCACCGTACTGGATGGCCAGGGCGTAGCACTTCCCGCTAAGGCACTGACTGTAGCCGTTAAGGATGCAGAAGGTAACGCAGTGGAAAAGAAGACGAAGCTCGCAGCAGGCAATTACACCGTAGTCGTAACGAGCAAAAACTCCAATGTGACGATCGAAGGCGATGGTGTGGAGAAAGAGATCACCGTTGGTGCAAACATCGGCAAGGCTAAGGTAGATGCCAAGAAGCTTAACGTAACCTACACCGGTGAACCCATCGAACTGACCAAGGAACAGTTGGATAGCGTGATCGTAACCGTGAAGGTTGGTAAGGAGAAGAAGACTCTGGTAGCCGGTGAAGACTACGTAGTAGTTGGATACACCAACAACGTTAAGAAGGGTAACATGACCGTAACGATCGCAGGAACCGGAGAAGAGACCGAGCGTGGTACCTTCAGCGGAACCAAGACCTTCAAGGTCAAGATCGTAGCTAAGAACCTGGATGCTAAGGCAGAATAAGTTCTGAGCAGATCAAAGAAGTAACACAGTAACACAGCCGCCCCGGGTTTTCCCAGGGCGGCTCTTTTCATGTATTTTTTGAGGACGTTGTGGTATGCTGATATATGTTTTGGAAGATAATAAGGATTATGGTGCAGTTTATTTATCATGGGCTGTTGCTGCACCCCAGAATAACCCTGAAATAGTTGAAGTGAAAAAATTCGCAGGGGTAGGAGGACATTTGATGGCTATAGCCATCGAGAGATCGGAGCAGCTTGGCTATAATGGAGATGTTACCGGATTCTGTAGAAATAAGGAGATTATGGATCATTTTGTTCGAGCTTATGGTGCGGATCCTATAAGAGTTATTCATGAGTATCAGATTGGAGTATATGGAGAAGCAGCACGAAGGATACGGGAGGTGTATGATTATGAATGGACAGATGAAGAATTATGAGAGATATCTTAAAAGCTTAGAAGGCATGGAAGAGCCAATAATACCCAATGTGATCTTTGACATGCACGGAGCAGTAGAGTACGCAAATAAAAAGGGAGTGAAGATTTCTGAGCTTAGTGATGACGAGAAGAAGTTGTTCGTAAAAGAAAAGATTGCGGCGCTTCGGGCTTAAGATGAATTGGCAAGACCTAAAGTGGTATAAAAATATAACAGCATCAATTATATACAGTGAGTCAGCGGTTATGAGATAAATCTTGTAACCGCTTTTTTTGTTGCTTGTAACGGGAAGAACAGACAGCAGGCAGACATTTAAGTTTCACGGCAGCTGATTCCTTAATTAATTCCATAAACAAAAGGAGCTTATGATGCTACTAAGGGGTTTAATATAAGGAATGGAGAGGTGGAGCTGATGCTTATCTTTTATCTGAAGGATTGTCTTTAGTGTAACGCGCTATATCACTAATAGAACAATTTAGAATGGAACAGAACATATCAATCGTAACAGTGCTGATAGGCATATTGTGTTTTAGCCTGTGCAGTACTGAAGGGTTGATCTCGTGCTTATGAACCAGTGTATACCAGTTCTCATCAGATTTTTCCAATGTTTCCCAAAAGGGTGAATAATCAATCATATTTAATATCATATAGGTGTTGCATTAATTTAATAGATTGTATATAATAAACCTATTAGATATATTAAATATGTAGTGGTAAAGTGTGAGTGAAATGTAAAGTATTCCTAAAAGAAAAAATATCAAAGAGTATGTGAAAAATGATCAGAAGGAAAAATTTCCTGATGATCATTTTTTATTTTATTTTAATTATCATTTTACATATGTGGTCCATAATAAATATATAAGATAAAAACAAAAAATACTAAAAGTACCATGAAAATGTAACTAATGAAGAACTGCGATCAATACAGAAGGGGGTGATGATAACAACATGCAGTTCACAAGTGAATATAAGAAAAATACACAATATCATCAGATTAAGGAGGATAAAAAAATGGCAGTAGATCTTAATAGAGCATTGAGCGAGGTTGAGCAGGAAGTCAACGGTCAGAACGGGAAAGAATATGATATCTATGTAAAAAACGGTCTGAGCGGTGCTAAGACAAAGCTGTACGTTAATGAAGCCAATGAGCTTTCCCAGGTGTTTGAAGCAACAGCAAAAGAGATCGGTCTTAATATTGGTGAGAAGAATAATATCTATATCAACAGCAAGGAACAGTCTTCTACGGATCCCGAAATGACACTTGGAGAATTCAACGTAACAGAGGACAGCGTACTGACTATTCAGCAGGATGCAAAAGTAGCTGCATGTAAGTAGAGATCTGTCACTATTGAGAAGAGGTGTTGTATGGGTGAAGGATTGATTGAATACATCATTGTAGGGAGCATTCTTTTTATCCTTATACATATAATCTATGATAAGGTCAAGCTTGTAATAACTCTTATCAGAGAGAGAAATGCAAGAGATCACAATCCCTATATAAATGTCAGGGACAATAACCGTCATCCTTCATCCATTACCCCTTCTGTTCAGGGACGTATGTCACAGACCAGGTTGCCTCAAACAAGGTCTTCACAGGATAACAGGCAGACGATCACGAGATCTGCAGGGGCATCACGGAGATCATCAAGACCGCCAATGCCTTCCAGACCGGCAAATTCACGCAGACCGCTTGATTCGTATCCAAGGTGTCCAATATGCAGATGCAGTAACAGGCCGGGAATGGCGCAGATGGTATTCATGGATGGATCGGATAGATGGAGATGTTATAAAGGTCATCAGTTTAGTTCATGAGGAGATGAGATCATGAGTGGAAAGATAATACCAAATTTCGATATGAATAAGCTTCCTGAATATGTTGACTCACTTTTGGATAAGAAGGTGATGATCATAGGAGTAGGAGCAGTAGGCAGTTATGTAGCAGAGATACTGACTAAAGTCTGTGTGGTAAAGCTTATACTGGTTGATATGGATGACTTTGAAACTGCCAACATTGCCAAGAGTTCATCAGCATATATAGTTGATGAAGATAATGGATGTAACAAGGCAATTGCCCTGGCAAAACGTTTAAATCACATGCTCGGAGATGAATTCGTGCATGGGATAAACTCTGATATCACTAATTTCGGGCCCGGCGCTTTTGCGTATTTTGATGTTATCATTCTTGCACTGGATAATTATGCGGCAAAGATATATAGCAATCAGGTATGGCGTCAGATACCTGAAGATAAAAGACCTCTCATGATATTCGGAGGAACTGTCGGATCATCAGCACACAGTAACTGTATAGACGGAAGAGAGAGCTGTCTCAGGTGTATGCTTGATGAGAAGTGGTTGGAGAATTCCATGGAAAAGTCCAGTTGTACCGGGATCAATTACAGAAGCAAATATGCCGTATCTGAGTTTTCCAGAACTACCGGCGGTGCATCCAGGATAGCGGCTGATCTGATGGAAGAACAGTGCGCAGGTTATCTGTTAGGATATAAAGATATGATCAATAAGAGATATATGTTCAATTCATATCCTAATTTTGGTTTTATGAAAGCTACGCCGATCAGGAAGAAGAATTGTCCGGATTGTAGAGATTACCTGCCGATTGATAATGCCGAAGCATTGGAGGATATGGACGTCCTCCACACGACAGTTGGTGAAATGCTTGCTGTGGTTCGCAGTAAGATGCCGGATGATTCTTTTGAAATACTGGCGTCTGCTGTTGAATTCGGAAATATAACCTACAGTAACATAATTGTGAATGATCATTGCAGAAGCTGCGGCAGAGAGCTTAAGAATCTGTACAGACACGAGTTCAGGACAAGATATACTGATATGCTCTGCGCAGAGTGTAAAGCATCCGGAAAGGAAGCATCTCCGGTAACAACAAATGATATTCCTGCAGAGTGTATTAAGGCAGTCACAGTTGATAATTGCGATGCAGTGCTTAGTGCCAAAACATTATACGATATCGGTTTTTCGCTGGGATCATTTATAAAGGTAAAGCATAAGAGTGGGGGGAAGAGTTTCCTGGATTGCAAGATAACATATCATATTTACTATCTGGAAAACGATCAGAAACTGTTAAACGTAATAACAGAATTGGAGGGATAAAGCTATGACGAATGAGGATAAGGTCGATATTTTAAAAAATGAATACAGGGATATGCTAGAGATGGTAACAAACAAAGTTAACATCAAAAGCATAGATCCAAAGCCGGGGTTTATAGCTCAGTTTGAAGTGACGGTAAATGCTCCTTCGTATTATATCACAGGCAGCGGTGATACCAATCCCAAACCGACCGATCAGATGAAGTTTTATGTTGAGATCCCGGAGGAATATCCGGATAAGGCGGGACCTCATGTATATTATGCACAGGGTAAGTATCTGGCAAGTATCAATGCATATAGAAACGGTAGTCAGTGCATAGATAAGTGGGTTTACGATCCTGAACATGCAGGAAGGAATACAACGCTTTCAGGTGCTGTTCGTAAGACGATCATGGACATAATACATGATCCCACTGTATCACGTTACGATTCCATGGCAAATTCAAGTCTTGAAAGCTGGCAGAGAAGTAAAACATCTTCCGGAGAATTTCCTACCTGCAGACTCAGTGAGCTTATCAGACCTGATGGTGGAGTAAGATCTGAAAAGACGCGCACCGCATTACCGGTAAAATCTTCACAGACAGTTTCACGTGTACGTACGGCATCTTCTGCACAGAATGCGGATTCCGGTAACACAAGGTCCGCGTCACATATGCGTACTCCTTTGCCTACATGTACAGCGGGATCTGATACGGCAGGCTGCAGAGTAAGAACACCTTTACCTGTAAAGGCAGAAGGGAGGTAGAGCGTTATGAATGATAATAAGAGACTTCCTCCGCCGGAGTTGCCTAAAGATACACGCGTACGAGAGAGAAGGATGTATGCTGAGATACCATTAAAAAAGGTACTCAAACTGATAACGGACAAGTGTGGCAACATTGATCTTAAGAAGTATGGCAGCGTTCGCAGTGGTGAAGAGTCAGATGTTTTGATCGTTCTTCCTATGGCAACCAGAGAGTTTTACAATATGGTTTATTGGGGTGAGGTTCATCCCGTCAACAGATATGAACAGATATACCAGGGAATAGGGCATATCGTTACAGATGGCAGCAGGAGGATAATCATAGTAAGCCACTTTCTCTATCTGTATGCGGTTGAACGTACTACTGTGTCAGCTTGTATTACAAAGGGTAAAGCTGATTCCTTTCTTGAGAGGATTGAGTTAGAAAGAGATGTATACCGTGAGAATGAGAGGCGTTGTAACAAAAAGAGTGACGGAAGCGTATATGATCCGTTTGTGGATCTGACAGGACTCAGTGAGCCGGTTCTCTATGGACATACGCATCCTAACCTGGGCACTTTTTTCAGCCCTCCTGACAGGGTTTCAGGATTCGCAACGCCGGATCTGCCTGCTGTGACTTTTGTTGCAGATCCTGTTAAAAAGCAGATGAAAGCAGGAGTCGGAACGGAACTCAGAGATGCACATATACTGGTATTCTCATATAGAGAAGATGCAGGTGATCGCATCGTGAATAATACCGGGAATAAAGCGGTAGGCAGGAATGTCTTATCAGAGGCATTAAGTTTGTGCAGCGAGCTGCTTAACTCCGATCATAATGCAAAGGGCAGGGTTTCATCCTATACAACAATTACCGGTGCACAGAAGTTCAAGGCAGATATTACCATAAAACCCGGTAATAAGAACGGATCAATTGATAGGAATGAAAGTGATAGTTCAAAAGACAATGCGATCGTAACAGAGGGAAGAACTTATGATTCTTATGCGTGATCATTATAAAAATCAGCTTACTGCGTGCGGTCAGGAGATCTATGATCGTATAGAATCGAACATCCATTGTCTTGCGAAGAATGCATATGTGGAACTCAATGGTGGATATTCTGCGCAGAATCTGAAAGATGCTGTTAAAGCATATCTGGCACTTAGAGAGGACAGACCGGAGTTTTATTTCATGGATAATAAAGTGGAAGCTGTTGTTTCATCCAAAGGGATACTTAATATCAGGCAGAGCAAACGTTTTTCCTTTGATCAGATAAAGAGGATCAATGCGATATTAAGGAGAGAAGTAGCCGGTATACTTGAGATGAGTTTGGCATCTGATGATCTCACAAAAGAGAAGAACATTTATAAGAATATTGCCTCAAGATATCATTATAAGGATGGTGATCTGTCTCATGATCTTTCAGGGCTTCTGATATTTAAAGAAGGCGTGTGCGAATCACTGGCAGGAATGTTGGTAATAACTTTAAGAGAAGCAGGGATACCTGCCTGCAAAATAAACGGCATAGCAAGGAATTCAAGACACAGCTGGACAAAAGCCTGGATAAATGGGGTTGCCTATCATCTGGATGTTACATGGGATCTGACCAATAAAAGTCCCTTTGCGAGATATAGATATTTTAATGTTACCGAGAGCATGATCCGTAAGGATCATATTATAGAAACAGGCTGATGGTCAACAGCAGTTAAGTACTGCAGAAAGGAGTAGGAATGTATCAGACAATTATAAGAGATCCCGGCGGCAATTCACCCGTAAGGCTCATATCGAACGAAAGAGTTGTAGATGGCAGTCTGCTGATAGTACCCGGAGATACGGAAGCATTTTTCGTATGCAATGGTATTACGAGTAACAGATATCCCTCCGGACGTTACGAAATATATACAGGAGTGGATCCCTTCTTTGTGAGATTCCGCAATCTTATGACCAGAGGCGATCCCGGGATCACATGTCAGGTGTTTTTTGTAAATAAAAGGTTCGAGAACTGCATTCAGGGTGGTACGGGAGATATCATCTTTCAGGCAAAACATACAGATGATATCGGAATTCCTGTAAGAGCCAAAGCGGCTTTTACCATGCGTTATACTATATGTGATCCGGCAGAATTTATCAGCAGACTGGTGGGAATGCATAATAATTACTTTTATACTGAGGATATTCAGCCTGCGATAAACTCTATGATACTTCCGGCGATCAAGGAAGCTATCGTATCCGGCGTATCCGGCAATAATATTTATGAAATTCAGAGCGGTTTGACCGGTATATCGAACATAGCCAGAAACCGGCTTGTATCAGAGCTTCTTGATTATGGTATGGCGCTTAGAGCAATTGCAGTTACCTCTGTTAACATTTCTGAAGCAGATATGGCTCGTTTTGTTGAACAGGCTGATATGCTTGCAAAGGGCAAGCTTAATACCGAGATTGAAGGTAATGAGATAAATACCATATACGGTGGTGATGTGAACAGGCGTATAACGGAAGAATTCCTTACCGGCACATATCGCGGAACAGCCAGACCTTTACCTGCAAGAAATGGCGCACAGGATATATCGGACATAATACTTAAGTATCCCATTATGCGGGAAATGGCGCCGTTGATCACCAGGCCTTTGAGGGAATCTGTTCAGGATACATCAGATAATGTACAGGGCAATGTAACGGCAGCCGGAACTCAACCCGGATCAGCTGCAGGCCCTCACAATCGCAGGGTGCCACCGCCTTTGCCCCGGAGACCTGTCACTTGCCGCAGTTGCAAAAGAATCATAAGTCCGAATGATACGTTTTGTAAGTATTGCGGACATAAGAATTGAAGGAGGTAAGAGATCATGAGTAGAAATAAGTTATACATAATACCGTTGTTTCTTATAGAGATGATCATACAGCTGGGATTCTTCTGGCTTGCCCCTGAGTGCGATTGTACGTGGGTAGTATATGCTTTTCTTACTATAGCCACTACATTGCATCTGGTACTCAGCTTTCTGATCACAACGCGTTTTGGTATCAGAAGAGCAGCAGCATCAGTTGTAGCAGGTACGTTCATACAGCTTTTGATCATTACTTCATCAATATATCTGTTAGCCATGAATGCATCGGCCAGAAATGCAACATTTCTGATACTGATACTTGTATCGTTATATGCCACGGTCACAGCGTTGTTTGGATTCTCAATTGAAGGTTTTATCAGGAATGGGGGGGATCCCGCGGAGCGGCAACCTGAGATGGATGAGACAGACAGTAACAGAACCGGATGCAGCGTACCCGGACATAGCAGGTCGGAACATCAGAGGTATGAAAGTAATGCTTCAGTAAGAAGTAGAAGGAATACACCTCCACCCTTACCTGTAAAGCGCTGATAAGATGATCGGAGGTGGTGCGCATGAGTGGATCAAGGATCTGTCCCAGGTGCGGCGGTTCAGATTATCATTTTGACAGAAATGCTGGTGTATTTATATGCAGAAGCTGTGGAAGCCGTTTTTTATCAGCTGCTGAGAGAGAAGCAGATGATGAATTCGAACGCAATAAGGCACTTGCTAGAGCTCATCTTGAAGTCGGTAACTGGTATGATGCAAAGAAGCTGATATTGCCTTATTGTTCTTCAAGGCCTGCTGATAAAGAACTGTATCTGATGCTTTTGCTGGCAGTTACAAAAGGATATGATGATCTGCTCATCAATGATCATCCGGCCGTGAGAGAAGCAGCAGAATACTGGGATAAACTTAGCCGGCTTCATAGTGTAAATGCAGTCATGAGAGCGTATGCCCTCAAAAGGAAGGACTATATATGTGGGGAAAAGAGACTGGCAGAGGCGAAAGCCGGAGTGGCTGCAGGTATAAGTATGCTGCTGACATTCATAACAGTATGTATGCTGTTTGCCGGATGGGGAGGCAGCTGTTTCCTGGTAGTATTAAGTATTGCTGCCTGGGTGATATGTATAATGTTGTTTGAGAAGTCGAAATACAAGTCAGGTTATACAGATAGTTATGGGGAAGACAATCCTTTCAGAATGTAGATATCATGAGATGCGGGGAGGTACAGTATGCAGAGAATAGATCATGGATATTATAATGGTCAGGGAACATATGAAAGCAGGATCATAAAGGAAATACTTATGATCCTGCTGGCGGTGGCGATCGGTATAGTGGTAGTAGTATTTTATATAAAAGATATTAAAGCCCGCAGAGATACTGCTGAAACAAATGATGAGGCAGTGGTCACCGCTGGTCCTGTAAACGCAAATGCTGAGGCAGAAAGATCAACTGTGGAGAGAGAAGGAATAGTTAAAAATGATAAAGCCATTGAGATATCAGATACTGATAACAATCTTGTAAGTACTGCAGCAGATAAAAATGAAGTAAAAAAAGATTCTGTACCGTATGTTCTTTCCATAGAACATTTAGCTACAGCATGTGGCAGTGGCGTTCCGGCTGATATCCGGACTTATTCGGGGGATATCAGTTATGATGGACAGTCAGATACATACAATTTCATTGCTGCGTATGATGGACCATGCAGAATAGATATCAGCGGTATGCAATATGATGCCAGGGTTGAATTGGCATTATATGATGAGTTTGGGAAGGTTGTAGCTTCAGATTATTATTGCAAGAGTGATTACGGCATCACCGGAGATCTGGAAGCTGGAAGATCATATACAGTTAAGGTTGAACAGAGTAAAGGTTATACAGGTTATTCATTGACAATAGGCATGCAGAAAGCAGTTGTGGATCTGACCGGTCTTAGCTGTTATTCAGACAGCATTGAATATAAGGATCAGTGCAATAAATACTATTATACTGCGCCGGTGGATGGTTTATACAGATTTGAATTCTCCGAGATGTATAGTGGAAAAGCTGTGAGCTTTGTTGCAAAAGATTCTCTGGGGGCAACTGTGGCAATAAACGGATATTGCCGGAATGGTGATGGTGTGACTGCTTCGGATCTTAAGGCCGGTGAGACATATTATATAGAGATTGAGCAGGAGAAAGACTTTACATCGTATGACCTGACAATATGGCATCCCAAGGAGATAAGGGATATATCGGAATATACATTCATAAAAGACAGTGTTGAATATAAGGAGCAGAAGAATATATATATCTTTACATCTCCCTGTAACGGAAACTTTGACTTTGAAATGTCAGAATTGTATGCCGATGCCGCTGTAAGTATTTATATGGAGGATCGCTTAGGAGAGACTATAGGCGCAAATACATACTGTAAGAACGGACATGGTTTTCATGCTCTTGACCTTAAAGCCGGCGAAACATATATGTTTTATCTGGAGCAGGTCAAGGGATACAGTGATTATGAATTGAAGATCATAAAGAAATGAAGTTTAAAGTGGGAGAAATATGGCATCGTGAAACCGGAGGAGTTATGTTGGGGCATTATAATAACTGCCATTGTGAAAATTTATGAAGCAAGGAGCATAAGTCTATGATAGATTCTCATATACATTTGTCATACAGATATTTCGATCAGACATTTCCATATATAGGTTTGGAAGATGGGCAGTATGTTATCTGTGAAGGTGACAGAAGATCACTTATCGCTGAGATGAAAAAACAAGGAATAGATTGTTGTATCGAACCGGCAATAGATGTTGATTCAAATGATCTCCTTCTCAGGCTGAGTATGGAAAGTGACGGCTTTATCCTGCCTGCTGTTGGTAATCATCCTACACGATGTATCCACTCACTATTGAAAGATTTCAGAAAAGTTAAAGAGTATTCAAAGCATGAGGGCGTAATTGCTATTGGTGAAACAGGACTTGATTACCATTACGAGAGGCGGCAACAACATCGGTTAAGACAGAAGCTCTGGTTTAGATGGCAGATTGGGCTGGCAGACAAACTTGGACTTCCATTGTTATTACATATTCGTATGGCTGATGAAGATGCTATCAGTATTCTTCGCCGGAATAAGAAAAAACTTCATGGAGGAGTATGTCACTGTTTTTGTGGTGGAGTGGATATTGCCCGCATATATACAGAGGAACTGAACCTACATCTTGGCATCGGTGGGGCACTTCTGATGAAGAAGGAGATTAGCGAACCTTTGCAAAAAGTGGTAGCTGCAGTTTCGATAGAGTATTTATTGCTTGAAACAGATGGGCCCTACGTGAAGCCTGAAAGACCAGAAGATATTACTGGTAAAAAATGGATGAAAGCCAGGAATACAAGTCTGATATTACCGATGGTGGCAGAGAAAATCGCAGAGATAAAAGGGATCGCAGTAGAGGATGTTATGGAGATTACAGAAGAAAACACAAAAAGGCTATTCCTAACGATGCGGTCCGCTTCAAGGAGCTGATCAAAAGGATGTGTTGAATAAGTAGGATCCTTATCTGCAGCTAAACTCCCGATTAGAAATCAAATCGACTGTGAATAGTAACAATTTTGTGAATGTTCTACTTTTTCCGCTATATTATTGCTTTTTTTTGCAAAATATGATATTATCCGCATTGTTTTATTGTGCGTTTTGCTGTGATGCTGGATTCCTTTACGGTGGATAATGCTGTTTTTCTCTGGGACATGAAGACCATAAATATGTGGATAATCCGGACAATATCGCAATATATGATATGCCATTATGGATGACAGACAGATTGACATACGCAACTTGTTTCAAGTATTGCTGATCCTATCGGTAATAGGTGATGCTATATAAACGATGGAATTACGTTCAAACGATCTTTAAGCCAAATCGGATTAAAAGATGGAAGTGGGACAGATGGAAAAAACAGTTAGTATCGGCAAAAGAATTCGCTTGTTTTGTCCAAAATATCATGTAGAGGAATGCCTTGATCAGATCAGAGAATGTCTTGAAATAGGTTGGACTGGCAATGGCTTTAAAACTGAACTGTTTGAAGAGACATGGATGAAATATACAGGGCAGAATAATGCACTTTTTCTGAATTCCTGTTCAGCCGCTTTGGAACTGGCACTAGATGTACTTAAGGCAGAATATGGATGGGATGACGGCGATGAGGTCATAACTACTCCAAACACTTTTGTATCCACTAATCATGCAATTCTTCATAATGGTCTTAAACCGGTTTTTGCAGATATTGACGACACTAACTGCCTTGATCCTTTAGATGTTGAACGAAGGATAAGCCCGAAGACTCGTGCCGTTCTTTTTGTCGGAATAGGCGGAAATGCCGGCAGATATCTGGATATTGCAATGGCTTGCAGAGAAAAAGGCCTGAAGCTTATTCTGGATGCATCTCATATGGTTGGTACTAAGATCAGGGGAGAAATCGTTGGCAGGGAAGCAGATGCAGTTTGCTATTCGTTTCAGGCTGTAAAGAATCTTTCGACTGCTGATAGTGGTATGCTTTGTTTTAACAAGTCGGAATTAAGTAAGCAAGCCAGAAAAAAAGCCTGGCTGGGAATTAGCCAGG
>Ga0247609_10004426_pt1 | contig 13973 bp, 17 predicted proteins | sample 172DNAGHGlowgp2_FD_193487 | JGI IMG/M metagenome (GOLD analysis project Ga0247609, IMG submission 193487) | Sheep rumen microbial communities from Palmerston North, Manawatu-Wanganui, New Zealand - 1728 DNA GHGlow gp2 | ecosystem: Host-associated > Mammals > Digestive system > Stomach > Rumen ...
ACCCCTCGCCGCCGGCGACGGCCTCTGCTTCTTCGATGCCAACGGACGCCTGCAGGGCTTCAACGTCAACAAAGCCGACGGGCGCACCCTTACCCCCAACGCCATGCCCGACATCGCCATCGGCACGGAGGTGTGGCGCAACAACGACCAAGCCTTCGAAAAACAGCTGCAGGGCCGTACTGCCGAACGCAAGATAGATGTGGAGATGCTCTTCTGCGCCTCCCGGCGGGGGTTCACCCTCGACCTCAAGGACCGGGACGGCGTCACCGCCACCGCCGGCCTCAAGGCCGACCACGAACCCGCCCAGAGCCCCGTCAAGTCCACCAACCTGATAGTAAAGCAACTCTCCAAACTCGGCAACACCCCCTTCACCCCCGTCAAAGTCATCGACGCCACCGAAGGGCAGTACTTCATCCCCGCCCTCGCCCTCAACGACCTGCGGCGCCGTGCCGTCGAGCTGCTGCAGCAGCGCCGTGTGGAGCACTTCCACCCGGCCGACTCGCCCCTCGTGCCCCCTCCGGGCATGGCCGAGGCCGCCGCCGTGCTGGACTACCGCGCCAACATCGTCAACCAGAAGTCCGAAGACTTCTACAAACACCATGGAACAAAGACATTGGAGCGCGGCCTGGAGCAGACCGGCGACTACGACGGCAAAGCCCTCATGACCACCAAATACTGCCTCCGCTACGAACTCGGATGCTGCCTGCAGGGCAAGAGCACCTTCGCCCCGAAGGCGGACATCCGCCCCTCCGACACACTCGTCCTCCGCAACAACGACCGCCGTTTCCGCCTCGAGTTCGACTGCAAGGAGTGCCTCATGCGCATATTCAAACAATAAAACCATCACCATGGACTTCTCCACATACCCCCTGCCCTATTATATATTCTTCTTTAGAAGAATATATATATATATCAGCCACTTGCAACACATAACACGTCCATATCAACTCCATATTAACTCTATATCAACTCTATATTAACTCTATACTAATAAGCTGACACCTCCGAGACACCTCCGAGACACCTCCGAGACACCTCCGAGACACCAATATCCGAGCACAATTCCACCTCCCATACAATAATACCTCTTCTCCAACGTTATCCTGATATCATGGCAACAATAAAAGGCAGCAGTCTCAGCGGAAAGCTGGACGAGAAAATCCACTACAACGTCAATGGGACAGAACGTGTACGCACCAGCCCCGAGCATGTGAACCAGCCGGGTACCGACATTCAGCGGGCCCACTGGGGCGCATTTACAGACATTGTGCGCCTATCGTCCCAAATGTCTGCAGCCCACAAAATCGGGCTGGCCTATCCTGCCCGCCGCAATCACACGTATCCCTATCTGCATTTCCGTAGCATCAACAAAGACTGCTTCACCCCTGACGGCGCCATCGACTATCCCCGTGTCATCATCAGCTATGGCACCGTGGCGCCGGTGGTCGTCACCTCTGTGGAAATTCAGGCACCCGACAAATCGGATCGCCAAACCGTCACCATTCACTTCGACCCTTGCCTGTCGTGCAGCAATTCCAACCCCGACGACGAACTCTACCTCTTCGCCTATTGCCCCGCCTGCCTTGCCGGCATCCTGACCGAACCCGTCCCTCGCATCGCAGGCTCCCATACCGTCACGCTCCCTTCCGAATGGCCCAGCGTCGCGCCGGAACACCCCACCGGCCATGCTGCCGGAATCCATCTCTATGCCTTCCTTCGCTGTCCAGGCCCCACCGATGCCACCCCCACAGAAGCCCGTTCCTCTGCAAAGAACCGCCGTGGACAGACCTCCATCACCATCTACATCCCCCTCTAACCCTCCTCCCCTCTCGCCCAATCCCCCATGGCCATACCGGCCCATCTCTTTCACATGAGTTTCACGTCGCGTTACTTATGGTAGATTCTATTCATCGGTTTTCACTTCCCCTTATGGAGCTCCTTGCCGGTGAAACGGGAACGTTCGTGGTACCCTGTGGTGCATTGGTCGATGTGCGGCATCTTCGTATTTGTGAGATTATGTGACGCAGATGAATTCATTTGTTAATCTTTGGAAGAAGTCGTGGTTTTTTGGGGGCTGTTTATTAAACACCCATCTGCCGGCACTGGTATTGCCCTCGCGAATGAGAACCCCTTTTTTCTGCATGACTGCGAGGTCACGCTGGACGGTTCGTGGATCTACCGACAACACTTGCGACAAACTTACGGCATCACTTACGACATTTTCGTTGTCATTATCGTCTTTTTTGACATTTAGGTAGTCGTCCTTCCACGACTGCTTATATTCCACATTTTGAGACTCCATACCTCAATAACGACTCTTGCCACAATTTATTGCATTGCCAATAAAAAGTCCACGGCGAGAAATCACTTTCTTGCCGTGGGGGGGGCTGCTTAAGAGTAATGTGATCCAGCAACGTCAGCATTACTAATAATACAACAACAAGGATACTGGAAGCCTGATACAAGAAGTATCTTAAAACGACTTCCCACAACTTCTTCTGGTTTGCAAATCGGATTGTGTTCATAATGAACTAGTAAGGCGTTAAACCGACTACTCTTCCTGGACGATTAATGGAATTTTCCATGTTGCGTTTTTTTTCGTTGGATGGTGTAATAAGTCGGTGAGTTCAATTAGTCGTCATCTTCAACGGGGTTGATGTGGTGGTTGGAATTGCTAATCTTACTATCCCTCACTAACTCCCATATCAAATATACCACTAGTATCAATAAAAAAATAAAATGTAGATTCAGATATTTAAAGTAAGTATCAAGATCCTCGGGAGAAAACCACATCACATTATATTTTATATTCACACCAAGTTCAAGAATGAATCCAACATGGAAAAGAATGCTCAATAAAGCAACAACTATCAAAACGACTCTCGTGATTTTTAGAAATTTTTCTATCATACAGAACTTTATTTTTATAGTTTACCTAATTCACCCCACTAATACCAAAATACATTTGCAGCATTGGGCTCTCTTCCTATGAATGACTCTGTATCATCATTATCACGTAGAATGAAGACACCTCGACAATAAAAGATATCATTGCCATTTATAATCCAATTATCCTCTCGCTTAAATAAATTATTTGGGAATAATTGATATCGCTCTTTTTCAAGCCTTACAACAAAAATGTCGGGAATGTAATCAGGATACTCACGTGGTTGTATGGAAGCTCTCATATATTCATTTTTCTGTTGTGTTGTTTTTGTCATTATTCTCTAAATATAAAATGACAGGGAAAGTGATGATTTTGATGCTACCAAAGTCGTATTTCCCCAATTCTGATTCCAACATATTATCGAATTCGACGCATGTTTTAACATTGTTTTCCCTGCAGTCCTCCGCCACCGACAGTGTTCTGTCGATAACATTATAATGATAAGGAATACTGCATGGAATCATATTGGAGCTGAGTGTTATGTAGTGTCTTTTACAGTTTGTTTTTTGTGCCATATTGTACACTGCTGGCAAAATCAGCTTATTGATGATGGAAACAATACTATCATCATAGTAAGAGTGCCCCAATGTATCTACCATATGGAAACCTATAGAGACCGGGTTTGTCAACATCATCTTGCACGTGTACTGACTATATAATCCCATAACAATCTTCCCTGAATAAAGCAGTGCCGACGAATCGGGATTGGGGATAAACGTGATTAGTTGTCGGTTTTTATAGAACAGAGAGTCGCAAAGAGTTACCAGATAATCCTGATCTTCTTTGGGAAACAATTGTAACAAATCGTCATAGTTTCCAGGCATGCGATAAAAATGCTTGTAATAAGCATGAACAGAACCGTCAATAATGAATTCAGTAACGGAAGGATCGTATTTATTAAGGCTGTCACAGAATTTGTCATATGGTAGTTGCGCAGAACATACAGCAATTGGACAGAATAGTAGTTCTAGTAGATTGAGGATAAAATATCTATGCATAATTTACTGATCTTTAATTTGTTGAAACTCTCCATTAACACGTCTCATTTGTTTTAGTGTTCGATATATATTTTTATTACACATTGCTTTCACTTTATTTGTAAAAGCGTCTGCCTGTTTTTTAGTTCTATAGGAAAATGTTACAATCGTTTTATCTATACTACCATGCTCTCTTTCAATATTGAACCGATAACCTGAGACTCTAGAATACCCGCCCCCCATTCCTGTTAGAGGTGTTGTAGTCGGGCTGGATGATTCCAGGCGGCCTCGCATCTCTACATCATTAACCATCACTTGTACGATGTCGGCACCCGCATAATGTAAATCGCTACCATTATGCACATTTATTCCACCTGCATTCATTCCTCCTATCATTATTCTTTGAAACTTATAAACATCGGAAAAATCATTATAACCAATATCTTCAATGCTGTTCCCAGTTCTCAAACATCTAGCATACTTTATAACCTCTCTATCAATATCCCGGACAAGATTTCCTGCGGGGGCTCCAAGTTCTTCTATACTACCAAACAAAGAATAGTATGTATTACCATCCTCTACCGTTACGCCAAGATATTTGCCATTCAATCCTTTTTTGTTCATTTCATCTTGGCTGTGGCAATCGGTCCATTTTACCTCGGTCTTCTTTGTTTTTTTGTCAGTATATTCATACCAGTCATTACCATCGGGGTCCACCAGCTTCACGGGATTCCACGCACAATACGCATACGGTGATATTGATGGGTACTTGTCGGCCATCGGGTCGACGCTGAGCCACATGGTCATCAACTCGTGGTCCATATAGCGGGCACCAAAATAGCCGTAGCCCGTTTCCTCGTCCTTCTCTTTCCCGGTGAAATAGGGTGTGTTTTCGCAGCGAAACAGATGTTGAAAATCAGCGCGTTGCAAATGCCAAAAATCGAAGATTCCGGCTGCGAGGAAAGTGCTGTTCAGATTGCCTGTTATGTTGCTGTTTCGGTGCAAAATGGTTTGTATTTACGGAGTTAACGCAAAAGTGGTGGTTTTATTGCGAAATATGCTGGCAGCCTGTTGTGACGGGATTTTAACCATCGGATTGAAGAATATAATTGATTCGTGTTTGCGGATTGAAAATCCTTATATCAAGCAGCGTCGGATCACAGATCCGCCGCAACGGAGGGAACATCCGTCGCGACGGGGTATTACCAGTCCACAACAGGCTCTTTTATTTCTTTTAACAAATCACCGATTTTATCTACCTGTTTTCTTTTCCAACCCAAGCCGCTTGTGAAGGCCACTGTACGCTTAGCGCATTTATCAGATATCAGTATCAACGTCACCCTATAAAACAAGAATGGAGCGATAACATGATAGACCTTAAAGCTTAGGTTTTCGAAAGAAATCTGTCTATGTCTCCGGCGCAACAACCAATCATAATGCCACAGGCAGAGAGCCTTATTGTCATAATCAAACTCGACAGACATCACCTTGCTACCTCCATACCAAAAAGTGAGTATGAATATCGGTATTACGAAATATTTCAATATTTCTGGCATACCATACAGGACAAACTGCTTAAGAGTAATGTGATCCAGCAACGTCAGCATTACTAATAATACAACAACAAGGATACTGGAAGCCTGATACATAAAGTATCTTAAAACAACTTCCCATATTTTCTTCTGGTTTGTAAAGCGAACTGTATCCATAATGAATTAGTAAGGCATTAAACCGACTCCCCTGCCTGGACGATTAGTGGAATTGGGTCTGGTCACTGTTGCCCCCCGAGGATTCTCGCATTTAAGTTCCGGGAAAAGCATATTGCCAACTTCCAAAGCGGACCATGCTAAACCTACGGCCATAGAACACCATCCTCCATTTTTCGTAATGAATTTTCCTGTTTTTGACAAATTCTGTGTCAATGAACCAGGAGTCATTTTTGAAGATATTCCATTCATAACCACATCAATGGCAAATGTTTTACAAGCATCTTTTACTGTGTTTTGCACATCATATTTATTTACTCCTCCATTTATTATACCATCTAACACGTTATGCAATCCGTCAGTAAACTGGTATGATCCATAACCGACCATCACAGCTCCAGCAGGTGCAGCCAACCCGCCAGAACCACAACCCACAAGAACACCTCCTCCGATTGTAAACACTGCTCCTGTCATTTGAATTAACCCATCCGTAATCTTGTCTGCCTTTTCAGAGATAAACGAGAAGTCGAACATATCTTGAATCTGACCATCGAAAGAAACAGACTTTTTAAGAGTTTCCTGGTTCCCCACCCCCTCAACGAAATTTACTGTTTGATGGTCTTTTCCTCCTTTGTCACTCAGATGCGTCAATAACCCTGATGTAGTATTGTATTTCCATTCGTCATCATTTTCCATTGTTTCATTTCCATCAGGATCCACCAATTTCACAGGATTCCATGCGCAATAGGCATACGGCGAAATACTCGGGTACTTGTCTACCAGCGGGTCGACGGAGAGCCACATGGTCATCAGTTCGTGGTCCATGTACCGCGCTCCGAAGTAGCCATACCCCGTTTCCTCGTCGCGTTCTTTCCCGGTGAAAGAGAAGTGGATAAAATCAGCGTAACAGAATTGTTCATAGATGTTTGCAGGAGTTGTTCCACGTCCTTTTTTCGAAGAAAAAACATCAAAATACACCTTCAAAATGACACTTCCAAACATGGCATTTCTTTCTCTTGCTATGGTGTAATCCTGTTGCATAATGGTTGCTTTCGTCGTTGCAAAATTACTATTTTTTCTCTAATTGTACAACTTTTCGTATCTTTATTTTCCGATTTAAAATGGATGAAAATCATAAATAATTGACACAATGAATATTAACCTGCTGAACAAGACCAAGGCCAAAGCCCTACGCAAACTCCCTAGTCTGACCCTTCATCAATAAAAATAGTCAATAAAAATCTTGTACGTAATTCTATTACTTATTTTTCAAAGTGTTGCGTTTATGAATTGAACTTAAGAAGTGTTAAAAATTCTTAATTTGCGCCTCGCGTGTCACCTTTTGGCATTTTGGTGGTTATTATATATACAGAGAAGCTGACCAAAATGGACATAAAACGGGATCCTAAATATGAACTGTTCGAAGGCTTGCTCACGCGGCACAGGGGACTGATACGCACCCTTTGTTGGCGGCATTCGTCCTACAGCGACACCACCTGCCGCGAGCTGGTGCAGGACTGCTGTGTCGCCATTTGGTTCCACCTCTCCTCCCTGCGCGAGGTCAGCGAATACTGTCTGTGGCCACAAATGATATCGTCAGTTTCTGGTATGCTCCCAAGAAAGACTACTCCCTCCCTATGGATTCATGTCTAACCGACAATGATATTATAGCAATCTCATACCTGAAGAGAGAGATTGCTGTTTTCCACATTGAATCAGAAAAACAAATCAGACGCATTCTTGAACATCAAATATCAAATAACAAAAACCAAACAGGCAGTCAGACCGTAAAGCTTGTCGTAAAGTAATATAGATGAAAAATAGACAGATTGTAGTCATCTGCTAAAGGATAAACATAAAAAACCTAACAACAATGAAAAATCTCAGAAAAATGACCATGCTGCTCTTTGTGGCAGCCACAATGTTCACTTTCTCGTCCTGCAACAAGGACGATGACGACAACGGCATCAGCGAAACCAATCTTGTGGGCGAGTGGGGTTGGCCGAGCGACCATGCATTAAAATTTTCCAAATTAGTCATCAAAAACGACCATACGGCCACTTTCAAGAGCCTGCCCTACACATGGACGCTGAAAGGAAACACTTTTAGCGGTACAGCTGGTAACGGCCATGAAATAAACTTTAAAATAAAGTCCCTGAGCGGTGAAAAAATGGTTATTGAGGGAGAGGAGCGACTGGTGAGCGATGTTTCTTCCATTACCCTCTCCGACCTTTCCGGCACCCTCATTAAGACCGTAACCACAACTTCGCCCACATTGACCGAGGACATTATGGTCGGGACCTGGAAGTTCAAGGAGACTGGGCAATACAATCAGTACGACGTAATTATCAAGAGTGACCACACATTTGAATATCAGGTCTCCCACGATAAAGGCACTTGGGAAATTGAAGGTTCTAAATTTATTGGGATAGAAAAAGGAGGAAACTATGATGGCAGCGACCGCGAGTATTCTTTTACCGTAGAGTCCATGACAAGCTCCTCAACAGAAGTTGTACTGAAAGCAGTCGATGGCAAAGACGGCAATAAGACTTTCGTAGGCACATATACTAAAAACCTCTGATTTTACTTTAAACCTTTAGCGATGAAACAACATCTATTTACGATGGCGCTGGTAGTCGGAGGCATGGCGATAGCCATGTTCTCCGCTTGCCAACGTTCACGTATGACCCCGCAGGCAACCTCATGAAAGAAACCAACCCCTTGGGAGGAATTTTTTACAGCTACACATACTACAGACCCAAGGAGAAACGTTATTCCTACATGACAGGCAACGGTATGACATACGATTATGACATCGGTGGTTTGGACGCCCTGTACCACTCCGACCACCTCGGCAGCACCAGCTGGAAGAAAGAAAGGTTTGGTAAACCTTTCGCCAGCGAGCGAGCTGATGAGGCGAGGAGCGGAAAAGAAAAGCAGATGAATACCTGGGTTATTAAGTCATTATGCATTATAGTTTTTTGCATATTCGGGCAATCGTTACATGCCCAATATATTTTGGAGCATAGCGACAATTATCCAAGGGAGTTGAACAACCCCGAATTCTGCCATACGTACAAGATAGATGGTTACTGGAGTCAAACATACATCTACTACGAAATGATTGACAAGAATCAATTTAACAATAAAATAGAGATAGTAAACAAAAGTTATGGCAATGAATGGGGCTTTTATTTCATACAATTGCATATCGACCAAAAGGATACATTAATTTGCGCAACAAGTGACAGTAGTGAGTATGTATCTATTCGGGATTCCATTCCGAAGCATATTTCTTTAACAATATTCGGTCGATCAGGCAAAATCCAAGTTCCCATTAATGAGAAGGAAATCCCCTCTAAAATAACTATCCTTTGGGGGAATAATGATACTCACGGCATTCTGACCATCCGTAGCAAAAGGAAGTTGGACGAGGAGACAATCCTGTCAATCCAACGAGACGTTTCCGTAGGAAGACATCCCTACCATTATGATGAGTACTATTATTTCATTTCAAAAAATCCCCAAGATTGACGATGGAGAGTACCTTCTAGAGGTCCTATGAACTGATACCTGTCACAAGAATAATTGAACCGTACAGCACATAAAACCGGCACATACAGCAGGCCCTTCTGGAAGGCAACGACAGGGGGCAAACACCTGCTTCATCCTTGCTAAAGGTTTACTCTCTGAGATGGTTGGCAGTTTGTGGGGGCAAAAACAACTTTTATTCGAGCTCATATATACTAAAAACTAGAATATTCCGTTAATGGAAAAATGACCGATATTCAGCACATATATGAAACTATTGAATGCAACGGCTTCGCCGACTCCACACTCCATCTGATTGACAATTATATAAACGACATACAAAATGGGAGAACAGACTTTCCTCGATTCACTCAGCCAGAGCATGCAGGACTCTGCACGGCAGGTGCGCCTCTCCTTGGGGCGTCCATCGTCGCGAGCTACGCGACAGCAAGCCTTGGAACAAGTGGCGATGCTTCAGGCGGCGAAGGAATCCGCCCAAACCGATGGCAAATAGACAGTCTTCAGGAACAGCTCATTGAACAGTGGGCTAAAGCGGCACATGCATCGATTGTATCGTGAAATTTGTTTGACACCCCATATACAAAAAGGTATCTGGAATTACACAACCCCACTGCTAGTTGAACCATCCTGAACATAAAACTGCACGGAGAAACCATCCCTCGTCATGGTCTTTTTCCCCGTTATATTCCACCGGGAAAGAGAAAGACGAGGAAACGGGCTACGGATACTTCGGTGCGAGGTATATGGATTATAGCTTGATGACGTCGTTTATCTCCGTCGACAGATATGCATCCAAATATCCCTTCATTTCTCCCTATGCATACTGTGCTTGGAATCCGATAAGACTGATTGATCCCACTGGTGATACAATTGTGATTATGGGGGGTAATGGCAAAAAGGTCTATTATTCTCCAGGAATGGAATATTCGGGGTCTGATGGATTTGTAAAGCAGACTGTTTCTGCATTAAATACATTAAATGGAACTGATGAGGGGTCAAAGATTATTAACGGCTTACACACATCTAATAATACTTTCTCTATACATAAGGCAGAATCCGGTGAAAATAGGTTTGTTCCTTCCGACGTGAAAAGAGCCATGGCGACACAAATAGAAACGGACCCAATGTTCAAACAAGAATATGAGTTTTATAAGGAAACTGGAAGATTGCGTGGAGGGTCAGGAGGTGATGTTTTTTGGTATCCCGACGGAACATTAGAACCTACCATTTCAGGAGAAAAGTTTGGTGTCACTGCTTGTCCTGTGACAGATTTGGGGCATGAATTATCACATGCTTATGACGCTAATTATGGGAAAATGGATTATCGTATACATGAAGGAATATCTCGAAATGACTGGATGGCTGTATATAGGGAAAACCTAATTCGACAACAACTAAAACAACCTCTTGGACTCATTATTCAAAAAAATTGGAGCCTGATTTGAGGAACGAGCTTCGAGTCACAGGAGGAAGTGGTACTTTTATGTTAAATGATGGAAAACCATATTTACCACAATGGTAATTAATGTCAAAAAATCTGTATATGAAAAGCTTTTATTTTTCATTGTTGTTTTTACTGGGTCTTGGAGGACAATTCGACTCGACAATTATATTCAGATCGCATGGATATGATTACCTGATAAGTGATTTGCCACAAGGGTATAAACCTTATTTTGTGATTAGTGGGAACTGTTCAACAATTATTTTTGAATACGAAGATTCTAGCCAAGTATATATTTGCAGTAATCATGAATACTCTCCAAACATGCGGAATATATTGTCTGCACCACCTGATGAGAAAAAAAATTTTCGAATAAATTGGTATCTAAATATGGCTCTATATGAGGAATTAGTCTTATCCACAGACAAGGATTCTGCAACGAACTATTTTTTAGACTCTCCTTATATGAATGGGGATTTTACTATGCGAGATTTTTTTTCGATAGGATCTGACACCATAGATCTTTGTGAGAAGTCAGAAGATGGTAAGTATTGGCGAGATATTATTACTCCTGATGGGTATTGCTATGGATATTTAAATGTTGACGAATCCTCAAGACAACATTTTGACAAAGCTATTTCTACGGTAACACGAGCCTCAAAAATAGAAAATTTTTCTGGACAAATTTATTCGGACCAATAACGAAACAAATTAATAAATGAGTTGGAACCAGTACATGTTAACAACTAAATATACAATTGAACCAACAAGTTTTAAAACAGAGAAACAAAACCGCATGTACCCCGTGTGTGTTTCCTCGTCTGCTTTCACCGGAGAAAGAACGCGACGAGGAAACCGGCTTCGGCTACTTCGGAGCGAGATACATGGACCACGAGCTGATGACCATGTGGCTGAACGTCGACCAGCTGGCGGATAAGTACCCATCTTTAAGTCCCTATGCGTATTGCGCTTGGAATCCTGTGAAGTTGGTTGACCCGGATGGACGTAAAATACATTTATATAATGATCTAACTGTAGAAAAAGTAAAAAAATACATGAGAGAATAGAAACCTGCTAGGCAATGTGACTAGAGAAAGTGCGGGTATAGAAAAAGAGAAATATCAAAATATTGCTCAACGAATATTAAATAGAACAGAAAGAAATGGAAACGACCACCAATATTAAAGCGCTTTTGATAATCTGCATGCTATTTGCAAGTGGATATGGTCATGGGCAAAACAGCGTTTCGTTCGAATATAAAATACACAGTACAGACCTTCCTGATATTTTTTTCCCCTGTCCTTCAAATATTTGTGATTCTCTTCGTGTCACAGATATTTATGACAGCACCAAATATAAAACAACTCAAGATGGGAAAGACTTGCATATTTTTTTTAATTCAATCCCATCTTTCGAGTATACCAGAAATGGAAGCTGTTTTTTAAATACACTGCGTAAAAAATATGAAAAAAACATTTTCACTCATACTCTATTTTTAATGCAACATCCTGATACCATTTATGTTCATTCGAATAATTGGAATTTTGTATTTAAAAAAGGAGACTCGTATTGTTATAAAATGATAGACTATACAAAGAACTCTGACTCCAGCGTTGATTCAATTAGAGTTTTATATTATTTTGATGGAGACAGTGTTGTGAGAGTAGACAATTATCAGTCTCGCACAACTTATTTGTACCACAATACAGCAAACTCCCAGTATGGTAATAATTGTACGATAATTGAATGGAAAGATGGAGAATGTAATTATAAATTTAGTCTAGGGCATGAGAGAATAGAAAAGAGAATGATCTTTGCATTTATCGGAATGCATCCTACTGACAATATGAAAGTTGAAGATGACTACAACAATTGCATTAAATCTTGTGTACAACACAAGGAGATGATAATATTCCATCAATAGATAAAGAAAAAAGAGACAAAAAAACGCATTAAACTGGGGCGGAGAAAACCGATAAGGTGAGTGAATTTAATGAAAGTAATACCATTGATGCTTATGCAAGAGATATAATATCAACTATGAGGAAAGTATTTTTTTTGTCAATATTTTTTGTTTTTGTGTCTTGTAATCATACAAAAACTGCTGCCGATTTTATTGAATTAGGAAAGAGTAACGAAACACTTGATTCCATCGACGATTATTGCGGAAGAGGAAACAATAATGTCTCAGATGAGCCTTGGATAAAGTTCATGTTCCTGAACAACCCCTACAATCTCGGAGACAGAAACATTGTATCAATTTATATCAATGGAGAGTTGTGTTATAGAGGTAAATACAAATACCTGGTTGATTTACACGGGAATCCCGATGAGATTTTCAGCAAGTGGGGGAGCATGGTTATTCGAATGGAAATACTTACAGACAAGACCACTCCCCCCATATGGGTACATAGATTTCAGAGTAAAACAGTGTTCTCCTGGAATGACGACTATAAAATAATTTACTGCGTTTTCTGCCCAACAAACGAAGACGTGGAAAAGGTTTATTTTATTCCTCAGTTTGAGTCTGTGATATAAAATTTGAAACAGTAGTATCTATCATAACGAGGAAATACCCTGACAGAAAAAGTAGAGAGGCGCGCTCCAACTGACAGAATGGCAAAGGGTCCAGCCTGTGAGATTCGAGAAATAACAACAAAGATTTGAAACATCCGGTACATAAAACCGCCCTGCCGAACCGCACTCAAACCATGCGGTTCCACCCCTTTGTTTTCCTGCCTGAGCGGATGCGAACGGCCTGCGACCGAAGTGGAGCAACCGGCAAAGAGAGAGACGCGGAAAACGGCTACGGCTATTTTGGCGCCCGCTATATGGACCACGAGCTGATGACAGGCTGGCTGAGTGTCGACCCGCTGGCCCCCAGCTACCCCCCCCTTTCCAACCCCTAAAAAATATTTTTGCCATTCCAAAAAACATTCGTATCTTTGCATTCCGAAAGAATAAAGAAGAATAAAAGAAAATAAAGAAGAATAAAAGAAAATAAAGGGGCGATGAAGAAGACTGACAAGATGAATCCACATACCTTTTTTCAGCCCACGTTCGGGAACCGTCCTGACCAGTATATTGGCCGTGACGGCGAGATAGAGCAGTTTATGGAAGGCTTGCAGGAACCGATAGGAAGCCGCAACCGATGCACACTATTCCTTGGACAAAGGGGTATGGGCAAGACGGCTCTGTTGCTGGAACTAAGTGACCGGGCGACGAAGGCTGGGTATGTGGTGGCACGTGTGACTGCTCATGAAGGAATGCCCAAAGCCATCATTGAGCAGTTACAATTGAACGGCTCGCAATATTTCAAGGAAGAGAAACGGAAGATGACGGGAATGACT
>Ga0247609_10004429_pt1 | contig 13969 bp, 7 predicted proteins | sample 172DNAGHGlowgp2_FD_193487 | JGI IMG/M metagenome (GOLD analysis project Ga0247609, IMG submission 193487) | Sheep rumen microbial communities from Palmerston North, Manawatu-Wanganui, New Zealand - 1728 DNA GHGlow gp2 | ecosystem: Host-associated > Mammals > Digestive system > Stomach > Rumen ...
GTCTGCGGTCTCAAGCCAGGTGCAGAATCAAAAGACTTAGTTGCATATCAGTCAGACAAGGTTTATTTGAACGACTGGATGAATGTAAAAGATCTTATGAACATGCTTGATGATTTTTACACAAACTTTAATAAGGCCAAAGCACTTGATATGCTTAAAAGCCTGAACATTAATCCAAATGACAAGCTTAAGGAAATGTCAAAGGGTACAAAAGAAAAGGTACAGCTCATTACAACAATGTGCCGCGACGTTCAGCTTTATCTGCTAGATGAACCAATTGGTGGTGTAGATCCTGCAGCCCGCGACTATATCCTTAATACAATCATTTCAAACTATCAGGAGAATGCAACTGTAATCATTTCTACACATCTTATTGCAGATGTTGAACCGGTACTGAATCACATTCTCTTCTTAAAAGAAGGTCACATTGTCCGCCAGGGTGATGTTGATGACATCCGCGAAGAAACAGGCAAATCAATTGATGCTTTGTTTAGAGAAGAATTTCGCTGTTAGATAAGAGAGGTATAAAATGAGAAATCCGTTTCCAAAAATTGGTAAAGTAATTAAATATGATTTTAAGCATTCTTCAAGAAGACTGCTCCCGCTTTATGCAGCCCTTCTTGTACTTGGTCTTCTTACAGGACTTTTTGCCGAGCCTGTTAAAAATGACGTTTCTTTGAACGAAAACCACTACGAATGGCACATGAGCTCCAGCGATGAAAACTTTTCTCGCGAGATGACCTTTGGTTTGTTGTTTATGGCCTTTATGGCTCTTTCTATTACAACAATAGTAATGACAGTAACTTCAATTTCCCGGCGCTTTAGCCAGAGCATGCTGGAAGATGAGGCTTACTTAAATCTTTCTCTGCCTGTTACAATGGGCGAACATTTGTGGGGCAAGTTTATAATGGCCTTTGGCTGGATGTTCTGCTGCTGCATTATCACAAGCTTGTCTGGACTTCTTTGCTTTATAAGAATGGACCTGCCTTCAATCTTCCACCATATTTCTGAAAGTATACCGGAATTTGAAGACACACTTGCTTTCTACGGAATGTCATTTGGAAGAATAATAGGCCTTGCAATTATGCTCAGCATTGCCTTTGCCTTCTTTATCATCACTTTGATTTTTGTTGTAAATGCCATTTCGCATTTGTTCAAAAAGAGCAAGGGCCTTGTAAAGTTCTTAACAGTCGTAATTCTTTTCTGGATCAACGGCTGGATATTCAAACTTGTCCCAAATTTTGATTCAAGAGAATTTGATGTTGCCCAGCAGGTTGGTTCCGCCTTCACAACATCAATGTGCATCTTCGCCCTTATCCTGCTCCTCATTTCAGCAGCATACTTTGCAGTGACACAGTGGATTTTTACAAAGAAGTTGAATTTGGAGTAGTTAGTTTCTGAACGAATGAATCGGTGCCGGGATTCTACCACCGCGGTTGATGAAGTCGGCACAGCCAAACTTGCTTACAGGCATTACAGGGCAACCGCCGAGTAATCCGCCAAATTCTACCCAGTCGCCGGCTTTTTTGCCTGGGGCTGGAATGAGGCGGCAGGCGGTTGTTTTGTTATTAACCATACCAATTGCAAATTCATCGGCAAGAATACCGCTTATTGTAGTTGCCGGTGTGTCGCCAGGAATGGCAATCATATCCAAACCTACAGAGCAGACAGTTGTCATTGCTTCCAGCTTTTCAAGACAGATTGAATTCTGTTTTACAGCGTTTATCATTCCTTCGTCTTCGGAAACAGGAATAAAGGCACCGCTTAAACCGCCAACGTTTGTACTTGCCATAACGCCGCCTTTTTTTACCATATCGGTGAGCATTGCAAGGGCGGCTGTTGTACCAGGAGCTCCACATCCTTCAATACCAATTTCTTCAAGAATGCGGGCAACTGAATCCCCAACAGCAGGAGTAGGGGCTAAAGACAAATCAAGAATACCAAAGTTTGTATTCAAGCGTTTTGCGGCTTCGCTTCCAACAAGCTGGCCCATGCGGGTAATCTTAAAGGCCATCTTTTTAATTCCGTCTGCAAGTACGTTGATTGGTTGCCCCTTGTATTCGCGGGCTGCGGCTAAAATTACACCAGGGCCTGAAACACCAACGTTAATAACAGAATCTCCCTCTCCAGGACCATGGAAGGCACCGGCCATGAATGGATTATCTTCCGGGGCGTTACAGAATACAACAAGCTTTGCACAACCGTTTACATCGCAGGTCTTAGAAACTTCGGCAGTTTTAACAATTGTCTCTCCCATGAGCTTTACGGCATCCATGTTGATTCCGTTTTTGGTGGTACCAACGTTTACGCTGGAACAAACACAGTTTGTCACACTCAAGGCTTCAGGAATAGAATCAATCAAAATGCGGTCTGCAGGAGTAATTCCCTTTTGAACCAGGGCACTAAAGCCTCCCAAAAAGTTTACACCAAGGTCGGCAGCGGCGCGGTCCAGAGTTTTACAATAGTCCACATAAGAAGTTGCATTGCTGGCTCCTGCAACAAGAGCAATCGGGGTAACAGAAATACGTTTATTTATAATAGGAACACCAAATTCCTTTTCAATATCCTGTCCTACTTTTACAAGGTTGCCTGCCTTTTTCATAATTTTGTCGTAGATTTTGTCGCAGGCGCGTTTAGCATCCGAGTCTGCACAATCCAAAAGCGAAATACCCATGGTAATACAGCGGATATCCAATTTTTGGCGCATGAACATATTTACTGTTTCTTGAATTTCAACTGGAGAAAAAAGCATAAGGGGCTCCTGTGTAAGGCCTTTTGGGGCCGGTCATTAATTATTTTATAGAGGTATTTTAATGTAAAAACACTTAATTGTGAATAGAGTAGATGCAGCCGCAATATTCCTGACGGTATAAATCATATTCTGCGCTAAGCTCAAGACTGCGCTTAAAGCCGTTTTTCTTTTTAAAGTCGGAGAACAACCATTGCGGAGTGACCTGTGGCCCCTGAGCCTGTCGAAGGGCCGCTTCACAAACCAACTTCTCTCCAATTTCATTAATCATATCTGCATCTTTAAAGGGGCTTATAGAAAGCGTTGTGCAAAAATAATCAAAGTTATTGGCGCAGGCGTAGTCGTAGGTGTAGCGCAGGCGCAATTCATAACAGCGGCGGCAGCGTTCCCCACGTTCGGGCTCTTTTGCAAGCTCCGGATTTTCGCGGGTACCGGCGGCTTTGTAAAAATCCTCGGGATCGTAAGGGGCCTGAATTACGCGGACATTTTTTGCAGGCAGAAACTTTGTATAAAAAGTCAAAAGTTCATTCAAACGGCGGTCATATTCTGCAGGCGGATAAATATTTGGATTATAATATAAAACTGTGATTTCAAAAAATCGGCATAAATATTCAAGAACATAGGAAGAACAGGGCCCGCAGCAGGCATGCAACAAAAGGCTAGGCCTCCTGCCCTCAGCAGAAATCCCCTCCAGTAAATCATCTAGTTTTTTCTGATAATTGTTTTTTTTCTTCATCAGGTAATCCATTAAAAAGAGCATCATCAACGCAGGCAATAAAAACTATACTTCCAATTTCGTCGCCTTTAATTGCCGGAACAACTGTATTATTCTGCGCAATCATTTCGTCCAAAAGAGGCTGGACTTTTTTACCATAAGCGCCCTGATTTTCTACAATCTCAATTTTTGTAAGCCGTCCGTCCTGAACACTTACATCAAGCTGCACATGCATAAATTTTGTGTAAACCTTTCCATGAAAAGTTCCGTCCGGAACCTGAGAGGGCTGCACGTTATAAAAAGGAAGCTTTGCGGCCTGCTTTAAATTATTACGTGTGCGGCGCTGCATATACATAATAAAGGAAAGAATTACACAAATTACAATGAGAACAGTGCGGAGTGTTTTTGAGCCAAGTTTAGATTTATCAATCATCAGTTTTATTCAGACAAAGGGGTGTAAACGGTGTCGTTACTATAGATAGTCTTTGTTTTTGTAACAAGCTTGCTTTCTTTTACAGTTGCTTCAAAGCTGCCCTTTGCGTAGTAGTATTGTGAAGCACTAAAGGCTTTATTCAAATCTTCTGCTGATGTTTTTAAGTCCTTAGCATTTGCCATAAGGTCGTAGCCGTTAATGAGTTTGTCTGCATCCTTTAGCAAATCAAAAGTGATGCTTGCAACAGGGGCTGGGTCTTTTGCTCCATCAGCAGGCTTTCTTCCAGAAAAGAAATCAAGCTTAATTTGGGCAGCCTTGATATTTTTTGTATCAACATTTGGTAAAAGTGCATTTTTATCAATTTCAAACTTTACAAGACGTTCAGAGCCGGAAGCAATCAAAACAAGTTTTGGAGAAAAATTTTCATCTTTAATTTCCTGGAGTTCACCTTTTTTAGATGCGCAGCCAGTAAACATACAAGCCAATAAAAGAAGAGCCGCACAAACGAATCCGAACTTTGTTTTCATAAAAAGACCTCTTTAAAAATCAATTATACAATTTTACCACGCAAAGGGGGATATTTCAACTTATTTGACAATTATGGTAAAAACTTGAAAATTCTCAATTCACCGTGTAAAATTATATATTACACTTGGAGGGTTATATGCCTTTACACCTTTTTCATGATTTGAATGCAAAGGTAAAACAGCTTATTGTTTTTTCTTTTGCAGGACTCTTTCTTTGCTTGCTTTTGTCTTGTAGTCCGGCTGCGGATACACAAGGTACAAATGTTTCGTTTAGCATTGATGCAGATACAGCACAAGAGATTTTGTCTTTTGCACCTGCTTCTGCTTCATCAAGAGCGGCCAATTTTGTAACAGAAGAAATCCTGCAAAAAACAAAAATCTCTGTTTCCTTAATTGGCGATTACGAAGAAACTCAAACTAAAACTTTTTCTATTACAGGAGTTTCTTTTTCTTTTGATAACATTCCAATTGGGGCAAAGCTTTCTGCCAAGGCCCAGGTTTATTACGAAATAACAGACGGAATAAAAGTTCCAGTTGCTTCCGGAGAAAGTTCTTCCATTACTGTAAAAGAAGGAAAAAACAAGCTTTCTATGGAGCTTAAAATTACAGTTGGAAAGGAGGAGGCAGAGCCTGTTGATCCTACTGACCCAAGTGACCCTACGGAACCAGTTGATCCTACAGAGCCGACCGAGCCTGCTGATCCGACGGAACCAGTTGATCCTACAGAGCCGACCGAGCCAACGGAACCGACTGAACCAACTGAACCGACTGAACCAACTGAACCGACTGAACCAACTGAACCGACTGAACCGACTGAACCGACTGAACCGACTGAACCGACTGAACCGACTGAACCGACTGAACCAACGGAACCAACGGAACCTACCGACCCAACCGACCCAACCGACCCTAACTCTGGCGAAGATCCTGTTACCCCTGAAGAGCCAAAACTTTATGAGTATTATGGCCTTCCTGTAAACGACAACTGGCATTTCTCTGCCTTTAATGAATATCAGGATGATATGGTAATCTGTAAGAGTGCAACAGAAGATTCAATTACCTTTACCTTAAATCGTGCTCTTACCAAGCCGGATGGAATGCTCCAGGTTATTTTTGGAGATAGTGCATATGAAGAAGGAAAAACCTATGTTTGTTCTTATAAGATTAAGGGACCTGTTTCAGACGGCTCCGCTTCAGGTTCAATGAATGTTTGCTGGTGGGTTACTAAAAATCAGGGAAACCAAATCTCAACTTACAATAGTACAAGTTCTACCGAAACCTCATTTAGCATGACCTGTGACACAACAGAAAAGGGTGGTCTTTTATTCTTCCCGGAGGTTCCAGGCGAATACACAATTTCTGATGTATCTGTTATAGAAGTTGACATTTCTGAGCAGGAAGTTGCAGAGGGTGTCATCGAAATTAAAGCCTCAGAATTCAATGTTCTTGAGGATATTCAGGTAACTGTAAAAATAGGTGAGGAAGAAATAGAAAGCTCTGGAACAATAACTAAAGCTATTACAGATGTAAATCAGACCATTATATTTACAGCACCAGAAAATTTAAAAACTTACAGCTGGCAATTAAAACTCATGGGAGAAGTAAAAGAAACTTCAGATACAAATGAACTTGTAATTGAAGCATCTTCGCTTGTGAAAGGAAATGTTTACGAGGTAGTTCTGTTTACCGACAGTCAATCGTATACACGTCAGCTTAAAATTTTGGAATAGGAGAGGAAGTAGTTTATGAATAAGAAGATAAAATATATAACAGGTACATTACTTTTAATCACTCTTTTGTTTGTTTCATGTAAAAATATATTTTCGCAGAATAATTCAGCCACTTCAAAATCAGATGATGGCAAAACATATCTTTGTTTAAAAGTGAATAATAGTCGCGAAGCTTACAGAGATGTGGCCCCAAAAGATAAACAGCCATTTGATATCGAAACTTTTACAGATTTTTCTCTTGTGGGAAAACATGAAGATGAAGAAGGAAAAGTTCTTCTTACGGCAGACACTTATGATGTCATTCCTCAAAAGATTGAAATTATGAGCGGCCAATGGATTTTCTCTCTTTATGCAAAATTCAATAACATAGAATTTGTTGCCGAACAGTCTCAATATATAATGAGCGGACAGCAAAACAAAGTAACACTGACTCTTAGACCTTTTGAGCAGGTTGGTGGTTGTGATATATCATTTACATTAACCGATTCTCAAGTTTCTAAGGTTGACGTTACCCTAAAGTCTTCTAGCGACGGTGAAATAATTCTTGATAAGTCGCCTCTGCAGATATCAGAAAATAATGGCGCAAAGACTGTCTCTTTCAAACGAAGCATGGCCTCAGAAGAAGAAAGACTTGCTTCTGGCCGCTATTATGTAAAGTTTGATTTTTACACCGGCCAAGAAGGTCCAAAAGGCTATGCCCTCCTTAATGACTATGAAAGCTTTTTAATTATTTCCGATGCCCAGACAACCAGTGCAAATATCATGCTGGATTTTAATGAGCTGTACACAATTACTTATAAATATATAACAGACTCTGGTGAAGCTGTTGAACTTGTTGATGCTGAAAACTTTGCCCTTGCTTCAAACGCTTTTGTACCATTCTATTATTCAAAAGGCAGCGAAATTACATTGCCAGAGGCAAAACAAAACAAAAAAATATTCTTGGGCTGGAAAAACAGCGATGGACAATCCATAGAAAAAATAGAAAAAGGATCAAGCGGAAATCTTGAGCTTACCGCAGATTTTATGGATCCTGTTTTGTATGTTTCTGGAACAGGTGATGACCCGACAGGAGATGGAAGCGAAGAAAATCCATTTGAATCTATAGACAAAGCCTGCGAAAAAATTATCGAGCTGGGAAATTCTGACATAAACTGGACGATTTATATTATGGGCGATGTTACGGGACCTCATAGCAGTACTAAAAAAGCGGGAGCTCGAGGATCAAATGCTCAGTATGATGGCGACATAGATTTTGGTAGAAGTGAAATTCCTGCAACCCTTACTACTGATTATGCAAAATCAATTCTGCTTATCGGGAAAACCGGCTTGGATGCAAATGGTTATCCTCAGGATATGTTAAATCGAGGTCTTATACAGGGAGCCAGCGCGTATCCTTTCCCTACAGGAAATGTTCTTGCAGTTGCCACAACCGTTCCCGTTACAATTAAAAACCTCAAAATCACAGGTGGTAACAATTCCTCAATAAAAGCTAATTCAACTAATGACCCATATTATGCAAATGGTGGTGGTTTGAATGTCGCCGCAGGTGCAACCGTTACACTTGATGATGGTGTATTGATTACAAAGAATAAGGCTGTAAATGGTGGTGCAGTTTACAACGCAGGTACTCTTTATATGGTTGGCTCTGCCACTATTGGTGATAAAACTGTAAATACGTATCCTCAGGCAACAGTCACAGTGACAAATGGATGTTCCAACGAATATACAAAAGGTGGCGGAATCTATAATACTGGAACTGTATATCTTGGAACAACCTCTGGCAGAACTTTGGAAGGAGGTATCTATAATAGTTATGGTTCCAGCGCTTATGGAGGAGGCCTGTATAATGCAGGAAGCGGAACTATTTTCATGTCTTCCGGAAATATTAAATATAATGACGGTCAACAACATGGCGGTGGTGTCTATCTAGAGTCAGGAACCTTTACAATGACCGGTGGTGAAATATTTTTTAATTCAACAGCTGGTAAAGGCGGAGGAGTTTATGTTAACTACAATGCAGTTTTTTATTTTGGTGGTGGAACAATAAGTGGAAATAATGCCAACACTTCTGGGGGTGGAGTTTATATCGATGGTGGCAGCAACGGTACAGGAAAAATGTTTATGTATGGAAATGCTGTTATAGGCAATTCCTCCGCAACAAGCCCGGCTCCAGAAATTATTTCAGGTGAAACAGCTGATGAAAAAATTGCTATGAGTGATGGCTGTAACATGGCTCCTTATGGGGCTGGAATTTACATACTGGGAGAATTGTACATTGGATACAGCAGCCAGGATGTTACTGCTCCTTTGACAGGTGGAATCTTTTATAATTCTGCCAAGGTTTCTAGTGCCAGTAATGGCGGTGCTTTATATATAGGGAGTTCCGGCTATCCAAAGGTATTTATGAATAGCGGTACCATTAATTATAATTATGCAAGGGAGGGAGAGGGAATATATCTTTATTCCACTAAATTTACTATGAGTTCGCTTACGGTGGGATCTGATACCTATATACCAGAAATTCCACAGAATATTCGCCTTGCAGGTACTTCTTATTATATAAATATAGATAGTCTGCTTGATTCTGCAGCAAATGGTGCTTATAGTATTGTCCCTAGCAAAAATAGTTCTGGAGATTCTGCAACCAGTTATTCATCAAATGCTCAAATATTAAAGCTTACAGATGCAGCAAAGGCCCAGAATATTACAATAGATAAAGTAAAAGACAAGTTTGCTATTGAAACATTTACAAATCCAAGAACAGGTATTGTTTCTAACTGGATTATTGATTCAAATGGAAAACTTGCTCAAAAGGCAGAAACCATAAATGTTTCATCTTCGGGAACATATAAATCAATTTCAGATGCAGTTGCTCAAATGAATGATGACACAAAGGATTATATTATTTCTATTTCTGGAGAAATTACAGGTACACAAACAATCCCAGAAACAGTTCAAGCTAACTCAATTACAATCAAAGGGGCAAGCAGTTCTGGTACAACAAGCGTCCCTGGCAATGGCATAAATGCAAATCTTGCAGATGGTGTGGAAGGTACAGCTCTTACTATTAATACAAATATCCCTGTAACCTTGAATAATATTGTTGTAAAAGGTGGACATGGAACAGAAAAAGACGGAGTTATTATTGGTGGCGGCCTTTTGCTTGGACAGAATGCCTACGTCTGTCTTGATAATAATACACGCATTCTTCAAAACATTACTTATGATAAGGGTGATGGAACGCCAGGTTATGGTGCAGGTGTTTATATTTCTGATGGCGCAAAGCTTTATGAAAACAGCGACTGTCATATAACAGAAAACACAACAACAAGTCGTGGTGCAGGTGTATATATTGCCGATGGTGGTTACTTGCAAACAATGGCAGAATCTGGAAGTTATGTTACGCTTAATACTTTTGATACTAGTTTTAGAGATGGGGATGGAAATGCAATAGTTCCTTGTGGTGGTGCTGTTTATATTGACAATGGCGCAACCCACGAAATGTTTGGTGCCTGGTTTAGAGATAACTGCCAGGATGTAGACAACTGTCTTGGAAGCGGTATTTATTTGAGTGCAAACGGAAATCTGAAGGCTAGTGGTCATACAGAGGTTGTGGTTCCAAATGATATATATTTGCAGGATGGCGCCCAGATTGAAATTGTTGCAGCAATTTCTCCGACTAATCCTTCTCAATATACAACTCCTAATATTACTGCAAGACTTACTCCGGAAATATATGCAGAGGGAAAAACTTTATTAAAATCTGCCACCGGTCTTTCTGCCAATACATTCACAAATGCGCTTCAAAAATTTGAGATTCTTCCACAAGACATTTCTGGGCAGAAACAGTACTGGATCTTAAATACATCAGGCCAACTCCAGAAGAATGCTGGTACTGGTATAAGTGTTACAATTCCAGGAAATACTCAAAATGATATCGAAGTTACTATCTCAAATGGGGATGGTAGTCCTATAGAAGGTAATACCCATTTTACCGGTGGTTCAACGCTTGTATTTACAGTTACTGACCAAACTGATTTTTCAAACTGTATATGGAAAATAGATGGTGAAGAACAAACTACACCTATTGAATATTCTTTAAGTGTGAATACTTCAAATTGGGCTCCAGGCACTTATGTTGTATACCTTGAGGCACAAGATACAAATGGCAAGTATTATTCTTACACTGCCCAAATCAAAGTAGGAAACTAAGGAGAAAGTTATGAAAAATATGAAATATACTTTTGGTGCTTTATTATTACTTATAAGCCTTTGTTCTTGTTCAAATCTCTTCAATAAGGATGTTACGGAGACTAACGATTCAAACACCTATGTGATGCTTACTTCTGATAGTGTTTCTGTTCGTTCAATTAGTCCTACTCAGGAATATGCACTTGAAAAACTTAAAAGCATTAGTTTTTCTGCAAAAAAGGATGGTAAGAGCAAAAGAATCTTAGCCAGCAGTGTGTCAAGTCTTTCTGTTTTGTACAACTACCAGTTTGTTCTTCCGGATGGTGCCGGTTTTTATACTTTTGAATTACAGGGCACTCTTGATAATGTAAATTACTATGCTAAGCTTACAGATGAAATAAAAGAAAGAGAAACAACCCCTTTAAGCTTTGCATTAAAACCTGTAAAGGGCGCTTCAGATTATTCTGAATTTGAAGATTTTGGAGGAATCTCTTGTACCTTGAATTTTAATAAAACAAATGTAAATAAGATTCATTATAAACTTCAAGATTTCTCAAATTGGGATAATGATACAGGAGACTGGGCTATTGTAGAGCAGGGGGATATTACATCTTTTTCTAATATCAGTAACAGCAACTATAATAGTAAAGCAACTTATAATCATTTAGCAAATAATACCACAGGAGCTACCGCTAGACTTCCTGTTGGTCAGTATCGTCTTACTTTTGATTTCCTGACAGAAGATACATCTCTGAATGATTTTGTAGTTATAAATTCTTTCCCATATATTGTAAATGTCGAAAAAGGCCGTAATTCCTACCTGGAAGAAAATCTTGATTTAAATCAGGTTTATACAATTACATACAATGCTAATGGTGGCAGCCTTGACCTTGGTGCAAGAATGCAAACAAAGTTTACTAGTAAACACGAAGTTATGCTTCCTAGAATGCAAAAAGACGGATATACTTTCCAGGGCTGGTATACAACTTCCACATTTGATACAGGAACTGGGCCAATAGAAAAAGTTGAATTAGGTACAACCGAGGACAAACCCTTCTATGCGAAATTTGCAGATTCTGCTATTTATGTGGATCCAACAACTACCAATACTATTAATGATGGTTCTAAAGATAATCCAGTAAAGACTCTTGCCGCTGCTATTGCTAAGATCAAGGCTATTGAAACTACCGACCAATCAGACTGGCTCCAGTGGTATATCAAGGTTAAAGGAACCATTACTGAATCTCTTGTAATTGCTCTAAATGAAGATCAAATGGCTTTACCTCTCAAAGCCAAAGGTGTCACTTTTGTTGGTGCCAGCGACTTGAAAAACGGAGAACCTCAAGATGTAATTCAGGGAGATGGTACAAATCCTGTATTTACAATTGCAACAAACACCCAGGTTAGCTTCAAAAATATTAAAATTACCGGTGGCAAAGATAGCCAGGGTTATGATGGTGCTGGTATTGTTATGAAATCAGGTTCCATAGTTTTAATTGAGGATGGTACACTTATTACTGGAAATACTGCAAGTACAAACGGCGGTGGTATTGCTGTTTTTGATAACGCTAACTTAATGTTGGCTGGCGGTAAAATAACAGGAAACACCTGCGGAACAGATAAACATGGAAATGATATTTATTGTTCTGATAGTGGAAATATCTCTGTTGGTTTTACTCCGGTTGTCGGAGATCTTTATCTCCCTCAATACAACAATGTAAACTTGATTGATAACATGACAAATGGAGCTTCAATTACAATTACTCCAGCTGTTTATTCAGCAGTTACTTATAACTCTGAATACCAATCAATAGATGGACAGACTATAATCTCAGCACCATCGTCTCCAATGGCAAATAGTATTGAAATCAGGAACAATAAAGAATATTTCTACATAACACCTCAAGATGGAAGTGATATTGAATGGTTTATTGATGATAATGGTTATTTAAATCGCAATTATACTGTTACATTTAAGGGAACTGGTATTGAAACTCCAATAATCAAGACAATGGAGAGTGCTGCAACAATTCCTTTGGCAGATGATCCGTCTAAAAACATTACACGAACAGGTTATGTATTTGCAGGATGGGGATACAAAAAAGACGATTCTCATTTGAATATATTGGCATTTGATAATGGCGAAGAAGAAAACTACTATAATAGCTTCTCACATATTCAATCAGATATGGAATTATATGCAACCTGGGTTTGTGATACTGATGAGATTCATGTTTCTGTTACAAATGAATTAAACGGTGTAGATATCATTGGACTTGATTCATCAAATAATATTGTCTTTGGGGATGGTTCTGCAGAAGCTCCTTTCTATTCAATCGATTGTGCTCTTGAAGCAATCAGAATAATAAATGACGCAACAAGAGATTATACAATTAAGCTCAGCGGACTTTCCAGCGAATATAATATTCAAATTGATGACACTATCCCTGCCAAGTCAATAACATTGCAAGGTATAACCGGTCCAAACACAGATGGTATTTCAATTTCTGGTATGATAACCAGTGGATTTGAATCATTATTCAAAATTAGCGGAGATGTATCGGTTATTTTCAATAACATAAAAATAGCAATAAGTCCTCATGGCTATTATAAAGATGGAATTGCAATAAATGTTGGAACTGGGGCTACAGTAACCTTAGATAACAATGCAATTCTTGAGGGCTTTGATGGCCCAGATTCAATAAATCAAAATGGAATTGTTGCCGTTGAAAATGGTGGTTCTTTTATTATGAATACAGGTTCTCTGATAAAGGATTTTGAAATAAACCATGGTGCTGTATATGTAAAAAATGGTGGTACATTTACAATGTATGGTGGTGAAATTTCAAATATTTTATCTCCAGATTCAAATATTTATGTAGAAGGAACCTTTGTTATGGAAGGTGGTTCTATAACAGCAAACAAGCAATATAACAAATTTACTTATGGCACAGTTCACGTAGCTTCAGGAGCATCATTTACAATGAAGGCCGGAACTATTTCAAATAATAAATTATATATGCTTGGTGATGGTACTGGTATAAAAAATGGTGGAGGCGGAGTATTCGTAGCTGCTAGTGGAACATTTAACATGGAAGGTGGTACAATTTCTGGCAATCAGGTCCTTAAAAAGGATATAAATTATGAAGATGATACTCCTAATAGTTCTGCCTACGGTGGAGGTGTCTGCATTGAAGCAACAGGCACAAGTGTTGGTTCATTCACAATGACCGGCGGTACAATCAGCGGTAACACTGCAGGAACCTCTGGAAATGGTATCGGCTTCCTTGGAAGTCTGGCTCAGGGGGCTACGGGTTCAATCAGTTTGGGTGGAGATGCTGTTATTACTGATAATGACATTTACCTTCCAAGCAATGTTACGATTACAATCGTAGAACAAATGACAGGTGGTCTGCCCCCTTCTATTAGAGCCACAATTACACCTCAGGAATATACGGCAAATCAGCCAATATTAAATAACGAGGGAGTAAGTCCTGAAAACGAATATGATTATTTTGCGGTAACACCACAGTCTGATGGAACCATAACCACACACTGGTTTATCGATGAAAATGGAAAGCTTTATAAGTATTCGGTTGGTGATTTACTTTTGACTGACGG
>Ga0247609_10004431_pt1 | contig 13968 bp, 9 predicted proteins | sample 172DNAGHGlowgp2_FD_193487 | JGI IMG/M metagenome (GOLD analysis project Ga0247609, IMG submission 193487) | Sheep rumen microbial communities from Palmerston North, Manawatu-Wanganui, New Zealand - 1728 DNA GHGlow gp2 | ecosystem: Host-associated > Mammals > Digestive system > Stomach > Rumen ...
CGTTCTTCGTAGATTTTGGTACAGGATATGCTCCATTCCTTCAGGGCAAGGTAGTGGATATGTTTTACTTCCCGTTGATAGTGACAACCTATCCGGAGTGGTTCCCATTTTGGGGCGGTGAGCCGTTCATCTTCTTCTCACCCATATTCAATTTTGCCGATGCATGTATTTCGGTAGGAGTGGTGGCGATACTGCTCTTCTGCCGCGACGAACTGACGAGAGTCAACGAATTATGATTACGATAAGAGACATACTCATCTCTGTCAGAGAACGATGTGGGCGATTTAAGTCCACAAAGTTCTCATGTGGTCATAATTTGTTCAGTTGTTTCATCTTATCCCTGCCGTTGGGCCTGCTGCTCTTCGGATGCGCTCCCTCACGTCCGGGAATGGTGATGTCTCCTGAGGAGATGGCAGATGTACTGTATGACATGCATTTGGCTCAGACATTGTATGACGACCCCGATGTGAAGAAGAGCGACGCGGATATCATCATGCTGAGAAACGAAGTACTGAAGAAGCATGACATCTCAGTAGAGGAATGGGATTCATCGTTCAATTACTACTGTCGCAACACGTACGAGTTGCATGGTATATATAAGCGTATAGAGGAACGGTTGGATCACAATGTGATGATGCTCGGCGGCAAGGTGGAAGGTATGCAGGGTGATGATGCCGACACATGTAACGTGTGGGGCATGGAGTCTGCCGTGGTGCTTATGCAGCAAGCACCATTCAACAAGCTGACATTCGAGGTTACACCCGACTCAACCTTTGAGGATGGTGACAAGATAACGTTGCAGTTTGATGCCCAGATGATTTTTCAGGACGGATACAAGGATTTGACAGCCTGCTTGGCAGTATATTACGACAATGACAGTGTGGCAACGGGAGTGAGGCATGTAAATTCTGATCAACATTGCGTGATAGCAATCAACAACGAACAGGATCGCCTGCACGTAAAGTCCATAAAAGGGTTCCTCTTGCTGCTGCAGAATTTAGCTCAAGAGACTACGCAGTCGGCTATGCCACCTCTGAGGTTTGTCGCTATCAGCAGTATTAAGTTACTGCACCAACATACGAAGAATGCTTCTCAGACGGTAAAGGTTGACACTGGAGCAGAGCCCCTCAAGGCTGACAGCGCGAAAACAGACAGCATAAAAAAGGATAGCGTAAACGAAGCTATACCCAAACCGAATACGTAAATAAGTATCAAAAGCCTAAAAAAACAACCAAACAAAATGAAGAATCTACTGCTAACCATAACAATCCTGTTTTGCGGCGCCTGCATGGCAGGGGCCGAGGGGATAGACAGGCACAAAGTCGTGATGAGAAACAACCCGGTGGTGACAAAGGCAGATGCTCTCAGTTCTCTGACCGTGGGTAATGGACATTTCGCCACAACAGTAGATGTCACGGGACTCCAGACATTTCCTAAGGAATATGAGGCTGGTGTGCCATTGTGTGCTATGTCCGAGTGGGGATGGCACAGTTTCCCCAATGTGAAGAACCTCAAAGAAGAGGAGACGATGAAGGTGATGAACCTGGGTCACGGGGATAGGCAGGAAGTGTATGCCGTGGAGTATAAGACGGAAGGGAGAAACAAAGACGCTACGGAGTACTTTAGAGTCAACCCACACCGCCTGAATCTTGGTAATGTAGGTTTCTGCTTCCCAAAGCACGATGGTATCACCCTTAGAGATGTGAAGGATATTGACCAGACACTTAACATGTACGACGGTAATATCGTTTCATGCTTCAGCATCGATGGTGTGGCATTTACAGTAACGACGGCAGCGTTGCCAGAGCGCTCGGCGCTGATTGTGGATGCCAACACAAAACTCTTCAAACAACAGGGTGCTGCTATATGTTTCTCATTACCTTATGTCACAGGAAAGCATGCTGATGCTGCTACGGACTGGGGAAATGAGGATGCGCACAGTTCCGTGGTGGTGGAGCAGAAGGGAAATTATGCAATAATAGAGCATACGATTGATGCTACGAAATACTATGTTCGACTGACTTGGAGCGGCAATGCCGCATTCAGCAACCCTGCAGCCCATCGCTATGTGTTGCAGCCTAAGGGGGAGAACATCAAGTTAAAGGTGGAATATGCGGCAGAGAAAAGTGAGCTACAGGCATCTTTTGACTTCAAGAAAGAGATGCTGAGCGTGCGCCGCTTCTGGAATGACTGGTGGAAAAAAGGTGGAATCGTAGATTTTTCGGAGTGTACCGACAGTCGCGCCAAGGAACTGGAGCGTCGTGTGGTTCAGTCACAGTACCTCACTTTCATAAACTGTGCTAATGATACCCCTCCACAGGAGACGGGCCTGACATACAACACATGGTTTGGACGCCCGCATCTCGAGATGACATGGTGGCATACTGTGGACTTCTCGCTTTGGGGACATCCTGAGTATATGGAGCGTATCCTTGAGTGGTACAACAATAAGGCATACCCATTGGCAAAGCAGATTGCAGCACGTCAGCACTTCCCAGGCATAAGATGGATGAAGATGACAGACCCTTGGGTCGGAGAGTCACCTTCTAATGTAGGCTCGTTCCTGACTTGGCAGCAGCCACATTATATATATATGGCAGAAGAGATGTATCGTCGTGCTGGTGGTGACGAAGCTAAGCAGAAGGCGGTACTGGCAAAATACGGACAGTATGTAGATGAGACGGCAGAGTTCCTGGCAGCCTTTGCGTTGTCATGCGTGCCACAGCAGGATATTAATAAAGGAACAAAAATACGCCTGCACGGCCAGACTGCAATGCAGGAGTCGATGTCGAAAGACTTCTCGTATGGTCATCCCTTTGAACAGGCATACTTCGTCTATGGACTTAAGACTGCCCTGAAATGGCGTGAGAGAAGAGGATTGCCGGCTGTAGGGGAGTGGCAAACAATTATAGGGCGAATGGCTGGGTTGCCTGAACATGAAGGGATATACACCGCAGGAATTCCCACACAACCATTTGCTGATAATGGAGATGGCACAACTACAGAGTTTGATCCGTTCAACTATGGTGGCGATACAGGTAAGAAACAACTTACAAAGGATGAGTTCTACCTGAAGTGTCGCTCTGACCATCCTGCCGTACTCGGTGCATGTGGCTTGTTGCCTGACTATGGTCTTTATGACCGCGCAGAGATGCAACGCACGCTGTCATGGGTGATGGAGAACTGGAACTGGGACACCACATGGGGATGGGACTATGGAATGACTGCCATGTGTGCCGCCCGACTTGGTGATGGAGAGAATGCGATAAGGGCATTACTGATAGACAAAGGGAAGAATACATATCTCGTGTCAGGTCACAACTATCAGGAGCCCAAACGCCTGAGACTCTACCTGCCCGGCAATGGCGCCCTACTTGATGCCGTAGCTATGATGTGTGCAGGTTGGGACGGATGCCCTGATATAAAGAATCCTGGATTCCCGCAGAATGGTAAATGGAAAGTAAAGTGGGAAGGACTTAATAAAATGCAGTAATGCATAATTCGTTAATTTGATAATTCGTCACTTCGCCATATGGCTATACTACTCGACAACGCAGTATCACAATTTGCCCGTCTTCCGGGGATAGGCAAAAAGACCGCATTGAGGCTCGTGCTACACATGCTCAGGCAGGATGACGAGGATGTCATGGCTTTTGCAGATGCCCTGACCACGCTGAAACGCGAGGTGAAATACTGTCGTATGTGTCATAATATCAGCGATACAGAGGTCTGTCCTATATGTAGTGACAAGTCGCGTGATGCAGGGACAGTGTGCGTGGTTGAGAATATACAGGATGTATTGGCCATCGAACACACTCAGCAGTACAATGGGTTGTATCACGTTCTCGGTGGCATCATTTCGCCAATGGACGGCATAGGTCCTAAAGATATAGAGATAGCGTCGCTGGTGGAGCGAGTGAAAAAGAGTCATGAAGAAGATGATGTCATACCAATACGCGAGGTTATATTCGCCTTGGCTTCAACGATGGAAGGTGACACGACAAACTTCTATATTACGCGTCAGCTACAGGACATTCCCGATTTGACACTATCTGTGATAGCTCGAGGTATAAGTGTGGGAGATGAATTGCAATACACGGACGAGGTGACATTAGGACGAAGCATACTAAATAGAACAAAAATAAATAACTAATCATTAATAAACTAAACATTCTACGACTATGGAAATTGAATTTGTAAGAAGCAGATTTATCAAGCATTTTGACGGTGAGACAGGTAATATCTATTTCTCTCCCGGACGAATAAACCTCATAGGCGAGCATACAGACTATAATGGAGGATACGTGTTCCCTGGAGCTGTGGATTGCGGCGTTATGGCAGAAGTACGCCCTAACGGTTCCAATATGGTAAGGGCTTATTCTATAGACCTGAAAGATCGTGTGGATTTTGATATCAACGATGAGCAGGGCCCGCGTGCCACATGGGCACGTTTCCTTTACGGTATGGTGAAGGAATTTCAGATTCTCGGTGTCGAAGTGAAGGGATTCAATATCGCTTTTGCCGGTGATGTTCCTTTGGGTGCCGGTATGTCATCAAGCGCTGCTATGGAGAGTTGTTTCGGATGTGCCCTGAACGACCTCTTTGCAGATAATAAAATATCCAAGTGGGACATAGTACTCGCTGGTCAGGCAACTGAACATAAATATATCGGAACGAATTGCGGTATCATGGATCAGTTCGCTTCTGTGTTTGGCAAGGAGGGCTCGCTGATGCGTCTTGACTGCAACAGCCGTGAGTTTGAATACTTCCCCTTCAATCCCGAAGGCTACAGGCTTGTACTTCTCAATTCTTGTGTAAAGCATGAGTTGGCAGGCAGTCCATATAATGACCGTCGTAACTCATGTGAGCGTGTGGTAAAGGCTGTTCAAGAAAAACATCCAGAAGGAAAGTATGAAACCTTGAGAGACTGCACATGGGAAAATCTGGAAGAGGTTGCAGACATGGTTTCTGCAGAGGATAAGCAGAGAGCTACGTTCGTGCTGGGAGAGAAAGACCGCGTACTCGGTGTCTGTGATGCTCTGCAAGCAGGTGACTATGAGAAGGTAGGAGAGTTGATGTATGAGACACACCGTGGATTATCAGAGGAATATGAGGTGAGCTGCGAGGAACTGGATTTCCTTGTAGAGATAGCAAAGAAATGCGGAGTCACAGGTTCGCGAATCATGGGAGGCGGCTTTGGTGGCTGCACCATCAATCTGGTAAAGAATGAACTGTATGATGACTTTATCGCTACAGCAAAGAAAGAGTTTGCTGAAAAGTATGGACATGCTCCCAAGGTCTATGACGTGAAGATAGGAGATGGTTCCAAAAAGATCTGTTGATATACTGTTTCGCAATGAAGAATTATAATGAAGCCCTGCAGGAACTTGAGGACATCGCTCAACGCATGGAACGTGGTGACTATGACATAGAAACCATGAAGAGTGACGTTGAGAAAGCCAAGAAACTTATAAAGTTCTGTCGTCAGAGGCTAACAAAGACAGAGGAGGAAATTAATGCAATTGTATCCGAAGATAGTGACTGATGCGCTGGAGTCCGTCACGTATGCTGGGACAAAGGCCGGCATAGTGTCAAGTGGACTCCTGGCGGATCAGCCAAAGGTAACGTGTGAGAACCAAGGCACCCCTGAAGAACAATGGTCTGTAGAGGTTTTGCTATCGTTCCCTCGCGAGACAGATCCATTCTGGAAATCTACGGTTAAGGCTGCTGAAGCTGCCATTGGTTACTATATCAAACAAGCTGCTGAGGCTCAGGGTGATGCTGATGTCCATTGCACGGTGACCGTGAATCATGAATTCAAACAGGCACCACGCCCAGAGGATGATAAACTCTTGCCGCAGGTGAAGAATATCATTGCTGTAAGTTCTGGTAAAGGTGGGGTAGGAAAGAGCACAGTCTCTGCCAACCTTGCCATCTCGCTTGCAAGACTGGGGTATTCCGTAGGCCTGCTCGACACGGATATCTTTGGTCCCTCAATGCCTAAGATGTTCGGTGTGGAAGAGGCGCGCCCGTATGCCATAGAGAAAGAGGGCAGACAGCTAATCGTCCCCATAGAGCAATATGGGGTACGATTACTAAGTATTGGTTTCTTTGTAGATAAGAATACTGCAACGCTATGGCGTGGCGGTATGGCATGCAGCGCTCTGAAGCAACTTATAGCAGATGCAGATTGGGGCGAGCTGGACTTCTTGATACTCGATACTCCACCAGGTACCTCTGACATACACCTGTCACTCTTGCAGACTCTCGCTATAACTGGAGCGATAATTGTAAGTACACCTCAACAAGTAGCGTTGGCAGATGCAAGGAAAGGTATAGACATGTACACCAACGACAAGGTCAATGTGCCTATCTTGGGACTGGTAGAAAATATGGCTTATTTCACACCTGCAGAGCTGCCTGAGAATAAGTACTACATCTTTGGTAAAGAAGGATGCAAGGCACTCGCTCAGGAGATGAATGTACCGTTGTTGGCTCAGATTCCTGTTGTGCAGAGCATCTGTGACAATGGTGACAATGGTACGCCTGCCGCACTCGATGTCGCATCGCCCACAGGGCAGGCATTCCTCGCCTTGGCGCAGAGTGTTGTCACGGTTACTAACCGACGTAATGCTCAGGCTCCAAAGACAGAGAGGGTGCACACACATTAGTATCTATAATTCCACACAAAAAGAGTATGCGTAACAAAATAATTCTCCTTATAATATCATTTGTAATGTTTCTCACAGCTTCAGCTGAGAGTTATGAGACTTTGTGGAAGCGTTACGACAAGGCTGTTCAAAAGGATATGCCTCAAGATGCCATAGAAGTGCTGCATAAAATAGAAAGTAAGGCAGAGGCGGAGAAGTCATGGCCACAGCTGATGGCTGCAATGATATTGGAGCACAACAGGTGGGCTGAAATAAGTGAAGATAGCGTGGCTCCAGCTCGTGAGAGGCTAAAGAGTCGTTTTGCTACTGGTGTACCGGCCACAATAAGAAAGATTATTTTGAATGAACGCATAGACCTTGATTCGCTGATGCAACTTCCTGATGCGGATGAATACAGACGAGTGAACGGCGCGAAGCAGTGTGGGCTCCTTGTGAAGAGAGGTGCTGACAGCCGTTTCTTCAATCACGATTTGCTCAGCATGATTATCATGTACAATTTACCAAGTACAATGTTCGATTATGAAGCGAAGCGTGATTCGTTGTTGGCTCTGTATTATGGAAAGGATAATGAGATGGTGGAGTACCTTTCGATGCAGAGCAAAATATACAGCACAGACTCTTTGGAAAAAAAGATATCGCTCATAGATGAAGCTCTCACACGTTGGCCTAAGTGGGATGTGGCGCAGGAATTAGTGAATTATCGTAGATCTTTGACGGTACCGTATGTGAGATATGCAATAGATAACGGATTTGAATATGCAGGTAAGGATCGTTGGATACATCTGTTGTCTGTACGTGGTATCTCAAAAGTGACGGTGAGTATGACACCTCTGGATTTCGATAAGCATGTGAAAGGTGAACCAAATGTCTTCACATGCAACTTTGCGACGAAGAATGAATGGGAGACACAGAAGGACTCCATAAATATCGGAACTCTGCAGCCCGGTATCTATGCTGTGAAGATAATTCCTCATGCTATTCCTTCATGGGTAAATAAGACAGACATAGCTCATGATACTCTATATGTATCTCATTTGCAGGCGATGTATATTGCTCTGCCTAATGACCGTGTTCGGTGTATCGTAGCAGATGCTCTGACGGGAACACCTGTTCCTGGAGCTAATGTTCATGTAAGGAACAGAGATATGCTATTTAGACGAAACGATGTAAAATTCTCGAAAGATAAAGCGGAATTTAAGACATACGCAACGGATGACAAAGGGGAATGTGTAATAACACTCCCGAAGAATGAGGGGAGAAATAATTTTGAGCTATATGCAAGCACGCATACAGACAGTATAGCTGATTGGAAATACTTTGGTGCATACTATTTTTGTGGAAAACGTGAAAGCTCACGGTTGATGTCAAAGATATATACGGACCGAGCATTGTATCGTCCTGGTCAGGATGTGGAAGCTTTAGTGATTAGATATAGTATCTCAACCGATAATGTTACTACCGCTATTGAGGGTGATAGCATTGAGGTGATGATGCGAGACTGGAGAAATCGCGAAACAGGGAAACAGACAGTTGTTACTGACAAATACGGCACAGCCCGTATGAGATTCAAGATACCGGAGAAAGCGGAAGGAGGAAGATATACTCTTGCGTGCAAATCTTCTTCAACGGGTTTTTCTGTGGAAGAGTATAAGCGACCTACGTTTGAGGTCACTTTTGCAGACCCCAAAAGCATTGACACGACAGAAGATACGATACGTGTAAAGGGGAGTGTGAGAAGCTATAGCGGAGCAAACATGACTGGAGCGACCGTTGTTGTCAAGGCCGGCAGAAGAGCATGGTGGTTGACACGTTATGTGATGGATGCAGGGAGTGATATTTTACAAGACACACTCATCACCGATGCTAATGGAGATTTCATTGTAGCTGTACCAACAAAGAAAAATTTGAAGGAAATTTTACGTTGGTACTATACCATCGAGGTATCGGCTATGGTCAGAAGCAATTCTGGCGAAATCCAGCAGGGCAATGTGTTCATTCCAATTAATGAGGGTAATGATCATCCAAAAGTCGAGAACAAACGTAATGAACAATGTTGGCATACATTGTCATCAGACAGGTTCTCAGAGAACGGAACCGTTACACTTACAGTGGGTAGCAATCTTAGTGATGTCTATGTACCGTATGTTGTAACATCGGGGCAACAAGTTTTGGAGCAGGGTGTATGGAAACTGAATGCTGATTCATTGACAAAGACATTCGTATATAAGCCCGAGTGGGGAGATGGAATAACTATTTCATACGCATGGATAAAAGACGGCAAGCATTATAATGACGAGGTACAGATCAAGCGTTCACTTCCAAATAAAGACCTCAAACTCTCTTGGAGTACTTTCCGAGATAAAGTGGTTCCTGGTCAAAAAGAGAAATGGTCAATCAACATTACTGATGCCAATGGACAGCCATGCAAGGCGCAGCTTATTGCAGTGCTGTATGACAAATCGCTTGATGCTATCCAGGAGCATAATTGGTCTTTCTCAGATCAGCGATATTTATATGTACCAAATGCAAACTGGCATGCTACGAGTTTAATCAGTAAACAGTACGGCTTTATAGACTCAGAGGCAAAGATGGTCAAGAGCCGTAATGCAAACTTCACAATCTTTAATCCGAAATATGCACTATTTTATGGTCATCGCCTCTACAAGACAAGACTGAATAATAGTAAGGTCTATCAAGTACCAAGGGTAAATAATCCTATGATGGCAATAGGTTCCTTCGATGTAAGAGGTAATGATGCTGATGGCGAGGTGCTAAAAGCAAGTGCTGTGGTACGCACGGAAGGAGTCTTTGACTGTATAGAAAGTGGTGATGCAGGAATGCCCAAGATACCTATGCGCTCTAATTTCGGTGAGACTGCCTTCTTTATGCCACAGTTGGAGAGTGATGAAAAGGGTAGGGTGAACCTCTCATTTACATTACCAGAGAGTGTTACCACATGGAAATTCATGGCTATGGCTCACGATAAGGATATGCGCTACGGATTTATGGAAGACGAGTGTGTGGCGCAGAAGAAGATTATGATACAACCTCAGATGCCACGATTCCTGAGGATTGGCGACAAGGCAGTTATAAAGGCTGATATCACAAACCTTTCTGATAAGGCAATTAAGGCAAAGGCACGCTTGCAGGTTGTTGATGCAAAAACACAGAAGGTGATAGGCAACATATATAATAATGTACGCGTGGAAGCAAATTCCACTGCCGTGGCATCATTCCCTTTGCCCAAGGCTAAGACAACAGGAGAGTGGACATTCCGTGTAACGGTAGAAGCCGATGGTAATACAGATGGTGAACAGCATGTCTTGTCCATCCTTCCTTTAGAGCAGCAGCTGCCAGAAGTGGCCGATTATGTCATTAATCCTGATAGTATGATGCTTGCGTCTCTGCCAGAACTGCTGCTGCCAGAATGTGAAAATGCCATTTGCCTCTCCAATGCCGTCTATGCCAACATAATGACGGCCAAATTGAAGGATACCATTCCAGACCTGAAGCAGAATAATTTGATAAACCGCCTCATGGAACTGCAGAATGCAGACGGCTCTTTCTCTTGGTATAAGGGAATGCACGGCAACAGTTATATGACAATGGCAGTGCTCAAGACTCTTGCACGTGGCCAGTATCACTCTGGCCAGAATCCTTTGCTCAGTGGAATTATGAAGAGTGCTTTCTCTTACATGCGGTCCAAGATGCAAGAGAATATGGAGCAGCAAAAGAAATCAAAGATGTCTCCATACCTTAGTAATGCCGCTCTTGACTGGCTATATACGCTTGCCATCACAAATACAGATGGTGGCGAGGCAGCGAAGTATTATCGCAAACTCATTCCTGAAGATTGCAACAAGGCTGATATGGAGACAAAGGCAGTCGCTGCAATAGTGCTGAATGAAAACGGTAAGCGTGCAAAGGCTAAGGAGTATGCTGAAGCGATAAAGCAACATACAGTTTACCGCGAGGATATGGGAAGATACTTCGACTCTTATCGTACCCACTACTCATGGTGTGACTATCGCATCCCTTCGCAGTCGATGGCTATAGAAGCTTTGCAGAGCATCACGCCTGATGACAACTGTACCATAAAGGAGATGCAACGCTGGCTGTTCTCCTCTAAACGCACTCAACGATGGGATAATCCTTATAATACGGTAAACGCCGTGAATGCTTTCATGGCAAAGACGGAGGAGTGCCCATCTGAAACGGAGCAGATGAAGAAAGCAACCACAGTACATGCAGCCGATTACAAGCAGATAATTGGAGTGAAGCGTGAGATACTGTGGGACGGTAAGCCAACATCGTTGCTGACAGTAAGGATTACCATTGATGCAGATCGTGACTATGACTTCGTGACCATTACGGACAATCGCCCTGCCTGCTTGGAGCCTGTGCAACAGTTGTCAGGATATCACGATGGAGCATACAGGCAGCATCGGGACAATGCGACAATCTATGCATTTGATCAGCTGAGTAAAGGAAAACATACGATAGAGACACAGTACTACGTAAGCAAAGAGGGAGAATTCACTTCAGGCAATATAACTGCAATTTGCACCTATGCTCCGGAATTTCAAGGCTCGGCAAATACATACACAATAAGCTGTCCAGGCAAGAAGGAGTAGTATAAAGTCAACTGCTGGTAAAATGCTAACAATAAAGGACTATTAGTAATATGAAAAATAACATAATATCGCGTTTCGCAATTATCGGGATTATGTCACTACTGACCCCGACTTGCGCCCTTTATGCACAGTCTCTTCAGACTTTGCAAGGTGAGATGGAATGCGGACAGATGCTTTTCAAACAGCCAACTTCCATAACTGTTGAAATGCGTAATGCAGGTACCGAGACAGTTAATATCACCAAAGTAGAAACCGGATGTGGATGCTCCCAGGCCACATATTCTAAAGATCCCATAGAACCTGGCACTACGACCCTAATAACCGTGGTCTTTGACGCAAAGCAGTTAGGGCATTTCGACCGTGTGATAAGAGTATTTGACTCTTCTTCTGATACTCCGTCAGAGGTCCTCATGCATGGTCAGGTTGTGACAAAGATAATAGATTATACTGGAGAGTATCCCCACAAAATGGGCGCACTATATACCGATGCTGATGCTTTGGAGTTTGATAATGTGAACAAAGGACAGCGACTTGTGAGGGAAATCCATGTATTCAACGCATCCGGACAGAACCTGACTCCTGTCATGTTGCGTCTGCCTTCTTACCTAAAGGCGGAAATCACCCCCCATGTTCTTGCTCCGAAACAAAAGGGCACGATGCGAATCATCCTAAATTCAAAAGATTTGCATGACTATGGCTTGATACAGTCAACTATCTATCTCGGCAAAAATGGAGCAGATAAGATATCGTCAGAGAAAGAAATCCCTGTTTCTATAGTCTTATTGCCACCATCACTGAAGGCTAGCGGAATGAGGTTGTCAAATGCGCCCCATCTGTCTATGTCGGCCAGAGAGATAAACCTTACCGAACTACAGACAAAATCTAAAGCTAAGGATGAAATTATCCTTACCAATACGGGACGCACGACTCTTGAAATCTCAAAACTGCAACTGTTCTCCCCTGGATTGCAAGTTGAGTTAGGTGAGCAAAAACTGGAGCCGGGTGCATCAACCAAGCTCAGAGTTTCTGCCAAGGGAAAGAATTTAAGGAAATGGCGTACACGTCCGCGTATCCTTATGATAACAAACGATCCTGATAATCAAAAAGTAATCATCGAAGTAAGAAGATAGAGTAGTATGTATCATCCAGAGAACGATAACGAATATAAAGGTCTGCAGGTCAACAATGGTGTAGCGCAACCTTCCATCATAAATCCCTACCTTAACCGCAGCCGGTTTCAGCGGAAGCAGTATAGCGTAGATGAGATAGTTGATGGCATCCTGGCAGGTAATGTAACGATGCTCTCTCAGGCTGTCACGCTCATTGAAAGTGTCATCCCCGAACATCAGGAGAAGGCTCAGCAGGTGATAGAGCGTTGCCTGCCTTATAGTGGGAAATCCGTGCGCATCGGCATCAGCGGAGTACCGGGAGCGGGCAAATCTACCAGTATAGATGAGTTCGGAATTCATGTGCTAAATCGCTTTGGCGGAAAGCTTGCCGTGCTTGCCATAGACCCCTCGTCAGAACGTAGCAAGGGCTCTATCTTAGGCGATAAGACACGAATGGAGAAACTGTCACAACATCCGGATGCCTACATCCGCCCTTCACCATCGGCTGGCTCCTTAGGAGGCGTGGCACGCAAGACACGCGAAACGGTAATTCTGTGTGAAGCCGCAGGATTTGATAAGATATTTATTGAGACCGTAGGCGTGGGGCAGAGCGAGACAGCGTGCCATTCCATGGTGGACTTCTTCCTGCTCATCCAGGTAGCGGGAACGGGAGATGAACTTCAGGGCATCAAACGTGGCATAATGGAAATATCAGACGGTATCGTCATCAACAAGTGTGATGGAGATAACGTAGAGAAGTGCAAGATGGCAGCTCAGAATTTCCGTAATGCCCTGCATTTCTTTCCTATGCCCGAGAGCGGGTGGGAGAGGAAAGTGCTCACCTATTCCGGTTTCTATGGCTACGGCATCAAGGAAGTGTTCGACATGATATACGAATATGTTGATTTCGTAAAGGAGAACGGCTACTTTGACTATCGCCGCCATCAGCAGAACAAATACTGGATGTATGAGACAATAGAAAATACTCTCAGAAACCGTTTCTACAACTGCCCCGTAATATCAGATGGATTAGAGGCGGCAGAAGAGGCTGTGCAGGCAGGTCAGAAAACCAGCTTCATGGCAGCAGCAGAACTGTTGGACGCATACTATAAGACATTAAACACTAAATAGTGAACCATAAACCCTCTTCTTCATGGTAATAGAAATCGATAGTGGATCAGGCTTCTGTTTTGGCGTCACGCGTGCAATCGAAAGGGCAGAGGAAATACTACGTTCCGGCGAGCACCTCAATTGCCTTGGAGACATAGTGCATAATGGCATAGAGTGTGAGAGGCTGCACAATATGGGGCTTCGTACCATAGAGCATAAAGACCTGCACGAGATGCACAATACGTCAGTACTGTTGAGAGCTCACGGTGAACCTCCGTCAACCTATCAGACTGCGCAGCAAAACGGCATCACTATATATGATGCGACGTGTCCTGTAGTTCTTGCCCTGCAAAAGCGCATAAAGGATAAGTATCTGGAGCTGGTAAAGAGCGGCAGGCAGGGAAGCATCGTGATTTTCGGGAAAAAGGGACATGCAGAGGTTCT